>ERZ791887.2417-NODE-2417-length-10023-cov-2.115871_pt1 | contig 10023 bp, 8 predicted proteins | sample MGYA00510157_ERZ791887 | MGnify/ENA primary metagenome ERZ791887 (study PRJEB30046, sample SAMN00792112) | human gut metagenome | study: EMG produced TPA metagenomics assembly of the A metagenome-wide association study of gut microbiota in type 2... | reverse complement strand
AGTGAATCAGGCAGAAAACGAAGAAAATGTTCGCTATTTTGTAGAACACTTAGGATTAAAACTCGAGTCATTAAATTCTTTTTTGCCACCGATATTATGTAACCGCATGACGGCAGAAGGGATGCTTACGATGATACCGGGACTTCAGCAAAGTGATGGATTTTTCGTGGCGAGACTGCGGAAAACGGATAGATAACAGAGAGGAAACAGATGGATATTCGGAGCATGAATTTAGAGGAAATGGAAGCACTTGCCATTTCTCTTGGAGAAAAAGCATTCCGTGGAAAACAATTGTTCCAGTGGGTGCATGAAAAACAGGCAGATGATTTTGATGAAATGACGAATCTGAGTGCTGCTTTTCGGGAAAAATTAAAAGAGAATTACTGCATATCCGGTGTAAGACAGGTGGAAAAACAGGTGTCGAAAAAAGAAGATACGGCAAAGTATTTATTTGCACTGGAAGATGACCATGTAATCGAAAGCGTGTGGATGAAGTATCGTCATGGCAACAGCGTGTGCATTTCATCGCAGGTGGGATGCCGGATGGGATGTACATTCTGTGCGTCTACACTTACCGGACTCACGAGGAATCTGACTGCCGGGGAAATGCTCTCACAGATTTATCAAATTCAGAAAGATACAAAAGAGAGAGTATCGAATATCATTGTGATGGGAATGGGCGAGCCCCTTGATAATTATGAGGAACTTCTACGTTTTATAAAACTGGTTTCTTGTGAGAAAGGAATTGGAATCAGCCAGCGTAATATTACCGTATCAACGTGTGGTTTGGTGGATAAAATCAGAATGCTTGCGGATGAAAAACTGCAGATTACGTTAGCAATCAGCCTGCATGCACCAAATGATGAAATCAGGCGTCAGACGATGCCGATAGCCAATCGTTATACCATTGGTGAAATCATACAGGCTTGCAAATATTATTTTGACAAAACCGGGCGCCGTATTACGTTTGAATACAGTATGATTCGCGGTGTGAACGATAAGGAAGAGCACGCAAAGGAACTGGCAGGCAGGTTATCCGGTTTAAATTGTCATATTAATTTAATTCCGTTAAATGAAGTGAAAGAGAGAAATTGTTACCGTTCAACGAAGGAGGATATTGAGAAGTTCAAAACAATTCTTGAAAAATATAGAAAAACTGTTACAATAAGAAGAGAGATGGGGAGCGATATTGATGCTGCCTGTGGTCAGTTACGAAAGAAATTTCTGACGAAGAATGGTAGAAACTAGAGGAGGTCAGACAGTGGATACATTTTCTATGACAGATATGGGACTTCTTAGAAACAGCAATCAGGATAGTGTTTTCTGTGAAGAGAATCCCATTGGCAGATTTCCGAATCTGTTTCTTGTTGCAGATGGTATGGGGGGACATAAGGCAGGAGATTTAGCTTCCAGATTATGCATTGCAGAGATGGTTAAACAGATACAGAGTTCAACAGCAAGGACTCCGGTTAGTGCTTTTGAACAAGCGATTGAAGCGGCAAATCAGAAGGTTTATCAGTGTGCGAAAGAAGATTTCGACCTTGCCGGCATGGGAACTACGGTGGTTGGTGCCATGGTAGAAGATGATGTTGCCTATATTGCAAATATTGGGGACTCACGTTTTTATCGTCTGCATGAACATTTGGAGCAGATTACTGTGGACCATTCGCTTGTGGAGGAGATGGTTCAGTCAGGTGAAATCCAAAAGGAAGAGATGCGGACCCATCCAAATAAGAATATTATTACAAGAGCACTGGGGACGGATGATACCGTCAGACCGGATTGTTTTGAGGTGAAAGTAGAGCCGGGGGATGTACTATTACTGTGCTCGGATGGACTGACAAATATGGTTGAAGACAGCCAGATAGAGAAGATTGTAAAAGAAAATAAAGAAGATATGAAACTGGCAGGGGAAAAATTGGTTCAACAGGCGAACGAAGCCGGTGGCAAAGATAACATCAGCGTGATTTTAGTTCGACTGTAAAGGAGTGAAAGAATGATTAATATTGGTGCAGTAATTAGTGGAAGATATGAAATAATCGAAAAAGTCGGAACCGGCGGTATGGCAGATGTATATCGTGCCAAAGACCATCGGTTAAATCGTTATGTGGCGGTTAAAATATTAAAAAATGAGTATAGTGAGGATGCGAAATTTGTTACAAAATTCCGTCAGGAGGCACAGGCAATTGCGTGTTTATCCCATCCGAATATTGTAGGAGTCTATGATGTAGGACAGGAACAGGATATGCACTATATTGTGATGGAATTTGTAGACGGCATCACTTTGAAAAAATACATTGAGCAGAAGGGCAAACTCTCGGTGAGAGAGGCAGTTGGAATTGGACTCCAGATTGCAAATGGTTTGGAGGCTGCGCATGCCAATCATATTATTCACCGTGATATTAAACCTCAGAATATATTGATTTCGAAAGATGGTACGGCAAAGGTAAGTGACTTTGGAATTGCCAAGGCAGCAAGTTCGAATACAATTACAGCAAATGCCATGGGCTCGGTACATTACATTTCTCCGGAACAGGCAAGGGGAGGATTCAGTGATGAGAAGAGTGATATCTATTCACTGGGTGTATCGATGTATGAGATGTTAAGCGGTTCTCTTCCGTTTACCGGTGAGAGTGCAGTGGCAATTGCCTTAGCGCATATTCAGGAAGATGCGACTCCGTTAGATGCCATTGATGCGACAATTCCACACGGACTTAGTAATATTGTTGCAAAATGTATGCAGAAGAAAACGGAACTTCGCTATCCGACGGTGATGGATTTGATTGCGGATTTGAAGATGTTTTTACAGGATCCGACCGGTGAGTACGGTGTGATTCGTAATTTGTATGAAAATGCGGATACCATTTTTATTCCGAGTAATGACGTGAATTCGTTAAAGGCAGCTTCTACGAAACAGGCATTAGATGAAAAGACGGAAGAAGAGGCAGACGAAGAATCAAACGGTGAAGTTGACCCGAAATTAGAGAAGGCATTGATTATCGGAAGCATAACCGTTGCTATTATTATTGGTGTAATTATTATTTATCTGTTAGGTCGATTTGTAGGTTTCTGGGGAGGAAGTTCATCCTCCAATGAAGCGACACCGGAGCCGACTTCACAGACAACACAGGCAAGTAAAGAACCGGTCAGCACGCCGGAGAGCAATAAAACACAGGTTCCGCAGATTAAAGGTCTGACACAGGAACAGGCACAGAGCATGCTCGATAGTGCAGGATTAGATTATAAATTTGAGACAGCAGAATCTAGTGATGTAGAACCGGGACAGGTAATCAGTACTACACCTGCAATTGGTTCTGAAGTATCAGAAGGTGACACCATTACGGTATACCTTCGTGCGTCCCAGCTTCCAAGTGTATGGGGAATGACGCCGGAAGCAGCGGAGGAGGCACTTAAAACGGCTGGATTTGTTCCAAAACGTGGTGCGGATGTTTACAGTGATAAAACAGAAGAAGGCAAGGTTGTTTATACAAGTCCAAAACAGGGCGAGGATGCAGCTGCTGGTTCTACGATTACGTATTATGTAAGTAAAGGAGCAGAGACTGTTAGCGTGCCGGACTTATTAGGTAAAACAAAGAGTCAGGCGAAAACCGCACTTGAGAAGGTAGGATTAAAGTTAGGTACGACATCAAGTAGTTATTCAGACAATTTTGCCAAGAATAGAATTTGTGTACAGAGTAAATCCAGTGGCAAAAAAGTGAAAAAAGGAACAACGGTTAATGTGACGATAAGCCTTGGGCAGGAGCAGACCTATACCTATAAGATGTCTGGGACAATCCGCATTGATAGTCCGTTTGATTACGAGACTGACCCGGCAGCAACGATTAAAATTGTTTTAAATCAGGATGGTCAGACAAAGACTATTTTGAACCGCAGTTTGACGCATATGGATTTCCCATTGTCACTTTCCGGCGATGAAGTCACCGGCTTTAGCGGCTCTCAGGGCGAACTGATTGTATACAAGGATTCCAAGCGTGTGGATTCCTACAACGTAACCTTTAAGAAAGTTGCGGATTAATGAGAGGGAAAATCGTAAAAGGAATTGCCGGATTTTATTATGTCTGGTGTGAAGATGACAAACTGTATGAATGTAAGGCAAAAGGAAGTTTCCGAAAAGAGGGAATTAAACCTTTAGTTGGAGATAATGTTACGGTTTGTGTGCTGGATGAAGAGAAGCATCTTGGAAATCTGGAGGAGATTTTACCGAGAAAAAATGAGTTGATTCGTCCGGCGGTGGCAAACGTTGATCAGGCACTTATCGTTTTTGCGATGGCAAATCCGATGCCGAATCTTAATCTGCTAGACCGTTTTTTACTTATGATGGAATGGCAGAATGTAGAGACCATTATCTGTTTCAGTAAACAGGATATGGTGTCTGATGAGGAAGAAAAGCATTTTTTATCAATTTATGAAAAATGCGCAAATGAGGTATTGACAATCAGCAATACCGAAAATATGGGAATTGATAAAGTAAAACAATGTCTGGAAGGGAAAACAACGGTTTTGGCAGGGCCGTCCGGCGTGGGAAAGTCCAGCCTTTTAAACCGTTTATGCCCGCAGGCAGCTTCTGTGACCGGTTCTGTAAGTGAAAAAATCGGCAGAGGCCGGCATACCACAAGACATTCTGAAATTTATTTTCTGGGGAATCAGACGTTTTTGTTTGATACTCCGGGATTTAGTTCCTTAAAGCCGCCGGAGGTGGAGAAAGAGGAACTGCGAAGGTATTTTACCGAATTTCTGCCCTATGAGGGGCAGTGCAAATATTGGGGTTGTACTCACATTCATGAACCTGGCTGTATGGTAAAAGAGGCCAGGGAACGAGGTGAAATCGGTGAAACTCGTTATGAGAACTACGTGCAGATATTTAACGAGCTTGCTGAATGCGAACGACGAGGGAATTGGAGGAATAAGAAATGACATACAAATTGTCACCATCAATTCTGGCGGCGGACATTACTTGTTTAGGTCAGGAAGTGAAGACCGCGCAAAGCGCCGGAGCAGACTATATTCATATTGATGTAATGGACGGGGTGTTTGTACCAAACTTGTCATTTGGTACAACAATAGTAAGAGGGCTTCGTGAGTGTACGGACCTGTTTTTTGATGTGCATTTAATGATTGTAAATCCGATTAAGCATGTGGAGCGGTTTGCGGGAATTGGTGCGGATGGAATCACGGTTCATGCAGAAGCCTGTGATGACTTGGAAGCAACAATTGACGAGATACGTCGATGTGGTGCCAAAGCGGCGGTGGCACTTAGCCCGGATACGGATATTGATGTGGTTCTTCCGTTTTTGGACAAGTTATCCATGGTTTTGGTTATGACAGTATATCCGGGGTATGGTGGACAAAAAATTGTCACAAGAACATTTTCAAAGATTGCAAAGCTTCGCTCAATTATTGATGAGAGAAATCTTTCCGTTGATATCGAAGTTGATGGCGGCGTCAATCTTCAGAATGTTGAGGAGATTAAAAAGGCAGGGGCCAATATATTTGTTGCCGGTACGAAAATATTTAAAGGCAATGTTCTGGAGAATATTAAGAACTTTAAAGAATTATTGAAGTAAATACAAAATAAGGAATACACAGGCTGTAAATATGTCAATTCACATTGACATATTTACAGCCTTTATTGTTATTTCTGCTGATAAATGTTATCAATAACCTGCTTGCAATAATAGCAAAATATGTCATAATAGTTAGTAGTGTCTAACTGAGAAAGAGATTGTTGCATGAAAGGAGTAATTATGTCAAATCAGGAGAGTAAGTTTTTGGAGATTGTGGACTTAAAGAAAGGCTTCGGAAGCGGAGAAACTAGACAGGAGGTACTTCGTGGAATGAATTTTTCCGTTGCCAAAGGGGAGTTCTGTGTATTGTTAGGACCATCCGGTTCGGGAAAGTCTACTTTGTTAAACATTATTGGGGGAATTGATTCTGCCGATTCAGGCTATATTGCAATTCATGGTGATAAATTGGAGGATTTAGGGGAAAAAAAATTAACCAGGTACCGCAGAACACATCTTGGATATGTATTTCAGATGTATAATTTGATTGCCAATCTGAATGTGAAAGAGAATATTGAAGTAGGAGCTTATTTGTCTGATGATCCTTTGGATATTGATGATCTTTTACATACACTGGGACTGTATGAGCACCGCTATAAACTGCCAAATCAGCTTTCCGGTGGTCAGCAGCAGAGAGTTTCCATTGGGCGTGCGATTGTAAAAAATCCGGATATCTTACTTTGCGATGAGCCAACCGGAGCACTTGATTACAACACGTCAAAAGAAATTTTGAAATTGATTGAAGATGTAAACAAAAAATACGGAAATACCGTTATTATGGTAACTCATAATGAGGCAATCCGTCATATGGCAGACCATGTGATTAAGCTGCGTGATGGAAGCGTAAGACACAATGATATCAATGAGCAGAAGATTTCGGCAATGGATTTGGAATGGTAGGAGGATGAATGGGATGAAGAAAAACAAGACGAAAAATCCATTAATTAAACGTGTGCCGAGAGAATTAAAAGGGGATTGGAGCAAATATCTCTTAGTCAGTCTGTTTATGATTTTTGTTATCGGGTTTATTTCCGGTATGTATGTGGCAAATGAGAGTATGCTGACGGCGGCGACCGAGAATACGAAAAAGTCAATTTGCGAAGATGGACATTTTGAACTCTTACAAAAGGCTAAAAAAGGAGTTTTTGATTCGCTTTCTGCCACAATATACGAGGATTTTTATTACAATTTAGATGAGGATAAAGATGGCGATGGAAAAAAAGAGGGAACCATCCGCATTTTTCAAAAAAATAATGAGGTCAATTTGGCAAGTGTTTTAGATGGAAGACTTCCGGAAAATAAAAATGAAATTGCGATTGACCGTATGCATGCGGACAATGTAGGAATTAAAGTTGGCGATACGATTAGCACCGGCGGTGAAAAATATGAGGTTTCAGGTCTGATTGCGTATGTCAATTATGCGACTCTGCATGAAAAAAGCACAGATTTGATGTTTGATGCCATAACATTTGATGTGGCAATGGTGACAAAAGAGGGATGGGAACGGTTAAATGGTACATGCCATTATAACTACGCATGGCGTTATGATAAAAGACCGGCAGATGATGTAGATGAGAAAGAAATGTCGGACGATTTTCTGGATGATTTATATAAAGAGGTGATTACTTCCGGCAATCAGGTGGAGGATTATACACCGGCTTATGCGAATCCGGCAATTACCTTTGCAACAGACGATATGGGTTCGGATTTAGCAATGGGCGGTGTGATTTTGGATGTGCTCATTGTAATTATTGCCTTTATTTTTGCCGTGACAATTAGTAACACGATTAAGAAAGAGTCGATGACGGTTGGTACGCTTCGTGCGTCCGGTTACACAAAGGGAGAACTTGTGAGGCATTACTTGGCGGCTCCTGTCATTGTGACATTTGTGTCTGCCATTATCGGTAATATTTTAGGTTACACGGTGTTTAAAGAATTAATTGTCTATATGTATTACAGTAACTACAGTCTGCCGACATATGTGACTTTATGGAATCCGGATGCATTTATAAAGACAACGATTATTCCGGTTGTCCTTATGTTTGTTATTAACTTATTGGTTCTTATGCGGATGCTGCGTCATACACCAATGCAGTTTTTACGCTGTGATTTGAAAAAGAACAAACGAAAGAAAGCAATGCGTCTGCCGAGATGGAACTTTTTGAGCCGTTTTCGTCTGCGTATTATTTTCCAGAACATACCGAACTATTTAATATTGTTTGTGGGAATTGCCTTTATTTCCATTATGTTAGCAATGGCAATCGGAATGCCGTCTACCTTACAGTATTACAAAGATAATACAAAGGATATGATGTTTGCCGACTACCAGTATGTTCTGAAAAATTATAAAGATGAAACGGGCAAAGAAATTACAACGAAAAATTCAGACGCAGAAAAATTCAGTATGGATTCTCTGCTGTATAAGACGGATGCCATGGATGAAGAAGTGTCGATATACGGTGTAGAAGATACGAGTAAGTATATTTCTCTGCCGGATGCAAAGAATTTAAAAGAGAAAGAAGTTTACATTTCCAAGCCGTTTAGTGATAAGTATGATGTAGCTGTTGGTGATACGGTTACACTCAATGCGAAATACGAGAAAAAGAACTATTTGTTCAAAGTAAAAGGCTTTTTTGAACACTCACAGAGTATTGCGGTCTTTATGCCGATTGAGCAGTATCGGACGGTATTTGACAAAGATGAGGATGCATTTGATGGATTTTTTACAAATACCAAAATAAAAGATGTGAAAAAGGATTATATTGCAACGGTAATTACGGAGAGAGAGATTACGAAGATGAGTAACCAGCTTGACCATACGATGGGCTCTTATATGCTGTACTTCCAGTTCTTATGTGTGGTTTTATCGGCCGTACTGATTTATTTGTTGACAAAAATCATCATTGAGAAAAATGAGGTGGCGATATCTATGACAAAAATTCTCGGTTATACAGACGGAGAAATAGCAAAATTATATCTTCTTGCAACAACGATTGTTGTGATCATTTGTGCGGCACTGAGTGTTTTGGTTGGAACCCTTGTGATGCGGAGTGTATGGACGGTTATGCTGCAAAGCATGAGCGGATGGTTCACTTTTATTATGGGACCTTTGGATTATTTCAAGATGTTTGCATTTATTTTTGTTGGCTATTTGGTTGTCATGCTCTTTGACTTTAGAAGAATCCGAAAGATTCCTCTTGATGAAGCATTAAAGAGAGTGGAGTAAAAAGAATAGTTTTCTTGCTGATAAAAATTATCAATAAGAAAAAACGGGGTGGACATTTCTTGAAAGAGGACTATAATATTTTTCAAGAAATGGATAAAACGGAGGTGTCGTTAAGATGAAATTATTGAAAAAAATTAACGGAAAACATACGGGATTATTTGCAGCAGGTCTGCTCCTTGGTACAGCAGGAGTGAAAATTCTTTCCAGCAAAGACGCAAAGAATGTATATACAAAATGTACCGCTGCTGTTCTCCGTGCAAAAGAATCTGTTATGAAGACGGTTACGACGGTTTAGGAAAATGCTGGTGACATTTATGCAGAAGCACAGCAGATTAATGAAGATCGTAAAGCACAGGAAACTTCATATGCAGATGAAAGTCAGACAGAAGAATAAGATACTTATCAAAAAACACCTGTCGGTTTGCACGGGTGTTTTTTGTATATCTGAGAGGTGATAGATATGAAATTTAAAGTTTTGCATAATATGCGTGGCAGAATGCGTATTCATGTAATGACAAATGAGATGACGGATTTGCAGGCGGATAAACTGGAGTATGATTTGGCAGCACAGGATATGATTTTGACTGCTAAAGTTTATGAGAGAACAAGTGATGTAGTAATTACCTATGCAGGAGAAAGACAGCTCCTTCTCTCTTATCTGCAAACTTACTATTATAGACGGAAGGTAGAAGAAGATGAGACACTTGCCCGTTCCGGCCGTGCGATGAACCGGAAATATTGGGACAAATTAGTGAACCGTGTTGTGCTTCGTATGGGAAGTAAACTTTTTGTTCCGGCTCCGATACGAACCGGACTTGTTTTGGTAAAATCGCTTTATTATATTAAGAAGGCTCTGTCTTGTGTAGGCAGGAGAAAGATTGAAGTTCCGCTGCTTGATGGTATCGCGATTACAACGTCAATTGTAAGAGGCGATTATGGAACGGCAGGTTCTGTTATGTTCCTTCTTGATTTAGGAGAAATCATGGAAGAGTGGACACATAAAAAATCGGTGGATGATTTGGCAAAGAAAATGTCGTTAAATGTAAGCAAAGTGTGGCTTTGCGTGGAGGGTAAAGAGGTTCTTACGGATGTTTCGAAGATAGAGACAGGTGATTGTGTGACCGTGCATATGGGAAATGTCATTCCGCTTGATGGCGTAATCAAAGAAGGAGAGGGCATGGTGAACCAGGCCTCTCTTACCGGCGAGGCAATTCC
>ERZ791887.2415-NODE-2415-length-10027-cov-3.839551_pt1 | contig 10027 bp, 10 predicted proteins | sample MGYA00510157_ERZ791887 | MGnify/ENA primary metagenome ERZ791887 (study PRJEB30046, sample SAMN00792112) | human gut metagenome | study: EMG produced TPA metagenomics assembly of the A metagenome-wide association study of gut microbiota in type 2... | reverse complement strand
GATTTTTGAGTAAAAATCTTTTGACTAAAAATTTTATATAGATAAAATATTACAGCTATTAATACATAAAATGGGACTATACTTTTTTGTAAGTATAGCCCCACTAATATACCTATTATATACCCTATAACTGCAATTAATATTGGTCTTTGCTTCAATATTGCCTCCTTTAATTGCTATTAATATATTCTTCTTGCTCCAACATAATTTGTCTTATAATATCCTGATGACAATGTATCTGTTGTTACACCTTTTCTTGGATTTGCTGCATGTATAAATGTATTTCCCCCAATGTAAATACCAACATGATTAATTCCTGATTTTCCAAACATTACTAAATCTCCTGCTTGTAAATTGCTTACTGATGTTCCATTACTATATTGTGCTGCAGCTGTTCTATTTAAGTTTACTCCAAAATGTTTGTATACATATTGAGTGAATCCAGAACAGTCAAATCCTTTTGTTGTTGTTCCACCATATACATATTTACATCCTAATAAAGTTTTTGCATATGCTACAACTTCACTACCTTTTGAAGAATTACTTGTAGTAGTTTCTGTTGTTTTATTTGTAGTTACAGTTGATGTTTCTGTTGTTTTAGCTGAAGTTGTTGCTGTTGAAGTTGATGTGTTAGTTGTACTTGTTGTTCTTTCATTCATTGAACTTCTTGATGTAACAACTTGTTTAGATGTTGATAATAAACTTTCTGAAACATAACCTTTTTTATTATTTACTTCAACATAGCACCATCCATTTTCTTTAGAAATTACATTTACTTCTGTATTAATTTCTAATTGTGATACTATTCCTGATGTTTTATCTGCTTTTTCTCTTAAATTAACTGTTTGAGAATTTACATACATTTTTATATTTAAATTTTTTGTTTGTTCTTGGCTTTCAGTTGTTTCCGTAGTAGTTTCTGGTGCTTGTAATGTTTCTTGATTTTGGTTAGTTTGAGTTGATGTTGTACTTTCTTCTTTAACTTGCTCTAATCTTTCCATTCTTACCCAACCTTGTGTACCATCACTTGTAGTAACATAAGCCCAGTTATTTAATATTTTTGTAACTTGTAATTGTTCATCTACTTTTAATATTTGTACATCTAAAGCATTAACAAGTGGTGTTATTTTTAGCATTGTTTCTTTTGTCATTTTATATTTTCCAACTTGTGTTATATTTTCTGTACTTTCTGTTTCAGATTTTTCAGTATTTGTTACATTTTCTGTTTTTGTTTCTTCATTATTATCTGTTGTTTCAGATACTGTTTCGACATTTGCTGAAGTTGTTTGAGCAACTTCTATTAAATCACTTCTTACATACCCTGTAATATTTTTGTATTTTACTTTGTACCAATCTCCTGATTTTTCTAATACTTCTACTTCTTCTCCTATTGATGCTAATTCTAGTATTTTTGCATCCTGAGATGGTTGTTCCCTAAGATTTGCTGTTTCGACTTTTACCTTTGCTGTATTTGCTGCAAAACTCATATTTATAAAAAGTAAGCTTGATAAACTTAAAATTGCCACCAAAATTATACTTCTTATATTCATTTTTGATTTCATTATATTACTCCTTATTATATTATATTCATCTTTGTGCATACGTATTACATTGTACTATAATTTTCCAAAATTGTCAAGAATTGAAAAATAGGCAGATTTTTTCTACCTATTTTTCTTTCGTAAAACTATATTTAATTATATATTTTTATCTATTGATGGTAATAATTGTTTTTTTCTTGAAACAACTCCTTCTAAGAATGCTGTATTGTTTTCTAATTTCTTTTCAAATCCTTTTTCAACAGCATCTGCTTTTTCTCCTAAAGCAATTATTTCTGAATTACTATTTAAAATATCTGTTATTGCTAAAACAAATAAACTTAATCCTTTTTCTTCTATTTCTTTGTTCATAGCAGCTTCTAATTTTTCTTTTCTTTTTAATACATCTTCTATACTTACTGTATTTACTTGTGCTATTACAAATTTTGTTCCATTTTTATCTAAGCTTTTTGCATCTAAATTTATTAATTCTTCTTCAGAAAAATCATCTAAATCTGTTCCGGCTTTTAACATTTCTAATCCGTATTCTTCTATGTTTATGTCAGCTATTTTTCCTAATTCTTCTAATGCTTTTCTATCATGTTCTGTTGTTGTAGGTGATTTTAATAATAATGTATCAGAAATTATTGCACTTGCCATTAATACTGCTTCTATTTTTTCAATTTCAATATTATTTTGTTTGAATTCTTCAAATAATATTGTTGATGTACAACCAAATGGTCTTGCTGTGTAGTATAATGGTTCTGATGTTTCAAAATTTGATATTCTATGATGATCAACCACTTCTAGAATTTTTGCTTTTTCTATTCCTTCTACACTTTGATTAAATTCATTGTGGTCTACTAATATTACTTCTTGTCCTTCTTCAACTTTTTCTATTAATTCTGGTTCTTCTAACCCTAAATATTTTAATGTGTATTGTGTTTCTTTATTTAATTTTCCTAATCTTACTGCTTTTGATTTTTCGCATCCCTTTTTTTTATTTAATATTTCCTTTACTAATGCAGAACATATTGTGTCTGTGTCTGGGTTTTTATGCCCGAATATTAATATTTTATTTTCCATTTTATTTACTCTCCTTTTTTACTAAAATTCCTTCTAATTCTTCCTTTGAAAAATCATATTTTTTATTACAAAAATGACAAACTAATTCAGCTTTTCCATCTTCTTCAATCATTTGTTTTAACTCTGTTTCATCAAGAGTGGCTAAAGCATCTGCCATATTTTCTTTTGAGCAATCACATTCATATACTGGTCTAATTCCTTCTTCTATAACTTCGACATTTTCATCTCCTGTTACTTTTTTTGCAATATCTATTAAACTTAATTTTTCATCTAACATTCTTGATATTGCACCAGCTTTAAATATTGATTGTTCTATTTTTGATATTTCTTCCTCTGTTGCATCTGGCATTGGTGTAATTATATATCCTCCAGCAGATTTTACTCCATTTTTATCTACTAAAACTCCAAGTGCTACTGCTGTATTTTTTTGTTCTGATTTTGCAAAATATTCTGCAAAGTCTTCTGCTATTTCCCCTGATACTAATGGACATATTCCAATGTATGGTTCTTTTAGTCCTATATCTTTTATCACATTTATATAACCATTTCCAATAGCTTGTCCTACATCTAATTTTCCAAATTCATTTAATGGTAAGTCTACAACTGGATTTGCTACATACCCTTTTATTTTTGGAAAATTATTTGCTGTTGTAAGCATCATTTGGATTGGTCCATTTCCTTTAATTTGTATTGTTATTTTATCTTTTGCATTTTTCATTTCATTTGCCATTATAGCAGTCATTGTTAACATTCTTCCAAAGGCTGCTGTAGTAACTGGGCTTAAATCATGAATTTTTCTTGCTTTTTCTACCATTTCTGTTGAATTTATACATACAACTGAAATTTTTCCGTTATAAGCAAGAAATTTGATTATTTCATCTTGCATTTTCTTTCTCCTTTTTATTTTTACTATTGATGTATTTCAAACATGTCTTTTCCTTCACCACATACTGGGCATACCCATTCATCTGGAAGTTCATCAAATTTTGTTCCTTTTGCAATTCCCGCTTTTTCATTTCCATATTTTGGATTATATATATATTTGCATTGTGTACATTCATATTGTTCATTTCCAGTTCTTTCAACTGAAAAATTTTTATAACCTGCTGCAATAGCAACTATTACAATAAGTAAGAACGATAAAGCTTTCCATATTCCACTATCACATAATATAACTGCAAACATTCCAAATATTGCACTTATTCCATATAATATTAAAACAGCTTGTTTTTGACTAAATCCTTTTGCTACTATTCTATGGTGTAAATGTCCTTTGTCTGCTTTAAATACCGCTTTAATTGATTTTCCTTTTATTAGTCTTCTAATAATTGCCCATACTGTATCAAAAATAGGTAATCCTAAAACTATTAAAGGTAAGACAATTACTGCTGCAGTATATGTTTTGGCTGAACCTAATATTGAAATTACAGCTAAAGAAAATCCTAAAAAGTTTGAACCTGTATCACCTAAAAATGTTTTTGCTGGTGTAAAATTAAATGGTAAAAATCCTACTAAAGCTCCAGCTAAGGCTGTTATTAATACTACTGATATTAATGCTGAACCATTTAATACAAATATAACCATTAGTGAAATTGCTGATATAACAGCTATTCCAGAAGATAATCCATCTAAGCCATCCATTAAATTTATTGCATTTGTTACAATAACAATCCATGCTATTGTAAGTAATACTGAAGTTATTTCATGTATTTCTGGTAAATTTATAAATGGTAATGTTATTCCCTCTATTCTAATTCCAGAAGCAGAAACTATTATAGCTCCAATTAATTGTCCTGTCAATTTTGTTATTGGTTTTATTGTTTTTATATCATCAACTACACAAAATGCCGATATAATTAATATTCCAGATAAAAATCCTAGGAGTTTTTTCCAATATTGTTGAAAATCAAATAAATTTATAGTGTGTTCCATGCTCATTACAATAAGTAAATATATTGTTGAAATTAGAAATCCTAAAATTACAGCTGGTCCACCAAATTTAGGTATTGCTTTTTTATGTGCTCTTCTTTCATCTTTTGGAATATCAACAGCTCCTACTTTTTTTGCTATTTTTATCATATATGGTGTAGTTACAAATGTTACTACAAATGCAAGAATAAATGCTATTGCTATATCTCCCCACATAATGTTTCCTCCAATTTTTATTTCATATTATTTTTTTCTATTTCTTCTACCATCTTAAGTCTTTCTTCATATCTTCCACCTTTAAATTCTGTTGCTAACCAATTTCTTATTATGCAAATTGCTTCATTTGTTGTAAGGTAGTCTCCTCCTAATGTGATTACATTTATATCATCATCAGCTTTTGCAAATTTTGCTGATTCTTCATTCATTACTGCTGCAGCTCTTATTCCTTTAAATTTATTTGCTACAACTGTCATTCCATAACCTGATCTACATACTAAAATCCCGCTATCACATTCTTTATTTTGTATTGCTTCTGCTACTTTTTTAGCATATATTGGGTAATCTGTTCTTTCTTCTGAATTTGTTCCATAATCTTTATATTCTATTCCACTTTCTTCTAAGTATTTTTTTATCTCTTCTTTTAATTTGTATCCTCCATGGTCTGCACCAATTGCTATCATATGTATCCCTCCAATTTTTCTTTTTGTACAATATATCATATTTTTAATGTTATTACAATAATTTTGTAAATAAAAATAGAACAATTTGAATTATTACAAATTGTTCTGCTTTTTTATTCACATGCTTTATATGCATAATTATTATTAACAATTTTATCATAAGGTGCTTTTTGTTTTAACTCTCCTGCCTCACTTATAACATCTTGCAATTTATTAAAACTTTCCTCTTTCAATACTGGTGTTTCATTCCAAGCATCTATATCTTTATAACTTTGTATTGCTGTTGCAAGTAATTCTAAATCTGTGTCTGGGAAGAAACTTTGAATTGCCTCTGCAATTTCTTTTGCAGTATGATCTTTTACCCATTTTTGACCTTTATAAATTGCATTTGTAAATTCTTGTATCATTTTTTCATTATTTTGTATATAGCTTTTTTTAGCAAAATATGCTGTATATGGTATTTCTCCTGCTTCTTTTCCTACTGAAGCAACAATATAACCTTTTCCTAATTTTTGAATATTTGAAGCTGTTGGTTCAAAAAGTGTTACATAGTCCGCTGTTCCAGATGTAAAAGCACTTGCCATTAAATCAAATTTTATACTATCATCCAATTTTAAATCAGTTTTTGGATTTAAGCCTTTTTGTTTTATAACATACTCTAATGTCATATAAGGCACTCCGCCTTTTCTTCCTGGTATTACCGTTTTTCCTTTTAAATCGCTCCAATTAAAATTATCATTTTTCTCTTTTGATACTAAAAATGAACCATCTCTTTTTGTTAACTGTGCAAATACTTGAGTATAGTCTTCTTTTCCTTCGTTGTAGACATATATTGATGCTTCCGGTCCTGCAAATCCTATTTGAGATTCACCTGATAATACAGAAGTCATTACTGCATCTGCTCCCTGACCTGTTGTTAATTCTATTTCTATTCCCACATCTCTAAAATAACCATTATTGATTGCTACATATTGTGGTGCATAGAAAACAGAACGTGTTACTTCACTCATTTTTATTTTTTGCATTCCATCTTGTACGCCATTATTCTTGTTTGAGTTTTTAACAATTATAGCACCTATTGCAATAGCAACAAATATTAATATTATTAAAATTACAATTGTCTTCTTTTTCAATTTGAAATCCTCCTATTTAATTTTTTCAATTTTAAATTCTTTTCTGGATAAATTTTTCAATTAATAAAACTGCACCATACATTATTCCTGCTAATATTCCTAATATTATTACACTTGTCATTACTAAATCTAATTTAAAAACTTGCCCTCCATACACTATTAAATAGCCAAGTCCTGCTTTTGATACTAAAAACTCTCCTGATATTACCCCTACTAAAGACAATCCTATATTTACTTTTAATGAATTTATAAATGTTCCTATATTTGATGGCATTACTATTTTTGTTAGTAATTGCAATTTGGTACATTGAAACGTTTTTGCCATTTTTATTATTTCTTTATCTGTTTTTAAAAATCCATTTAATATTTCTAGAATTGTTACTATTAATGATATTGCTATAGCCATAACTATTATTGCTGGTGTTCCTGAACCTACCCAGATTATTATAATTGGTCCAAGAGCAACCTTAGGCAAACTATTTAAAACAACTAAAAAAGGTTCAGATACTTTAGCTAAAAACTTTGACCACCATAATATTATTGCTATAATAAGTCCCATCATTGTTCCTAGTCCAAAGCCCACAATAGTCTCATATGCTGTAACTTTTATGTGTGTAAGTAAATTGTTTGAAGATAAATTCATAAAGGTTTTTAATATTCTACTTGGCTGACTTGTTATAAAACTATCAATTATTTTATTATTAGCTAAAACCTCCCAAATAGCCAAAAATCCAACTAAAACCATAATTTGTGTAACTAGTACTAATACTTTATTTTTTCTTATATTTTTTAAATATTTTTTTCGTTCTTGTGATATTTTATTTATTTTCATTCACTCCCAGCTCCTTCCATAAAACATCAAAGTATTTACTGAATTTTGGACTTTGTCTGCAATTTATTGGTGTTCTGTTTTCTATCTCAAAATCTATTTTATGAATATCTTTTATTGTTCCTGGTCTTTTACTTAGTACTAGTACTCTATCTGACATACTTATTGCTTCAGATATATCATGTGTTACAATAATAGCTGTTATTTTTTCTTTTCTTAATATTGAATATATATCATTTGTTACCATTATTCTTGTTTGATAGTCTAAGGCTGAAAATGCTTCATCCAATAATAATATTTTTGGTTTTACTGCAAGTGTTCTAATTAATGCAACTCTTTGCCTCATTCCTCCTGAAAGTTCAGATGGATATTTATCTTTAAATTCATATAAATGATATTTTTTGAGCAATTCCTCTACATATCCAATATTTTCTTTGCTTTTTATCCCCTTTATTTCTAATCCAAATAATGTATTACTTAATATATTTCTCCATTCTAATAAACAATCTCTTTGAAGCATATATCCTATTTTTGGTGATATGCCATCTACTTTTTTATTTTCTATGTAGATTTCTCCCTCTGATTTTTTTTCTAGACCTGCTATAATTGAAAGTAATGTTGATTTACCACACCCACTTGGACCTATGATACTAACAAATTCACCTTCTTTTACTCTAAAATTTACGTTTTTTAAAGCTTGAACTTCGCCTTCTTTATTTTGATATTTTTTTCCTATATTTTTTACTTCTAATATTTCATTCATAAGTTGCCTCCTTCTTATTTATCCTACTATATTTTATGTAAAATATTTTTAATAGTTCCGTATTTAGTTTTTAATAGCATTAAAAAAGCGATAGAAAACTTAAATACAATTTTCTATCACTTTTTTATATTTCTGGTTCATCATTTGGAGTTTGTTTATCATTTGGGTTATTATGAGATTTTTCCTCTACCCTTTTTTGTACAGTATCATTTAAAACTTTTATATAATCTTTTCTTTTATCATCACTAAATTTTTGTAAATTTTCTATCATTCCGCTATCTTTTAATTCTTTATATACTGTAAGTTCTTCATTATTTTCTACAAGTTCTCCTGTGTTATGTATAAACATTTCTAACTGTGCTTTTGGAAGTCTTTTCATTTTTTCTATATATTGTTTTAACAACATATTAGTATCTCTACCTCTTATCTGGTCTCTTATACTTGTAATATCTGTTGCTCTTAATTTTTTTCTTACATATGTTTGAATAGATTTAATAAAATTTTCTTCTTCTTTTCTTGTTAATTGTGTCATATTCCTTGATTGAGGAATTACAAATTCTCCAACTTCTTGATAACTATTTGCTACTTTTTTTGCAATTTCTTGTAATATTTGTGTTTTTAAACTTGATTTATCAACTTTATTTTTTTCTTCTTCTTTTATTTTTTCATACTCATTACAAACCATTTCCGGAATATTAACTTCAATCATTTTATCTACTGGTAAATATCTTGCTAATGTACTTATTTTTGTTCCTCCAAAATCCCTATAATTTAATGCCATTCTTTTTGCTACTATCATTTCTTCTAACTTTTCGATACTTGGATTTTTTTGAACAATTCTAATGGTTTCAAGTTTATGAACTAATTCTAATTCACTTGTTTTTTCACAATTTTGGTATATTTGTTTCAATTCTTCTTCAACTTTTTTTTGCTTTAATTCTTCATCATCAATATTATTTATTAATTCTATTTTTTCTGGTCTATTTACACTACCATTTTCTATTATATTTTCTATTATTTTGTCTGATACATTAACTTCACTATCTGCAACAGCTTTGGGTATAACTTTATCTGGTATATCATCTATTTCTGATATTTCAGTCGCTGCTTTTTCAAATACTTTATTAGGAATTTCATCTTTTTCTAAAATTCCTTTTAAAATTTCTATTGCATTTTCAGGATTTTTTCTAACATATTCTATAACTTTTTGTGCTGCACTTTGTTCTGCATCTTTTATTTCATCATCTTCTAAACTCTTTTTATAAACTTCATCAATTTGATTTACTACCTTTGTTGTTTTGTCTTGTCTATTAAATAGTCTTTTCATAAATTCTCTTAACATTATAAATCTCCTTTCAGACTATTTTATACAACATTTTATTTTAAATGTCAATTCATTTCAATTCCATTTTTGTAAATTAATTCCGCTATCTGGTATATTAATCTTTGTTGAGATGGGGTACATTTTCCTAATAATTCTATAAAATCATCTTTCATATAGTCTTTTGATTTCATATTACTTCCTGTTAATAAATACCCTGGCGAAACTCCTAATATTTCAGCTACTTGTGTTAATCTTTTTAGATTAATCTGAGCATTTCCTCTTTCTACTCTACTTAAATATGCAACTGATACATCTATCTTATCAGCTAAAGTTTCTTGTTTTAATTTATTTTTTATTCTTGTTTTCTTTATTCTTCTTCCAATTACACTATAATCAGGTAACATATACCACACCTCTTTCCTTGTTTGTAAATATAGCACTTATAGAATAATATGTCAATATATTTTTACTAATAACTTCTAATCCAAATATTTAATAAATTGTTTTGCCTTTATCAAATTATAATGAAGATATATTCCGTTATTTTCATAATTTATATATCTAGAAAAATCATAATTTTCTTTCCAATCTTCTTTTCCTGTATATACTACAATTGGTATTACTATTGGATATCTTAACGATTTTTTCATCATATTATTATTCCAGTAATTTATTATTTCCATTGCTAAATTAAATATCTTATATATTAAATTATTATCTTTTGTATTTGAAATTTTTGTAAATA
>ERZ791887.2405-NODE-2405-length-10055-cov-3.324800_pt1 | contig 10055 bp, 9 predicted proteins | sample MGYA00510157_ERZ791887 | MGnify/ENA primary metagenome ERZ791887 (study PRJEB30046, sample SAMN00792112) | human gut metagenome | study: EMG produced TPA metagenomics assembly of the A metagenome-wide association study of gut microbiota in type 2... | reverse complement strand
GTGCGAACATAAAAATAATTTCATCAATATTCTCCTTTATAAATTTCGATTTGTTCCAGTATACCATACAAAAATCCCCCTGTCCAACACCGTTTGTGGTGCGGGCGGGAGGATTGCGGCCTTGTATTTATGTGTTGGGATTACTGTAAAGCAGCCCTGCTTTACAGTACAACCTTGTGATAAACCTTCTTGCCCTTCTTGATGACGACGCCTTTATTCAGCGCGTCAACGGTCAGAACAGCCTTCGGGTCGGTGACCTTCTCGCCGTCGACGAGGACGCCGCCCTGCTGGACAAGCTGGCGGGCTTCACGGTTGGAGCCGCACAGACCCGCGGCGACCATGGCGGCCAGCAGGCCGACACCGCCGTCCTTGACAAGCTCGGCGTCCAGCTTCGTGCTGGGCATATTCTCGTGGTCGGCGGCACCGCTGAACAGGCCGCGGGCAGTGGCCTGCGCCTTTTCGGCCTCTTCCTCACCGTGGACCATCTTCGTCAGCTCGTAGGCCAGAATCTCCTTGGCCTTGTTCAACTGCTCACCCTCCCAGTGGTCCATCTCGTCGATCTGCTCCAGCGGCAGGAAGGTCAGCATACGGATGCACTTGAGCACATCCGCGTCGCCGACGTTGCGCCAGTACTGGTAGAACTCGAACGGGCTCGTCTTGTTGGGGTCAAGCCAGACGGCGTTGCCCGCGGTCTTGCCCATCTTCTTGCCCTGGGAGTCGGTCAGCAGCGTGATGGTCATGGCGTAGGCATCCTTGCCCAGCTTGCGGCGGATCAGCTCGGTGCCGCCCAGCATGTTGCTCCACTGGTCGTCGCCGCCGAACTCCATATTGCAGCCGTAATTCTGGAACAGATGGTAGAAGTCGTAGCTCTGCATGATCATGTAGTTGAACTCGAGGAAGGACAGGCCCTTCTCCATGCGCTGCTTGTAGCACTCGGCGCGCAGCATGTTGTTCACGCTGAAGCAGGGGCCGACCTCGCGCAGCAGCTCAATGTAGTTCAGGTCCAGCAGCCAGTCGGCGTTGTTCAGCATCAGGGCCTTGCCCTCGCCGAACTCAATAAAGCGCTCCATCTGACGCTTGAAGCACTCGGCGTTGTGGTTGATGTCCTCCTTGGTCAGCATCTTGCGCATATCGGTACGGCCAGACGGGTCACCGATCATTGTCGTGCCGCCGCCGATCAGGGCAATGGGGCGGTTGCCGGCCTGCTGCAGGCGCTTCATCAGGGTCAGGGCCATAAAGTGACCGGCAGTCAGGCTGTCCGCCGTGCAGTCAAAGCCAATGTAGAACGTGGCTTTGCCGTTGTTGATGACCTCCTTGATCTCTTCCTCGTCGGTGACCTGGGCAATCAGGCCGCGGGCCTTCAGTTCGTCATAAATCGTCATGAGTTTTACCTCCGTTTGTTGCGGCAAGGGCAAAAATAAAAGCCCCTGCCAAATGTGAATTTGGCAGAGGGCGAAAGTTCGCGGTACCACCTCTGTTTGCCCGTCCCTCACGGCGGCGGGCCTTCGCGGGTGCGGCAGACAAAGGGCTGCGTACACCCCAAGCGCTGTAACGTGCGCACACGGCACAGCCTACTGGCTTTCGCGTTCAGCCTGCTGCTCCGGGCTGTATTCCGCCGCCTGCACTGCTGACCCCTTGCACCAACCGGGGCTTCTCTGAAGCATAACAGACGGGTACTGGCTCCCATCACTGCATTTAACAAAAGATACTGTATCATATCCAACACAGGTTGTCAAGGGGTGGTGCATATAGAATGCGCCCGCTCCTTGTAGGGGCCGATGCTTGCATCGGCCCGCAGCCGGCGCGAGGGCTATTTCTCAATCAATTCCCGCGCACTGGCCAGGCTCAACTCGCTGACCTTGTCGCCGGAGATCATCCGTGCCAGCACCTCCACGCGGCCATCCATGTCAAGCGTGTGGATCTCGGTGAACGTGCGGTCCTTGCGGACATTCTTCTGGATCAGCAGCTGGTTGTCCGCAAACGCAGCGACCTGCGGCGTGTGGGTGATGCAAAGCACCTGATGCCCCCTGGCCGTCTGGTGCAGCAGCTGCCCGATGCGCCCCGCGGCCAGGCCGGAAACGCCGGTGTCGATCTCATCGTAGATGACCGTCGGCAGCGCGTCACGGTCCGCCAGCGCACTCTTGAACGCCAGCATAATGCGGGAAAGCTCACCGCCGGACGCAATCTTTGCCAGCGGCTTCGGCTCCTCGCCGGGGTTCGTCGAAATCAAAAATTCCACGGTATCCTGCCCGTGGGAGGACAGTGGCCCCCGCGTATGCTTGAGCGCAAAGCGGATGCCAGGCATGTTCAGAAATTCCAGCGCCGCCTTCATCTCCTTGTTCATAGCAGCAAAGCCTTTCAGGCGGCTCTGGGTCAGCTTCTCGGCAGCCTCCTTGGCGGCGGCATACAACGTCTGCATCTGCGCTTTCAGTTCGGCAATCTTCTGCCCCGACGACTGGAATGTCTCCAGCTCTGCAGCGGCGGCCTCGCGCCGTGCCAGCAGCTCGTCGACCTCCATGCCGAACTTCTGCTTGATGCGGTAGATCGTATCAAGCCGCGTTTCGATCTGGTCCAGCTCCCCGGCGTCAAAGCCGTAGGCGTCCAGTCGATCTGCCAGGTCAGTAGCCAGCTCGCGCGCGCTGTAGTACAGGTCGTTCAGCCGCTCGGACATGGCCGTCAGCGACTCGTCGAGCCGCGCACTGTTCTGCAGCCCGTCAACGGCCCCGCCCAAGAGGTCTGCCGCACCCGCCTGCTCACCGTCCTCGTCACCGGCCAGCGCCAGATGGGCGGCGGTGATGCCCGCCAGAATGCTCTGGGCGTGGGTGATGACGTTCTTGCGCTCCTGCAGCGTCTTTTCCTCGCCAGGCTGCAGGGCCGCGGCGTCGATGGTGTCGATCTCGGCGGTCAGCGCCTCAATGCGGCGCTGCTTGTCGGATTCGCTTGCGTTCAGGGCATCCAGCTGCCGCTTGACCGTGACCAGCTCGCGGTAGCGGCGGTAATACTCGGCGAACAAATCGCGGTTCTGGGCATACTGATCCAGCAGCCCCAGATGCAGTGCCGGGTTTGTCAGGCTCTGGCTGTCGTGCTGGCCGTGGATGGAGAGCAGACCCGACGAAATGTCCCGCACCACCGCCGCCGTGGCGGGCATGCCGTTGACGCGGCAGCTGCCCTTGCCCTCGGCGTTGATCTCGCGGTACAAAAGCAGGTCGTCGGTGACCTCGTAGCCGCATTTTTCCAGCTGCTTTTTGACGGAGGCCGGGATACTCTCAAACGTTGCCCAGATGCACGCCTTCTGTGCGCCGCTTCGCACCAGCTCACGCGAGGTGCGGTTGCCTAAAATCGCATTGATAGAGTCGATCAGGATGGATTTACCGGCACCGGTCTCACCTGTCAGCACGTTAAAGCCGGGGGTAAAATTCACCTCGGCTTTTTCAATAACGGCTACATTTTCAATTTTCAGGCTTGCCAGCATGGGACAGCTCCTCCCTGTCGTTAAAATTACCCGCGGCGGGTGTACTGCTGCAGCTGCTTGCAGATGGCGGCTGCGTCATCCTCGCTGCGCATCAAGATAAAGAACGTGTCATCGCCGGAAAGCGTGCCGACGACATTGTCCCACTGCTTGGCGTCGAACACCTCGCACGCAGCGTTGGCCATGCCGGAAAAACACTTGACCAGTACCAGGTGCCCGGCGTAATCAACCTTGAGCACCGACTCGCGGAAAATCATCTCAAACCGGCTGGGTGAATGCGTTACCTTGCCGGACGCAGACGCCGGCACGTAGCGGTAACGCCCGTCAGCGGTGGCTGTTTTGACCAGCTGCAGCTCACGAATATCGCGGGATACCGTGGCCTGCGTCACGTCAAAGCCTTCCTCCCGCAGGTGGGCCAGCAGGTCCTCCTGCCGGTCAATAGGGTGCTGTTCAATCAGGTCAAGAATTGCCTGATGGCGTGCACTTTTCACAGGGATCATCTCCTCATCAATTTGTTTTCAATCGCATGGAACTGTTCCGCGTCGTCGAAGGCAATCAACCGCAGGCGCTGCCCACAGCCGGTCACCAGCAGGCTTTCACCCGGCAGTAGGTCGCACTGGGCGCTGCTGTCCGCACAGGCAAAGCTGCCGTCGCGGTTTTCGGCATCAGCGATAATTTTCAGATGGCGGTCAGCCGCAAACACAAGCGGCGCGGCGTGTACATTGTGCGCACAGACCGGCGTCAGGACTAATACGTCCGCGGCGGCGTCCAGGATTGGCCCGCCCGCCGAGAACGAGTACGCGGTAGAGCCCGTCGGCGTTGCCAGAATCATGCCGTCGCTGCGGTAGCTGCCCACCAATGCGCCGTCGCAGTACACCTTATAATCCATCGGGTGCAGCCGGGTCTGACCGAACACCACAAGGTCATTGATGGCGTCAGCCTGCCAACCGTGGGCCGGGGCTTCGGCGTGGAGCAGACGGCGGTTGGCAAGGGTGAACTTCCCCGCAGCCAGCCGTTTGAGCTTGGCCGTAAGCTCACCGACCTCGCAGGTCGCCAGAAAGCCGGTGCGGCCAAGGTTGACGCCCAGAACGGGCTTGCCGTGCTTCATGCAGGAAAGCCCGGCGCGCAGCAGCGTGCCGTCACCGCCGATGGTCACGACCTGGTCGGCGGCGCGGTAGGCATCTGCCTCGGGCAGAAAATGCACACCCGTCAGCCCGGCAGAACCAAATTCGTTCGCAAAGGGCTGCGGCATCAAGACCGGCACGCCCAGCCCGGCCAGCACAGCGGCAGCCTGCCGCGTAACGGCAAGCCCGGTGTCCTTGGTCGGGTTGGGAATCAGCAAAACCGACATTGTGTCAGGGTCCTTTCTCAGTGCAGATTGGGCGCTTTGTCCAGCGTATCGTGGGAGGCTGCGACGACCTTTTCAATCAGGCCCTCCGGCAGCGGCTGCGGGGTATCGCAGTGCTGGACGTACATCAGGTATTCAATGTTGCCCTCGGGTCCCTTGATGGGCGAAAAGTCCAGGCCCGCGGGGGTAAAGTGGTTCGCCATGGCATACCCCTCGGCCATTTTCAGTACCTCGCGGTGGGTAGCCGGGTCGCGCACGACGCCCTTTTTGCCGACCTTCTCGCGGCCAGCCTCAAACTGCGGCTTGACCAGGCAGACGCCGACAGCGTCCGGTGTGCAGATGGCGTCTGCCACCGGGAAGATATGCTTGAGCGAGATGAACGAAACGTCCACGCTGAAGAACGCAACCGGCTCTGCCAGGTCCTCAGGCTTTACATTGCGGATGTTCGTTCTTTCCATATTGATGACGCGCGCATCGGTGCGCAGGCTCCACGCCAGCTGGCCGTAGCCCACATCGACGGCGTAGACCTTGACCGCGCCGTTTTGCAGCATACAGTCGGTAAAGCCGCCCGTGGACGCGCCAATGTCCATGCAGACCTTGCCGTCCGGGCGCATCGGAAAGACCTGCATGGCCTTTTCCAGCTTGAGGCCGCCGCGGCTGACATAGCCGATGTCATGCCCGCGCACCTCGACCTTGGCGTCGGGTGCGATCATCTCACCGGCCTTGTCGACCTTTTGCTCGTTGACAAAGACGATGCCGGACATGATGAGCGCCTTGGCGCGCTCACGGCTCTGTACCAGTCCGTTCTGGCACAGGTATTGATCCAGGCGAATCTTGCTCATGCCTGTTTCTCCTTTAAAGCGTTCAAAATATCTGCGCAGAGGGCCGCGGCGTCAAGCTGCTGATCCTTGCGCAGCTCGGGCACATTGGCGTGCAGCAGATGGCTGTTGTCCACGGCATGCAGCAGGAATTTGCCCTGCCAGCCGCATTGCTGCATGGCAAAGCCCAGCTGCTCGCCGATGCCGCCGGTGCGCACCGTATCCTCGGCAAACAAAATCGTGTCGTAGTGCTTCAGTGTATCGCACACACCGTCCGGCAGCGGGTAAAGCTGCGTCAGCTTGACGCAGTCCGCCTGCACGCCATGCTGGGCCAGCAGATCCTTGGCGGCAATGATTTCCTCAGTCTCGGCACCGTAGCTGACAAGCGCGACACGTGCGCCATCGACAGGGTCCAGCACATCGTAGCGCGCACCTGTGCAGGGCAGCGCCGCCAATGCGGGGTTCTCGCCGCCGCGGGCATAGCGGATCATCCGCGGGCCGTGTGCCTCGCGCACAAGATAGGTCAGCCAGTAGCGCAGCTCCGCATAGTTGGCGGGGGCAAAAATAGGGATGTTCACATTCGAAAAGAACGCAACATCGTAAATGCCCTGGTGTGTGGCACCGTCGCCGGGCACCAGCCCCGCACGGTCCACAGCGAACAGCACATCCAGCTGCATCAGATTGACATCATGGATGATCTGGTCGTAGGCGCGCTGGAAAAATGTGGAATAGATGGCGACAACGGGCAGCAGCCCCTGGCTGGCCAGGCCCGCCGCAAACGTGACAGCGTGTTCCTCCGCCATGCCGACGTCAAAGAAACGCCCGGGATGGCGGTGCTTGAAGAAGTTCAGGCCGGTGCCGTACTTCATGGCGGCGGTGATGCCGCACAGCCGTGGCTCGTCGTCGCCCAGATCTGCCAGCGCACAGCCGAACGTAGACGAGAAGGAATCCTTCGGTGACAGCTCGGGGTCAGTCAGATGGTTCAAATCGATGGACGATACGGCGTGGAACTCGCCGGGGTTCTCCTCGGCGGGTTTCAGGCCCCTGCCCTTTTTGGTGACGACGTGCAGGAAAACCGGCGCATACTGCTCGCCGCGCAGGTTCGTCAGCGTGTGGGTCAGCATGCCCACATCATGGCCGTCGATGGGCCCGATATACTGGAAGCCCATCTCCTCAAACATCGTGGACTTGTAGATGCCGCGGCGGATCAGCTGCTTGCCGCCCTGCAAGACCCTGACCAGCGCGTCACCCGCCACGGGGATGCGCTCGAGCGTCGTCTCCATGTGGGCCTTGACGTGGGAGTACTTCGGGTCGGTGCGCAGCTTGGTCAGATAATTCGCCATCTGGCCGACATTTTTGGAAATCGACATCTTGTTGTCGTTCAGGATAACGATCAGATTGTTCAGCTTGCTGACATTGTTCATGCCCTCGTAGACCATGCCGCCGGTAAACGCACCGTCGCCAACGATGACCACGACCTTGCCCGGCTCGTTCTTGAGCTTTTTGGCGCGGGCGATGCCGATGGCCGTTGACAGCGCCGCACTGCCGTGGCCGGCAATAAAGGCGTCACAATCGCTCTCCCGCGGGCTGGGAAAGCCGGAAATGCCGTTTTTGCGGCGCAGCTGGGCGAAGCCCTCGCGCCGCCCGGTCAGCAGCTTGTGGGTGTAGCACTGATGGCCGACGTCAAACAGCAGCTTGTCCTGCGGGAAGTCCAGCACGCGGTGCAGGGCCACTGTCAGCTCCACAACGCCGAGGTTCGACGACAGATGGCCGCCGGTCTCGGAAACGCTCTTGATCAAAAACTGCCGGATCTCCTCACACAGGGCTGGCATATCGGACGCGGGCAGGTTTTTTATTTCTCCGGGCGCATTGATGCGCTCCAGCAAGGGATAGCTCATATACGCACCTCGTTTTTACACCATCGGCATGGCAAAGCCCAGCACAATGCCGAGCGCCGCACCGGTTACAACTTCGATCGGCGTATGGCCGACCATTTCCTTCAGCTTTTTGCCGTGGGGCAGCTGGAACTGCTCAAAGCCCTGATCCATCCATTCGGTGAACATCCGGTTCAGCACCTTGGCCTGCTCGCCGGTCTCGTAGCGCACGCCCATGGCGTCATACATGACAATGATGGACAGTACCGCCGCAATGGCGAAGATCGGGGAATTGACGCCGCAGTACCGCCCCGTGGCAACGACCATGGCGCAGACCGTGGCAGAGTGGGAACTGGGCATGCCGCCCGCACCCCACATACGCTCGGCAATAAAGCGGTGGAAGATAAACAGATTCAGAAGAACCTTAATAAGCTGGGCCAGCAGCGATGCACAGATCGCCGTAGCCAGCACAAAATTCCAACTCAGCGCAGCGCGCAACAGTGGCATGGGATCACATCCTTATTTCTTACGTTCCAGCAGCTCCGCTGCCATCAGGCGCAGAAAATCTGCCCCGGGGCCAAGCGCATCCAGCGCGGCCAGCGCTGCGGCATTGTGGCGCTCGGCTTCCTCGTGTGCGCCCTGTAAACCGTACAGCGTGATAAAGGTGGTTTTGTCGTTGTCGGCGTCGCTGCCCACGGGCTTGCCCAGCTCCTCCGTCGTAGAGGTGACGTCCAGAATGTCATCGACGATCTGGAAAACCAGACCAAGCTCGGCAGCGTAGCGCACCAGCGCCTTGCGGGTGTCCGCGTCGGGGCGCACACCCGCGGCGGCACAGCCCAGCTCGACGGCGGCAATGATGAGCGCACCGGTTTTGTGGGCGTGCAGGTTTAAAAGCTCGGCCTCACCGGCGCGCACAGTTTCAAAATGCTTGTCCAGCTCCTGGCCGTAGAGCATACCGCGATCCCCGCCGCCTTTGGCCAGCAGCTGCACGGCCTCAATGCGGCTCTCGGCAGAGCACTTTGCATGGGCAAGGACCTCAAACGCTGCCGTGACCAGTGCGTCCGCGGCCAGCAGGGCCGTAGCCTCGCCAAACTGCTTGTGGCAGCTCGGGCGTCCGCGGCGGAAATCATCGTTGTCCATGCAGGGCATATCATCGTGAATGAGCGAGTAGCAGTGCAGCATTTCCAGCGCACAGGCATAGTCCAGCGCATCGGCAGCGTCGGCACCAGCCAGTTGGCAGGCGGCCAGCGTCAGCACGGCGCGCACCCGCTTGCCGCCGCCCAGAAGGCTGTAGCGCGCGGCCTGCCCCAGCTCAGACTGCTGCGGCAGGTATTCATCGCACAATGCGGCCAGGCGCTTTTCGGTCAGACCGGCCCAGGCGGTAAGCTGCTGCTTATATTCCTCATGCGTCATGGGGCACCTCCACATCCGGGGCAAGGCTGGCGTCGATCTCCTCGACCTGCAGCCGGGCCTTGTCCAGCGCTGTATTACAGTAATGGATCAGCCCGGCGGCCTCGGCGTACAGCTTGACGGAATCAGCCAGCGGTGTGGCTTCATCCTGCAGCTGGGCCAGAAGTCCCTGCAGGCGGTCCATGCCTTCCTCGAAGGATTTGGGCTGCTTCATCGGGTATCACTCCCCTGTTTTTTGTTCCAAAGTGTGTACCGCTTCCACGCGGCATTCTGCGGCGGCTCTGGCGCCGCGCAGCGTCACGGCCTCGCCGGGACGCAGTGTTTCGACGGCGCAGGGCGTGCCGTTTTGCTCCGGCAGCGCGTAGCCGCGGGCCAGTACGGCGTAAGGGCTTAAAGATTCCGCCACCGCAGCGGCGCTTTGCAGGCTGCGCCGGGCATCCTGCACATGGCGTTGTGCGGCCTGCCGGACAGCGGCCTGCGCAATGGCAAGCTCCTGCCCGCGGCGGTCTAACTGCTGGTGCTGACGCTGCAAAAGCTGCGCCGTGGCCAGCTGGTTAAACCTATTATAGCATAGATTGCAGCGATTCTGTATATTTTTTTGAATATTTTGCTGCAAAATGAATATTTTCTGCCGTACATCCCCCTGATCGGGCACGCAGAGCTCCGCCGCGGCGGACGGTGTCGGCGCGCGAAGGTCGGCAACATAGTCCAGAATCGATGTGTCGATCTCATGCCCTACCGCCGAGACCACCGGTCTGCGGCAGGCGGCTGCCGCGCGGGCGATACGCTCGGAGTTGAACACCCACAGATCCTCTTTGCTGCCGCCGCCGCGGGTGACCAGAATCAGGTCGGGCCGCGGGTCGCGGTCCAGCTTGCGGATGCCGTCTACGATACTCTTTTCAGCCTCGATGCCCTGCACGCTGACGGGGGCCAGCAGCAATTTCACCATCGGCCAGCGACGGCCAATGACGTTCTGCACGTCCTGCCATGCTGCGCCGGTCTTGCTTGTGACAACGCCGATACACCTCGGTACGGCGGGCAGCGGGCGCTTGCGCTCGGGCGCAAACAACCCCTCGGCCTCCAGCTTTTTGTACAGCGCATCAAACGCCATCTGCGCGGCACCCGCGCCGAAGGGC
>ERZ791887.2401-NODE-2401-length-10060-cov-3.020690_pt1 | contig 10060 bp, 12 predicted proteins | sample MGYA00510157_ERZ791887 | MGnify/ENA primary metagenome ERZ791887 (study PRJEB30046, sample SAMN00792112) | human gut metagenome | study: EMG produced TPA metagenomics assembly of the A metagenome-wide association study of gut microbiota in type 2... | reverse complement strand
CAATGACTTCGGAATAACTTTTTCCTCGGCATAATCCTGACAGGGGCTGCCGCCGCAGATAATGTCCACGGGCGGCAGCTCGTCCCCACGCAGCTTCGTGATATCCCCGTAGTGCAGCATCCCCGGTAGACGCTCCGCTGTAACGCGGATGGGGAAAGCCTCGATCTCACTGGCCCACAGGGGCACAACGCCGTTATGGATGGCCGCCAGAGGGAAGCCTCCTATTCCATCGAAAAGACTTCCCATGGTGATAACTCTCATTTCGCCGCGGCCACCACCGTCCGCGCCATACTGACCGCGCTCTGCGCTGTGTAGACAGCCGAGGAGATATTGGCCCGCGTGGTGGTATCCAGCCCGAACGCACCGGCGATACGGGGGATCTCTCCGGCAGAGAGCATCAACCCCAGGCCCAGCAGCGCGTGATCCTTAAACACCATCAAGCCAGCTACAAGGATGGTGGCCTGCAAAAAAGCCGTGAGACACAGTCCCACGACCTGCTTGCACCACTGTATGAATCCGTCGCCATAGCCGCGCGGTACAGAGAACATATACAGACTGCCCACCGCAATCTGAATGAGTAAAATACCGCCGCGCTTAAGGTTGGCGAAGAAGACCTTTATGACCGCGTAGGCCATCAGCGCAAGGCAGAAGATGACCATAAGTCCGCTGGTCACCGGGCCAAAGCCCCGCAAAATGATTTGCCCGGAAGATGTCAGACTCTCCACGGCGTTGAAATCCTCCAGCGCCGCTTTTGCCGCGTCCCCGATGCTGGTCGTCCCAAAGCCGGTGATGCCTGCCGTCAGGTCGGCCTGCAGCGATACCGCCAGCTCATACAAACGCACCGGTACCTGCGTAAAAAGAGAGGCCGCCAGAAAACCCTTTATGGCATTCAAAGCCGTTTCCTTGACATTGCCGCGTCCGCCGGAATACTCCACGCCGCACTCGAAGCAGGCTACCACCAGCCCTATGGCAAACAGCGCCCAGCCCAGATAGGAGAAAAACAACACCACGCTCTGTACCCAGCTCATGGCAAAGAGCTCGGCGCCCATGTTTCCCATCTCCGAAAAGAAATTACCGAGAAAGCCCACGATCTGACCGTAGAACCAGTCCACGATCTGACCCAGCACCGTATCGGCTACAAAGTCCCAAATAAAAATAAGCTCTCACCTCCATAAACGCAGGAAGCACTCTGCCGTCAGCAGAGCGCTTCCTGTTATCGTATTATGTTGCAAGTCACAGCTCCATCTTAAAGCCGTAGTCCTGCGCCCTGTCCTGTTCCACATCCTGTGCCACGTCATCCTCCTGCCGCTGCACCTGTGCCAAAACCATCAGCTGCCCAAGCCGGGAGGAGAATGCAGAGATAATAGCGGTCTTACGGTTCTCATCCATGTACTCACCGGCCTGATCCAGGATGTCCCGGATATCCTGCTCAACGCCCCTCAGCCTATCAAAGTCGATCCAGCCGAAGGAGGTCACCAGCTTGAGCTGTTCATGGTGCGTTTTTTTGAATGGTTTACACTCAATGGCACGGGCGGAGAGGATCTGAGGTGTCAGCTTATCGTACCCCAAGGAGGAGCCGCTATCGAAGATAGGTGCGGCGCCCAACCATTCCAGTGTATCTGCACTGCGGAGTAGTCCGAAGTTGTTCTGATGCCTGTCCTCGTTGGCGATAAGGTAGTCCAGCACGATCATCTGATCCACCGCGTGTTCCATACCCTCCACACCCAACGCCTCACAGCAGTTCAGGTAGTGGCGGTAGACCGATGTGCTGTTGTCCTTCTTCACAGACTGCATCACGCGCCATGCACTGACCAATTCCGTGTCCGGCGTAACGAAATCCTCACAGGCACTGTAAGGAATGCCGTCATCCCAGAGCAGTGTATAGGGGACGTGGGGAATGCCCAGCCTCTCTGCCACCAGCGACGCAATCACTTCATTGAATGGCTGCTGCATAAAGGGATTGCTTCCTGCTTTCAGCAGACACCGCTTCCCGTCTATGATCTTCCACCGCTTTTTCAGGTAGCCATCAGACGTATTATCCGGGGAGCTGAAATCAAAACCTACCGTTTCTTTGGCTTTGCCTAAGAGTACATCACCGATGTCCTCCGAGAAGGGATTTTCAAAGAAGTTGATGCGCTCCCACTGGAGGTCGCTGCCCCAGGGCCTGACCCAGTACTGGTCTGAGAGGCTCAGGCCAAAGCAGCGTGTCAGCAACACCTGCGTATTGGGCAGATTCAGTGTTTCCAGTGCCTTTCGCACACCGGAACGGCTGGCGGGAATGCAGCGGTCGATCCACCATGCATTGAGCGCGGCACGATCCACACCGTCCCGCCTTGAGGCTGTTGCCACAGGAAGATGCTCCGAACGATACACCGCGTCGATCCGCTGGATAGAACTTGTCACCTCATCCAGCTCCATATCGAGGACTGCGATGTTCTTGTGCATCAGCGTATACTGCATCGTGCCACCTCTTTTCTCAGTCATTTCCATGCTATTTTACCACGCTTTCTGCAAAAAGCCAACCGAAAAATGTTCAGACATCGCGGTCACACACCCACGATGTCCCAGATGTACAGCGGCGCCGTCAGCGTGAACACCAGGCAGGCGAACAGAATGGCCGGTGCTGTCCATTCAAACTGACCCGTCTTTCGATAGTCGAAGTAGGCGGTACCCAGCTTCACAAAGAAGAAAATGGCGAGGATCATATCAATGGCAGGAAATACCACATTGTTGACAACGGTCTTGATCTGCCCTGATGCCGCCGCCCATGTACTTTCCACCGCACCGGCAACATCACCGCTGCCGGTGGCGTAAGCCGCCACGGAAAACAGCCAGCAGAGCAGCACCGCTGCGCCGCAGACCAGCACTGCACGTTTTACATACTTCATAGATTCCTCCTTCACATCGTCATTTCGCCCATGGACATCGCCTGATTGCTATTCGCTTGGAGCTGCTCCAGCTCCGCTCGGTAGTCACGGACGAAGCCATCCAGCACAGCGGGATGGCTGCCAATGAGGAAGGTGTGCCGGTGTCCACCGTCCTCGGGCACGAAGATGGTACGGCTCCATTTCTTATTGGTTTCGTGGTAGCGTCCATCGTAGGACTGCATCTGCAGCGTATTGGCCAGCACATACCCTACACGCCTATAGCCGTACTGGTCAATAACGCTTTTGGCGCAGCCGTCCTTGAGATGCATTCCGTCAAAGTCCCGATGGATCGCCAGCTCTATCGCCCCGGCGCAGGCACAGTTGGTGCGAAAATTGGCACGCCACAGCTCCAGCTCGCCCCTGTCCCTTGCCTCCTTCGCCGTGTAGGGGTACATTGCCTCATTCGGCAGCATAGACCACATCTCCCTCCTCCAGATAGCATTTCAGCAGGGCCGGGCAGCAGCCGCTATCCAGCAGCAGCTTCCGGATCGGCGCAGGCACGGCATCGAGGTCGAATTCCCTCACGTCCGAATCGCAGTTCTTGCAGCAGGGCATACGACAGGCGTCCAGCAGGGCAGACACAAGCTGCGATGCCGCGTCAAACAGTCCGGCCAGTGCGTCTGCCGTTTGTAACGCTGTCATCTCACGAGGCATAAGCAGCAGAAGGCTGTGCGTCATCTGGGCAGACAGATCTACGCCCGCCATGCCGTATTCTGCCAACTCACTACCGGGGATGGTCAGGCCGGTCTTGTCCAGTGTCATTTCGTTCTTCATGATAGATCCTCCTCAAGTTCTCAAAGGTCGTTCCGGGATATGCACCAGTCGGCATATCTTCCCATTGCTGCTGTAATCGCCGAATATCGTCATCTGCGATGCAAAAACACGGGGGTCATAGTTGGTCATGATGTATTCCCGGTATATGTCATTTTTCTTCTTGGATTGGCTGTTGGGACGCTCCACCTCATAGATGAAAAAGTCCTCGTAGAGCCTGCGAATATAGTCGCAGTTGTTATAGGACACCATGGCGAAGCCCCGGTGCTGCGCCAGTACGTCATGGAGCCGCTGATGGTCACTGCGGGGAAACTCCACCGCGTAACGCTCCGCCTCATAATAGGGCGGGTCACAATAGACCGTGGTCTGCGGGTCATTATGGGCGGTGATGATGCTCTCGAAATCCTTATTTTCCAGCACCACATCCTTCAGGCGGTGAGAACACTCCCAAATATCCCGAAAAAACCGCTGTATATCGCAGGAGCTCACACCATAGCTGTCGCCGTTGCCGTTATAGCTGTATCGCTGCAGCTTGTAGATAGCGGCGGCACGGCGCACATCCGACAGCTCCGCACGGCTTTGCAGCAGCCGCTTGACCTCCTCCGCCTCCGGCGGTGGGAGCATCTGCTCCGCCAGCTGCAGTTCCTCATCCAGATACAGCTGTGTGAAGTCCTCGCCCTGCAGCTGTCTGCGCAGCACATCAAATTCATCACGGGCATTGATGGGGAGAAAGCTCAGTTCTTTCGTCAAGGCCATAGGGCGGTGCTTGACACAGAAAAGCAGGTTATACAGGTCGTGGTTCAGGTCGTTATATATTTGCAGGCACCCCTTCGGCACGGCGGTATTCAGCGTGATGATACCGCTGCCGCCAAACACATCCACCAGTGTTTTATAGTGGATGGGCAAGAGCATCTGTATGGCCCACATAAGCTGTCCCTTACCGCCCATCCAAGGCATGAGCTTTATCAGGCTGTCACGCATCAAATTTCTCCAACGCACGCTCCAGTCCGGAGATAGCCGCGTCCAGTCCACTGCGCATTTTCTGCAAGCCGCGGATGGTATCATAGACCTCCGCCGCCGTTTCCGCGAAGTAGTAGCCCCGCTGGTCTGCCGCGATGGGTACGGTGTCCTGCCGCAGACGGTTGACGCGCCGCCGCAGCTCGTTCCCGCTGATGCCCAGCACACGCTCCAATTCCCGGCTGCTGATCACATTTCTGCGCCCCTTAAATCCATTTTCCAGATACAGGGCGACGGTTTCCTTCGTCATTCTTGCACTCCCTTCCGGTGACCGTTCACCGAAAAGGGCGCAAAAAGAGGGATCGCCATCCCTTTTCGGAAAGCGGCCCCATTGTTGTTAAATTTTACTGCATGGTCATGTCCACGCCTTGCCGCGGTGCTTGCAGCGGCTGTCCGTCCGGGCGGCAGATATAGCCGTAGTCACTGAAAACTCCCTTATCCCGCCATAACAGCGCTGCGCCGTAGGCCTCCATGTTCAGATGCCGCGTCAGCAGGTCACGATCCGGATCGCTCACGATGACGGAGAGCTCCTCCCTCACCAATTCCTCCAGAGAATGGAGCCCTGGCTCAAGGGCATATTCGCTCAGATGCTCTGCCAGTGCAAGCGCATCGTCCAGGCTTCTGATGTCCAGCTGACCGGCCACAGCCTTGAACTTTATCAGTTCGTTATTTCTGTCCAGTTCCTCCAGGCACTGTGCAAATCGGTTGATCTGCTCCATGCTGTCATAGGCCATATCCGTGAAGCGCCACATCTCCGGCATGGCGGCATCGCACTCCTCCAGCCGCACCTCCTGCCAGCTGTCCACCTCCAGGCAGTCCAGTACGGCGTCCAGCTCCGCCTGCTTTGCGGGTAGGTACAACTTTACAGCACGGATGTCGCTGACGCAGAGGAAATAGATCATATACGGCGGCTTCCGTGGCCGCCTGCCCAAGTTGGGAGGAGCCTGCCGCAGCTCGGACTCCTGCATCACATAGCCGCGGGGCGTAAGTACGCCGCCCTCACCCTCCCGCATCGATCTGCCGATCTTCTCGTAATCCAGCATCTCCAATACGCTGTCCGGCACGGTTGCCAAATCCGGGAGAAAATCATTCTCCACGTAGAACTGTCCCAGCGCGGCATCGTCCGTGATCCCCGGCACCACATGGCAGCAATCCACGCTGTATGCCAGATCCAGTACTCGCCGGAGCGTCAGATCACCGCCGTTGTTCTGATACAGATTGTCAAGCTCCATCTGCACTAACCCTTCGAAGGCCACGGCATCCACATCGCTGAATGTACGGAGCTTCTCTGCCAGTGCGTTAAACTGGTACAAGTCGTATCCGTCAAGGTGCGGGGCAAGGAAGTCATATCGGCTCATGTCCTCCCCCTGCCAATAGGGTTCCTGTCCCTCTGACAGACGCAGTCTGTCCATGGCATCCACCATTTCCCATGGCGTGGCGGGCAGCTCCAGCTCCGCGTGATTGCTGTTGTCGGGATTGCCCATGTATATGGAGATAATCTTTTTATCCAAGCTCCATCCCCCCACGGCGCTGTACGATGTCCTCACAGTTGTCCGGGTCTGCACCGGGTACATCCCAGCCGCACATGCTGCCGATCTTCATAGCCTCCTCCTGTGCAGGCGTCACGCCCCTCTTTCTGTTCTGCTCATCCGCGATACGGCGGTTCTCGTGGGCGTCACCGGTAGACCAATCGCTGGGGTAGTACCCGCTTTCGCCGCGTTTGATGCAGATAAGCTGTCCTGTGCCCGGCAGCAGCGTGAAGCACATCTCCGGCAGCTTATCAAAGTGGGTGCGGAAGCGTTCCTGCTCCGTCTGGATGCTCCAACCGTGATCCTGCCACAGATGCACATACAGCTCGCTGCCACGTCCAATGGCGATCTCATGCTGCTCGAAACCCTCGCCCCAGCCGTCCGACGCCTGCCCTTCAATATACTCCTTCAGCGTGGTCAGCTCTGCCGCCGACAACTCGCCGCTGATCTGACATTCCGCGATACCCCACAGCTTGCCGTTTCGCCGCTCCACGTCGAAGGTGACGGAACGCACCTTGTCGTTCACACTGTCCGGCGTATCGTACCAGTGCATGATGCCGCGGTTGACCTCCTCCGGCATCCGATACTTCACCAGTGCGCTGCGGATATGATCCTCATACGCGGTCAGGTCGTGTCCGGTCAGCAGCTCCGGCTCTTCCTGCATATTGCCATACACGTCCGGCTCATAAAGCTCGGCGGTAAGCGGCATATATAGCTTCGTCATGCTGAGTTCGGGCGGTAAAACGGTAAAGCTGTCCACGCCGGGAATGAGCGCCAGTGCCCGCCCGTTGTCCCACTTCATATGGAACTGCCCGGCGTCGTCGATATAGTCCAGTTTCCCCGTCGCGCCAGCCTCCACCGGTGCATACGGATCCTGCATGGAGTCCAACCGGATGCGTGTACCCACAGGGTACTGCTTCCGCAGGAACGCCAGCATCTCCCGATTTACGTTCATACTAAATTCCTCCCATCGTCTGTGTGTAGTCTTCCAGCTCACAGGGGTTTTCCTCACCAAGAAAGTCAAACAGAATGTCATCTGCGGCCTTGCGGACAGCGGGATCGTCTGTCAGGACTTCATAGCGAAACCCTGTGGTGTCCCGATAGGGCAGCTCCTCCCTGATGCAGTCCAGAAAAGCGCCTGCATCCTCGTAGAGGATATCATCGTCCCCTACGAAGGTCACCTTGCCGAAAATGCTTATAGTTATCTCACCTCCGTTCTCTCGCAGCACACCACATACCGCTGCCTCCCGCCGCTGGCGTAAGGATGGCAGGTCAGCAGCGTCAGCAGGTCGCGCCCTTGCTGGATTTTGATCTTCTCCACCTCGTGGGGCTGGATGATCTGGATGTCGGCCACGGTATAGGTCAGTGTTTCCCACAGGTTTGTCAGCGTAACGGTATCGCCCACCGCCAAACGGTCGATGTGCCGAAAATAATCCGCGCCGCGCCAGCCCCGGTGTCCGGCAATGACGCAGTTGGTGTTATCCCCACCGATGGGCGCGGACGTGTTGCCCAGCACCGCCGCGCCTGCGGCAAGGTGAGCGTCGGATGCGCCCAGATAGACCGGCATGATAAGCTCCATAGCAGGTATCTCTAAGACGCCTATTACCTCATCCTCAATGCCGTAGGCAGTTAGGTCGGCGGCAGGCTCCTCGCAGGCTTCAAGGTCGGTGAGGTTGCACTGCTTTTCCGCGTAAAGCTGGCGGTTACACTCTTGTAGAGCCGCCAGCAGTTCGGGATATTGCTGCTCCGGTTTTCGTTCTTCGAGGAAGCTCTGCACGGCCTCATCTGTGTCGGCTTGCAGCCTTTGTCCCGTGAACACCGGCCATAGCACGACGCAGATGCCCGCCACGGCCAACAGCGCAGCCAGTACAAAAGGTGTCTTACGCATGGCGTTTCCTCCTCATTAAGAAGTATCCGCCGCCTGTCACGGCCACCGCGCCAAGGCCGACACCCAAGCCGGTGAGGTAATGCTGCGTCCAGGAGGATGTCACAGGTTTTTCCACGGCGGCAGCGGTTGCCTGTTCGGGTGTGTACGGAATGCGGTGGCCTCGCACCAGCAGCCTGTGGGTGTTGACGCCAAACGGCGTGCAGGTCACCAGCGTTACATAGTCCTTACCGTCCTCGATTCGCAGCAGACTCGTGTCCGTGGGCAGCACCGTGTGGATGCTGTCCACTTCGTAGACCAATGTGTCGCCCAGCACATGGATGTAAAATGTATCGCCCTCTGTAAGCTGGTCAATGTCCGAAAACAGCTTGGAACTCGCCATACCACTGTGCGCCGATAGCACTGCGTGGGTGCTGCTGCTGCCTACCGGCAGGGATGTCCCTACCACATGACCCACGGCACGCTCCAGCGTGTCTGCGTCCGTGCCATGCTGCACCGGCAAGTATACGTTGATTTTGGGGATGTCCACATAGGCCATGACGCCGCCCACCGTGAGCTGCCGGGCATAGGCCAAGGGAGGGGCGGATGCCCCTCCCCCAGTGATAGTTGCGCCGGACAGCATGGCGTTGTACTGCTCTGCCGCTTCCCGCTGGGCGGTCAGTTCAGCAGCATCGGTATCCTCAATGGCGGCGGTATATGTGGTTTCCACATCAGAATGATACTTTTCATTCAAGAGTTCTCCCACCAATGGGTAAAGCAGAAGTCCCAACGCCACAACACCGCAAACCGCCGCCAGTAGCCAGCGCTTCACTGCTCGTTCTTGTGCTTACGGCGGCGGATCACGATAAACGCCGCCGCGCCCAACAGTGCCACGCCGCCGACAGTGAACATCCACGTGCCATAGCCGCCGGTCTTGGGCAGGTCGAAGCCGGGGTTGTTGACCACAGTCAGCGGCACAATGGCGTTGCCGTCGGTCATGGTAACGTCCTTGCCGTTGACGGTGGCGGAGGCGGTCAGCAGCTTTGCGCCGCACTTCTCGCACTGACCGTTCTCGGCGGTCTTGATAGCGATCTTGACCGCGTCCCTCAGTAGCACATAGCCCTTGTCGGTAGCAATTTCGGTCAGGCTGTAAGCATCGTCCTCCAGCCCTTTGACCACGATGTGGCCGCTGCTATTGGGGACGAAAGTAGTAGCATCAGACTTCTTGGCAGCAAAGCCCTTGGCGTAGTACACGCCATCCTTCTGCTCGGCAATCACGAATACATCATCGGTGTCGTTGTGCAAACGGAACTTCACATTCCGCAGGTTGCCGCCGCTATCAGAGAACTGCTTGAGGACGTCAATGCCGTAGGTGTAGACATGGCAGCAATCCTTGAGGGTATCAAAGTAGGTCGTGTTGGTGCGCTTCCATGTCAGCACGACCTCGTTGGGATTGTCGGTATCGCCCATCTTGGCGTCGGCGGTCAGGGTGGCGGCGTAGGAGATACGCATGGTGCAGTCGCTGTAGCCACGCTTGACGTTGCCGGTATACACGGTGGCTGCCTCGTTGATCTCCGCCAGACCGGTATCGGTCATGCGGATGGTCATGGTGTTGGCTGCGTCATCGTAGGCCACGGCGAATTTGCCTGAGTTCTCCGCCCATGTGGTGACCTTTTCAGTGCAGCCAGCGTCCTTGAAGAACTCGATGACCACATCGTTCTTGTTGTAGCGGATGCCCTTGCTCAGCGTGTCCACATAGGTGTACTCGCTCAGAGAAGAAGCCTTGGAGGTAATCGTGGGCAGGGTGCTGATGATCTGATAATCCACCGTATCGCCCACGGAGGCGGTGGCAGTGTGCGCGTACCCATCGGTGATGTCAGTCAGGCTGCCGTTGTTTTTGCCGGTGGAGTTCTTTGCTTCACGCACGGTCTTTTCGAGGTTGGGGTTGCCGG
>ERZ791887.2389-NODE-2389-length-10093-cov-16.578701_pt1 | contig 10093 bp, 10 predicted proteins | sample MGYA00510157_ERZ791887 | MGnify/ENA primary metagenome ERZ791887 (study PRJEB30046, sample SAMN00792112) | human gut metagenome | study: EMG produced TPA metagenomics assembly of the A metagenome-wide association study of gut microbiota in type 2... | reverse complement strand
TTCAAACGCACGACCTTCAGAACCGGAATCTGACGCTCTATTCACTAAGCTACGGGGCCATTTTTTTAAAATGCGAAGCAAAAGTATAAAAAATCTTCTCATCTTCCTAATGTTTCTCCTTTTTTTATAGTTCTTAAGGCAATCCATCTTATTAAGAGTTTGTTATTTTGAAATGATTTAGAGCATATACTTTATCAATTTGACAATCTTTTAGAGATTCACCATTACATATATCAATTTTATTCCTATCTTTGCCGACAATTAACATTCAACAAATCTATGAGTTACTTGATAAAACCTAAGAACTATAAACCACTACTCGACCTCAAACAGACCGAGCTAGGAATTAAACAAATAAAAGAGTTCTTCCAATTAAACTTATCATCCGAATTACGTCTCAGACGTGTAACAGCCCCCTTGTTTGTATTAAAAGGAATGGGTATCAATGATGACTTAAATGGAATTGAACGTCCTGTCTCTTTCCCCATCAAAGACTTGGGAGACGCACAGGCAGAAGTGGTTCATTCATTGGCCAAATGGAAAAGACTAACTTTAGCTGATTACCACATTGAACCGGGATATGGCATTTATACGGATATGAATGCCATTCGCTCGGATGAAGAACTGGGTAATCTACATTCTCTATATGTGGATCAATGGGACTGGGAACGCGTTATCACCGATGAAGACAGAAACATACACTTCCTAAAAGAAATCGTAAACCGTATTTATGCGGCCATGATTCGCACCGAATATATGGTATACGAAATGTATCCCCAAATTAAACCTTGTTTGCCACAAAAGCTACATTTTATTCATTCAGAGGAGTTACGCCAACTCTATCCTAACTTGGAACCTAAATGCCGTGAGCATGCCATCTGCCAAAAATACGGTGCTGTATTCATCATTGGTATAGGATGCAAATTGAGTGATGGTAAAAAACATGACGGACGCGCGCCGGATTACGATGATTATACAACAATCGGACTGAATAATTTACCCGGATTAAACGGTGACCTTCTTCTGTGGGACGACGTGCTGCAACGTTCCATCGAATTATCATCAATGGGTATACGTGTAGACAAGGAGGCTCTACAACGACAATTAAGAGAAGAAAAAGAAGAGAAAAGACTGGAACTTTATTTCCATAAACGTTTGATGAACGACACACTTCCATTATCCATCGGTGGAGGTATCGGTCAATCTCGCTTGTGTATGTTTTACCTTCGTAAAGCCCATATCGGAGAGATACAAGCCAGTATTTGGCCTGAAGATATGCGCAAGGAATGCGAAGAACTAGAAATTCACCTTATATAATTATCATGAACGTACAAATTGAAGAAAGCTGGAAAGCACATTTAGCACCTGAATTCGACAAAGACTACTTTCGGACATTAACAGATTTCGTCAGAAACGAATATAGTCAATATCAGATATTTCCTCCGGGAAGACTGATTTTCAATGCTTTCAACCTTTGTCCTTTCGACAAAGTGAAAGTTGTAATTATAGGGCAAGATCCTTATCATGGTCCCGGTCAAGCACATGGTCTCTGCTTTTCCGTAAATGACGGAGTTCCTTTCCCTCCTTCATTGGTAAATATCTTCAAAGAGATTAAAGCGGATCTTGGTACCGATGCACCTGTTACGGGTAACTTAACACGTTGGGCCGAGCAAGGAGTTCTGCTCCTCAACGCTACCCTAACTGTGCGGGCTCATCAAGCCGGTTCACACCAAAATCGGGGATGGGAAGTCTTTACTGACGCAGCCATCCGCACGTTAGCAGAAAATAGAGAAAATATCGTATTTATCTTGTGGGGATCATACGCACAAAAGAAAGGGGCTTTTATCGACCGCAACAGACATTTAGTACTCACATCAGCACACCCCTCTCCCCTTTCTGCTTACAATGGTTTTTTCGGCAACAAACATTTCAGCCGGGCAAACGATTATTTGAAGGCACACGGAAAAACAGAAATTATCTGGTAGAAAGTTTGCAATAATATATAAAAAGTGGCGGCATTTTTCTTTCGTAATAAATGCCGCCATTTTTTATATATTCACCTATTTTAGTACCATTGAATATTACTCTGAGTCTGGCTTCTCTGCTCATACTTCAAGTCTTGCAAGATACTTGCGTTCGCACGGATTGTCACATTGTAGTATTTCCAACGTCCGAAAGGCGAAAGACTGGCAGACAAGTTGAAACAATGCAAATCACGCGTGATAGTACAAGAGGTTTGCGTAATTTCTTTTGCCTGAAAATCATAACCGGAATTGAATGAGAGCGACCAATTATTGGAGATCTTCACATTTCCATTCGCATTGATATTATGTGTGTAGGTATAAGGATATCTCATTGAATGACGATTAATCGGCTTCGATCTATCCTCACGAATATTAAATGAGTAACTAAGACTTAATGACCACGGCATTTTAAACACTTGATAACCATCCGCATCAGCCGCGGCTTTCTCTACTTTCTTAGTTGCAGCCTCTTCTTCATCGCTCCCGTCTGAATCTTCATCCTCCTCGTCTCCTTTTTTCTTATCCTTCCCCTGTTCCTCTTTCGGTCCGAACCATTTCTTCCAGGTATCGTTGTTGAAAGTATAATTAAAAGAAGATCCATAGCCTTGAAAACGTCCGAAACGCCCATAAGACCATTCTGTACGATTGCCGGTAACCACATTACCATTTTTATCGAACGTGTAGGCATAAGTAGCGAATGACGCATTCATATTGAACGTATAATTCTTGGTCAGTTTCAAACGGAGATTCATACTCAAATCACTCCATGGCCGTTCTTTGGCTGCCATATTATAAGACATACTCGCTCCAAATTCATCGATTAAGCTCACCTTTTTCAGTGTATCTTTCTTTGCATCATAATACTTCATTTCCAGATTATTGGAAATAGAGAAACTAACCGTACCCGAACCTTCACGCGAAGGCACACCGTAAGGCTGTCCAGTGAAAGGTGAATAATATTGCGTATTACCATTATAGTCTGTGTATTCTTCCCAATATTTACTGAATCCCGGAGCACCGCTCAAACTCACTTGCGGAGTAAATACGTGGCGGATTTGTATTTCTTTCTTCTTTGCGAAAAGAGGTTTATACATACCATAAAGCTTCGTGCTCAGGCTCAAACTTGCCGAATAGTTAGACACTCGGTAGAAACCGTTCAACGTATCACCCGGCAACGACTCCAATCTGTGATCCACTTCATTATACTGCTGATTAATTTTACGGGTATACCAACGTTCCGTATAATTGACTGAAGGAGAAACCTGCAAATACTTGAACAATGTAAAAGTAGCACTGATAGGAATATTATGATTCATTGCATTTTCCCACTCGCTCAGCCCTGCTTTAAACAAACGGTCATCCTTTGTACGAATACTGTTTGTCAGACGTCCGGTATAACTAATGGATATCTTTTCATACCAACGTTCGGCTCCCGCAGCCTTCTTACGTTTGAATGGAAACAGACGGCTCAATGTAATATTAAGGTCGGGCAAGGTTACCGCAATAGAAGAATCACGCATTGTCTGAGCGATATTGGTCGTCCCGGAAAGCGTCAGACCGATATCGGGAAAACTACGTGAATAACTGATACTTGATGTTTTCGTATTCTGAGTCAGCAACTGAGAGTTGTAGAGGTTGTTGATATTAGAACGTTCGTAACTACTGGTCGAGAAATTTACACTGGCCGAGAAAGTACTGTTCGGACTGGCTTTAGCGTCTTGACGATGATTCCAGACAATTTTAAAGTCTTTAGATACCGCATAGTCCGGCATCCCCTTGTCACCCGTTTTGGTGACCTGATAATCCGCCTGCAACGTCCCGGAATATTTATAGCGTTTATTATAGTTTGTCAACCCGGAAAGCCTCCATGAACCTTTTGTAAAGATATCTCCCGTCATCTTCAAATCCATAATATCACTGATAGCAAAATAATATCCTCCGTTAGCCAAACCGAAACCACGGCTGGAGTCGTCCATGTAAGTCGGCATTATAAAACCGGATGAATAACTACTAGAGAACGGAAAAAAGAAAAACGGTACAGCCAATGGCAAAGGAACATCTTCCACTACCAGATAAGCAGGTCCTGTCACCACATTCTTTTTAGGACGCACTTTTGCACGAGTCAGCTGCATATAAAAGTGAGGATGATCATGATGATCGCAAGTTGTATAGCGACCGTGTTCCATAAAGATTTCATCATTGGCCCCTTTCTTAGCTTTGCTTCCGGTCACATAACCTTCACCTTGCTGAGTGACAATATCGGTAATCCCGGCTTTTTTAGTTTTGAAATTATAGCGGATAGTCTCCGTATCATAAGAAGTATCCCCTTCCTTGAAGACCGGTTTACCTTTCTCCACTCCGGTAGAATCTTTAATACCGTATGCATGAACCGTACTGCTGTCAAGATTCATCGAGATAACCTCCGCAGCTAACTCTATATTCTGGTAGTTCACTTTTCCACTACCATAAAGTGTGGCCGATCCTCCCAATGTAAAAACAGTGGAGTCGTTGGATTCATAAACAACCGGTGCATCGAGCGGTTGCTTCTTCTTAACAGGTGCTATAGAATCAATGCGTACCGTAACCGTATCTGCCTTCAACGAATCGCTTCCTTGTAGTGAATCTTTTTGTGCAGTATTGGAGGTAATCATTCCTCTCCTTCGACGTTGAGACGTAGCCTCATCGGGAAGCATCAGTAAGACAATCAGCAGTATAAATGATATAAGTATTCTTGCTTTCAATGGCGCCATTAACTAATAGTTTACGCTTGAAGTGGCAAAAGTACACAAACTTCACCAATTATGAGTTAGAATCTCCGTTATTTAATTATTTTTTAGTGCTATAAAAAGAGAGAGCACCATCTGTCAAAACGGTTTAGCCCTTCTTCACCATATTTTGCAATACTATTCCGTGCTTTCTCCACCGTCTTTTCCTCATCCAAATGAGTCTTAGAAAAGAACTTATCCGCAAAACAAATCAATTGCTCTTCCAATGTGACAGGAAGCATCTCACGGTGAGGTACCGGAAGTTGCTGATCAATAATATCCTGCAAGGAAAGACCGGCTCCTGTATGGCGTTCACAAACTAACGCATGTTGAGGAAAACCTTCAGCACGCAAAATTTCAGCTCCTAAATATCCATGAGCAATATAAGGATGAGTACCGAAACATCGAATGGACGGAGCATCTGTCTGAAAGATACCGATATCATGCAAAAGAGCGGCCTCTTTCACAAAGCTCCGGTTCAAATGCAACTCCGGATGTGCATCTAGCATCTTCATAGCCTTTCCTGACACTGAAAGGCTGTGTATTACTAAGATTTGTCGCTGTTCCGTATTCTCCGGATAATACTTATCAATGATTTCGTATGGATTCATGTGTCGTTTTTTTGTTCTCTTGATGAGAAATTAATATTTTTGTGCAATATTACAAAAAAATACCGACATGCAAGCTAGAACTTTGCTCATTCTTTTTTTTCTACTCGCTATATCCCCTTCAGGATATACCCACAGTAAGATAACAACCGGTGCAGAACATATCGCACAATACTTATCATTTATTCAAGGCAAACGTGTCGGAATGGTAGTCAATCACACTTCTATTGTAGGAATAGAACAGACTCATCTGCTCGACACCTTATTAAAGTTGGATATAAAAATAGTGAAAGTATTTGCCCCTGAACACGGTTTTCGTGGCAATACGGATGCGGGCGAAACAGTAAAGGATGGAAAGGACCTACGCACCGGTATCCCTATTATTTCACTTTATGGCAATAATAAGAAGCCTACCGCCGGTCAATTAAAAGACATTGATGTCATCTTGTTTGATATCCAAGATGTAGGAGCACGCTTTTATACCTACATCAGTACAATGTACTATGTCATGGAGGCTTGTGCAGAAAACAGAAAGGAAATGCTCGTACTGGATCGGCCTAACCCGTGTGACTATATAGACGGTCCGATACTCAAATCCCCCTATCGGAGTTTTGTTGGTATGCTTCCCATTCCTATACTTCATGGATGTACCATAGGCGAGCTGGCGCAAATGATAAACGGAGAAGGATGGATTGCCAACAAAAAAAACGCCTGCTTATTAAAAGTAATTCCAATGACAGGCTGGAAACATGGAGAACCCTATTCGCTTCCGATTAAACCTTCTCCTAATCTGCCCAATGACCAGTCTATTCGTTTGTATGCATCACTTTGTCCTTTTGAGGCAACCCACATCAGCGTAGGACGGGGAACAACCTTTCCTTTTCAGGTATTAGGTGCACCCAATAAAAAATATGGCAGTTTCGTTTTCACTCCTCGTTCCCTGCCCGGATTCGACAAGAATCCATTACATCAAGGAATAGCTTGTTACGGAGAAGACTTACGGAACAACGCGAATATTAGTGGTTTTACCCTTTACTACTTCCTACGTTTTTATCAAATATCAGGTGAAGGGACCGGATTCTTTTCCCGACCCCGATGGTTTGATTTACTTATGGGAACCGACACGGTGCGCAAAGCTATTCTCAGAGGAGAATCTGAAGAAACTATTCGAAATAGTTGGAAAAAAGAATTACAGGCTTATCGGGAGACGAGAAAGAAGTATCTGCTTTATTGATTCTCTTCTCGCTTTCTTTTCTTCCACAATTGCCAACTATTAATGATATTTTGCCACATATTATACATACAGCATAATATAACTCTGATTATCAAAGCAAAAGCCCACCTATTACTAATAGTGGGTAACAAAATAGTAACAAAAAAACGAAGAAATCGCTTTGCGGTGGGCTTCATGTGCAAAGGTAACAAAAGCTCTCTAACCATAAAAGCAAAACTGGCGAAAAGAAGAATACTGTTTTTCTTTTCGCCAGCATATATAATTTGCTGTCAATAGAAATTAGTTTAGTCCGTTTTGGATATATAGACAAAAACACAAACTAAACTTGTGTTTATAATAACTTTTTCAACTTATCTATGACATATCTTCCAATGCAGAGAACTTTGAATGATTTAGGCAACAGATATTTGGATGTTTTAATTAGAATGTCCCTTTTTTACACCTAATATCTATCTAAGAAATCTTACTTTTGTTTGATAATTAAAACAGAATGGAGAAAATTCAAGTAATACAACCTACCAAATTGCTCGCTCCTTATATAAAGCAATATTGGTTTTTAAGGATAGATGATGTAAAGCAAGGCTTTCAACGTTCTATCCCGGCAGGTTGTGTAGCACTTGTTTTTCATAAAGGGAACAAAATTATTTCTTCTTTTCATAAGGGAACGCAGCCACATTACAAATAGGGTAAATTTCAATAATGGATTGTTTTGATGAAAAAAACTCTTCAATATTTAGACTTACTGACATAGGGCTGTCATAGAAGACGCTATCTTTGTATCAAAAAGTATTCAACTTAATATTATAGAATATGAAAAGATTATTTTTATGCTCATCATTTGCTGATGTTGCTAATCTATTTGTCGATTGTGCCAAAGAAGATTTGCAAGGGAAAATTATAGCTTTTATACCAACTGCAAGCCTTACAGAACCAATACGATTCTATGTAAAAAAGGGGAAAAAGGCTTTAGAAGAAGCAGGAATGATTGTTGAAGAAGTCGAGATTACCCAACTGCCCAAAGAGGAAATATCTTCTATATTACATAAATGCGATTATATCTACATAACAGGTGGAAATACATTTTTCCTTTTGCAAGAGTTAAAAAGAAAAGGTGTTGATAAAATTATATCTAAACAAGTGAAATTGGGTAAACTGTATATTGGGGAATCTGCCGGAGCAATAATAGCCTCTCCCGATGCAGAATATATGAGAAGTGTGAATTTTGATCCAATAGAAAAGGCTCCTGAATTGAAAGACTGTACTTCTTTAGATTTGGTCGATTTTTATACGATTCCCCATTATGGAAATTTTCCATTCAAGAAAAAAGGTGAAAAGATAGTTCAACTATATAATGAGAAGTTGCAGCTTATTCCTATAAGTAATAAACAAGCTGTTATTATTGAAGATTCAAATATTCAAATTAAAGATGCAAAATGAATAGAATAGACCGTATTTCTGCTATATTGATTCAGTTACAATCGCACTCGTTAGTGAAAGCACAGCAAATTTCAGAACGTTTTAATATAAGCATTCGCACTGTATATCGAGATATAAGAACATTGGAAGAGGCAGGCATTCCTATCATAGGAAATCCCGGTATTGGTTATTCACTTGCAGAAGGATTCAAATTATCTCCTCTAATGTTTACTCAAAAAGAGGCTTTGTCCTTTTTGATTGCAGAGAAATTAGTACATGAACTAACTGATTCAAATAGCAACGAACATTATAAGTCTGGAATAGAAAAGATTAGGTCTGTCATGCGTTTTGCAGACAAAAATATGTTAGAAACAATGGAAAAGTGCATGTCTGTATTGGATACTTATAAATCATCTACCTATAAACCTGATATTCTTTTACTTATTTTACAAAGTATATACCAAAAAAGAATTATTGAAATATCTTATTTGGGAAGTAATGCGTTAAGTGTTTCAGAACGAAAGATTGAAGCTGTTGGAATTTTCTTTTCGAGAACTAACTGGTATCTAATAGGCTTTTATCTTCCCAAAGAAATCTATCTTACATTTCGGATAGATAGAATTCAAAAAATGCACATTCTTAATGAATTACAATCACGGGAGCATCCTCCTTTGGAAAAATTCATACGCGAGTTTTATGATAAAGAAAAATTACATGAAATCGTTATAAGAATAGAAAAGAATAAAACCTCCATAATGAATGATGATAAATATTATTACGGATTAACATCTGAGAAAGAGATAGGGGATATGTTTGAACTTCATTTTCTAACATTTTCAATCAGTAAGTTTGCACATTGGTATCTGTCTTTTGCAGATAGTGCAACTATAATAAGACCAGATTCTTTAAAATATGAAGTTAAAAATATTATCAATAACATTTCTATTTGATTGCTGTCAAATAGTATTTTTAATCGACTCAATGAAAAAAATATTCGACCAAAGATTTTTCCGCTTATTGTCGGAATGCTCACAACGTAAAGTGTCTGCATCTGAATTTGCAGAAGCTATCGAAGAATTGGCGACCCATGTAGCCAATTTTAGTATCAATGAGCAGGATTACAACGTTTTACTACGTTATTTTTCCTTTGGTTTGCACCGTCTTAAATCGTATCGTGTACGGTTTGAGCAAGAAAAAAATGCCCCATCTGCATCTAATTGATGAAGCGATAGGACTTTTGAACACTGAAATACGCCTTATCGAGTGGCGCATCAAATACCCGGAACAGCTACAGCAACGTATCAACAAACAGCCCCTTTCCCCTCTCTATCTCGCAGACAAGACAACCCTTATCAACAGGAAATGGTAAGCGGTCTGTTCCTCTCCAAAAACATCGTGTATCAGAACGGCAAGCCCGCCTACTTGGTGGACTTGGCGAAAGCCTTTGAATGGCTGTTCAACATCAAGATAGGCGACTGTTACCAAAAACATGAGGACGTGATAAAACGAAAGCCGGGCAAACTGACCGGGTTTCTTAATGGATTGGTAGAACTTATCAAAAAGGAACATGACAAGAAAGGATATAGATAATCAGTGACTTATGATTTATTTATAGGGGATTCCATTAGTTCCCCCGTAATTTCTTTGCGCCTATTTTCTGAACTTTGCTTCATCAATTGATTGACAGACAAGAATGTATAATCAGAAAAATGAAGCAATCATGTATATAGACAATGACGATTTCAGCGTATGGATGCAGAAGCTGTACGCCAAGCTGGAAGAACTCTGCAAGGATGTACGGGTACTACGCAATGCGGACAAGGTACTACCCGAAGATGACAACCTATTGGATAATCAAGACTTGTGTTTATTATTCAAAGTAAGTATCAAAACTCTGCAACGCTACCGGGCTATCGGTGCGCTGCCTTACTTCACTATCAGCGGAAAAGTGTATTACAAGGCTTCCGATGTCCGGGAGTTTATTAAAGAACGGTTCAGCGTCACCACGCTACGCCAGTTCGAGAAAGAACACTGTACGAAGAAAAA
>ERZ791887.2378-NODE-2378-length-10123-cov-3.269865_pt1 | contig 10123 bp, 10 predicted proteins | sample MGYA00510157_ERZ791887 | MGnify/ENA primary metagenome ERZ791887 (study PRJEB30046, sample SAMN00792112) | human gut metagenome | study: EMG produced TPA metagenomics assembly of the A metagenome-wide association study of gut microbiota in type 2... | reverse complement strand
AGAACCGCAAGGGCAATGTCTTCACGGTGATGCTTCATGAGGGCCTCGACGGGGCCGGCGGTGCCGATGCCCGGAGGATCCATGCTCTGAAGGGTGGCGAGGGCTTCGCGCCACTCGGCGGCGGTCACGTTCTCGACGCCTTCCTCCTTGAGGATGCGCGCGTAGTAGCGCATGAGCGTCTCGAACGGGGACGTGAAGAAGCCCCTGTCGTCGAGCTCCTCGACAAGGCAGGCGACGAGCAGATGCTGGCGCGGCGTGAGCGGCAGGCAGCCGAGATCGGCGAGCAGCTCGTCCCTGAAGGATTCGGGGGCGGGAATGCGCTCGAAGGGCGCTTCGTCGCTGGAGGCGCCCTGCCAGGCCTCGTAGGGCTGGTCGACGGGCGTCTCCGCCTGGGCTGCGTCGAATTCGGAATCATCCTCGCCGCGGTCGTCCCGCCTGTCGTCGTCATGCTCCTGAGCGCGCGCCTGCGGGTTGTCGGAGGCCTGTGCAGGTTCCTCCACTTCAAGCAGGGGGTTGGATTCGAGCATGAGTTCGATTTCGCCGAGAAGCTCCTGCGTGGGCATCTGCAGAATGCGCAGCGACTGCTGCTGCTCCTGGGAGAGAACCTGCTGCTGGGAGAGTGTGGCGAGGAGATGATTTTCCATTTGGCTACATCCGGAAGTTTTCGCCGAGATAGATCTTGCGGACGGCCAGGTCGTTGACGAGCTCGTCGGGCGTGCCCGAGGCGAGCACTTCGCCTTCGTTGATGATGTAGGCGTGGTCGCAGATCGACAGGGTTTCGCGGACGTTGTGGTCGGTGATCAGAACGCCGATGTTGCGCTCCTTGAGGAAGCGCACGATGCGCTGAATCTCGATCACAGCGATCGGGTCGACGCCCGCGAAGGGCTCGTCGAGCAGAATGAAGCGGGGATTGGCGGCAAGGGCGCGGGCGATTTCCGTGCGGCGGCGCTCGCCGCCCGAGAGCGAAATGGCCTGGTTCGTGCGAAGGTGCTGGATCTGCAGCTCTTCGAGCAGCTGGTCGAGCCGCTCCTCGATCACGTCCTTGGAAAGCGGCTTGCCATCCTCTCCCTCCTGAAGCTCGAGAATGGCGCGGACGTTGTCCTCGACGGAGAGCTTGCGGAAGACGCTTGCCTCCTGGGGCAGATAGGAGAGACCCATGCGCGCACGCTTGTAGATGGGCATGTGCGTGATGTCCTGACCGTCGAGGCGGATCTGGCCGTCGTCGGCCACGACAAGGCCCACGACCATGTAGAAGGTCGTCGTCTTGCCTGCACCGTTCTTGCCGAGCAGTCCCACGACCTCGCCCGACTTGACGGCGAGGCTGACGCCCTTGACGACGTTTCGGGGCCCGTAGTGCTTCTTTAGGCCGGTCGCCTCGAGCGCGTGGGTGTGGGAATGGCTAACTGTTGCGTTTTCGGTCACGCTGAAGTCCTGTTACTGCTGAAGCTTGGTGGAGTTGGAGAGGGACGTGCCCTGACGTTGCGTGCCCGCGTCGGTCTTGGAGCGGGGCGCGATGATCGTCGTGACGCGCTTGCCTTCGCCGCTGTTGACTTCGGAACGGGCGTTGCGCATGTCGTAGACGATGCGCTCGCCGCTCGTCATGTCCTTCTGCTGGCCGTTTTCGCTGCGCGAGAGCTGGGCCTTGCCTTCGAGCGTGACCTTGTCGGTCTCCTCGTCGTAGGTGATGCGGCTCGCATGCGCGTGCACCCATTCCTCAACGCCCTTCGTCTTCGGATCGCGCTGCTGCTTGAAGCGTGCGGGAGAGCCCGTGATCGTGGCGCGACGGTAGCCCTTGGGCGTGATTGCAAGATCGAGGCGTGCGCCCGTCAGGTTCATCGAGCCCTGATCGACGACGACGTTGCCGGAGTAGACGGCGGTCTGCTTGACTTCGTCACCGTTGAATTGGTCGGCATGGACTTCAATGGGCTGGCTCTTGTCGGTGCTCAGGGCCCAGGTCGGCGCTGCGATGGCGGCGAGGATGCTGAAAACGATTGACTTCTTCATTTTTGGGCTGCGTTGGCGGATGTGTCAGTGGACTGCGCGTTGGGATGGAAGACCGAGACGACGCTGCCGTCGAGCTCGACCGTGTGCAGGATGTTGTCGTACTTCATGCCGTTGGAGGCTTCGGTGGTGTCGATGCCGCGGCGCATGTAGACCTTCCTGTCCGTCTCGAACCTGTAGGTGTCGAGATACCCCTTGATGTATTCGGTCGTGAAAAAGAGATCGGGCTCGTCCTTGAAAGGTGCGCGGCTCAGCTGCACGTTGCCTTCAAGCTCGACGGTCTCGAGGCTGTCGTTGCTCCATGCGCGGTCGCCCGTGAGGGCGAGCTGGGGCTTCGCAGGATCGAGGGAGTGATAGCTGGCGTCCGTGGCGCGCATGCGCTCGTCCGAGAAGTGCTCCATCGTGTTGGCGGAGAGTCGGGCCGTCGCTACGCCGCGTTCATCGAAGTCGGTCAGCGTGACGCGGCGCGCCGTGAAGTCGGGGCTCGTTTCGCTGGGGACGTACTTCAGGGCCTCGATGCGGGTCTGGACCGAGTAGTAGTAGCTTGCGCCGACGAGCAGCAACAGCAGGGCCGCGCCGACGATGGCGGTGATGCGTTCGCGGAGGACTAGGCTGCGGTGGATCATTATTTGCCGAGGACGTAGGTGTTGTGCACGAGTGTATCCCATGCGCCCTGGGATTTGAGGATGAGTTCGGACAACTCCCTGACGGCGCCGCGGCCGCCGGGGAAGCGGGACTGCCAGTGAGTATAGTTCAAAACCTCCGGATTCCCGTCTGCGGGAGTCGTGGAGAGGCCCACTCGCATCAGAAGCGGCAGATCGGGGACGTCGTCGCCCATGTAGGCGACCTGCTCGTCGGTGAGACCGGTCTCCTCAAGAAGCGCCTCGTAGGCGGTGGTCTTGAAGCGCTGGCCCTGGGCGATGCGGGTGACGCCGAGCTCCCTCATGCGCTCGGCGACGATCGCAGAGGTGCGGCCCGTGATGATCGCGATCTCGATGCCGTGCTTCTGTAGCATCTTGATGCCGAGTCCGTCGCGCACGTAGAAGCTCTTGTAGAGCTCGCCCGTGCCCGAGACGTTGATCGTGCCGTCGCTCATCACGCCGTCGATGTCGAGTACGACCATTCTGATGCGGGCCGCGCGCTCGTTCACTGTGGTCATGTCGGGTCTCCCGAAAAGTGGATCAAAGAACCTTGGCGCCCATCAGGTCGTGCAGGTGCAGGGCGCCGATGAGCCTGTTGTCCTCGTCGACGACGAGAAGCTGGTTGCAGTGGAAGGTGTCGAGGAGCTTGACGGCGGAGGCGGCGAGCTCCTGGGCGCGGATGGTCTTCGGATTGCGGATCATCACGTCCTTCATGACGCACGGACGGATGTCGCCGAGACGCTCGATGAGGCGGCGCAGGTCGCCTTCGGTGAAGATGCCGGTCACGCGGCCCTCGTCGTCAACGACGGCGGTCATGCCGATGTGCTTCTTCGTGATTTCGCGGACCGCTTCGAGCACGCCGACCTCCTCGCGGACGGCGGGAATGTCCTCGCCCGTACGCATGATGTCCTGAACGTGTATGAGCAGGCGGCGGCCGAGGGCTCCGCCCGGATGGCTGCGCGCGAAGTCCTCCTTCGTGAAGCCCTTGGCGGAGAGGGTCGCAACGGCGAGCGCGTCGCCGAGGGCGAGCGTTGCGGTCGTGGACGTGGTCGGCGCCAGATTGAGCGGGCAGGCCTCACGGCTGACGTGGCAGTTGAGATGCACGTCGGCGTGCTGGGCGAGGCTGGAGTTCGGGTTGCCCGTGATGGCGATGAGCGTCGCGCCCTCGCGCTTGAGCGTGGGGACGATGGTGAGAAGCTCGTTGGTTTCGCCGGAGTACGAGATGGCGAGCACGACGTCGTCGGCCGTGATCATGCCGAGGTCGCCGTGGGCGGCTTCAGCGGCATGGACGAAGTAGGCGGGGGTGCCCGTGGAGGCAAAGGTGGCGGCGAGCTTGCGGCCGATGTGGCCGGACTTGCCCACGCCGGACACGATCAGACGGCCCTTGCAGGAAAGAATGCGCGAAACGGCGTCCGTGAATTCGCTGCCGAGCGTCGAGGCGAGGTGCGTGAGCGCCCCGGCTTCCTGGGTCAGAACTTCCTGCCCGAGCTGGAGAGCTGCTGCGGCATCGAATGCATGAGTGTTGCTCATTTGACGGTCCTTCTTTGCGGAAAAAAAAGCTGTACAACCTGTTAATGATAACCCGTGGCATGACCCTGAGGGGGTTCGGAAAAAGACAAAACCCCGCCGGGAAGCGGCGGGGTTTCGAGGCCTGAGCGCTGAAAAATCAGTGCTGCAGAATCTTGGAGAGGAACTGCTGGGCGCGTTCGGTGTGCGGCGAGTTGAAGAACTCCTGGGCGGGGAGGTTTTCAATGATTTCGCCTGCGTCCATGAAGATCACGCGGTCGGCCACCTTGCGGGCGAAGCCCATTTCGTGGGTCACGACCATCATGGTCATGCCTTCCTTGGCGAGTTGGACCATCACGTCGAGCACTTCATTGATCATTTCCGGGTCGAGGGCGGACGTCGGTTCGTCAAAGAGCATGCAGATCGGGTCCATGGCCAGGGCGCGGGCGATGGCCACGCGCTGCTGCTGGCCGCCGGACATCTGGCCGGGGAACTTGTCGGCGTGCTTGAGAAGGCCGACGCGGTCGAGAAGCTTCAGACCGCGCTCGGTGGCTTCCTCGCGGCCGCGGCCGAGCACCTTCATCTGGGCGAGAACGAGGTTCTCGCGGATGGAGAGGTGCGGGAAGAGCTCGAAGTGCTGGAACACCATGCCGACGCGGCTGCGCAGCTGGGGAAGGTTCGTCTTCGGATCGCCAACGGAGATGCCGTCGACGATGATTTCGCCCTTCTGGAAGGGTTCGAGAGCATTGACGGTCTTGATGAGGGTGGACTTGCCGGAGCCGGACGGTCCGCAGACCACGACGACTTCGCCCTTTTCAACATCAACGGAGCAGTCCTTCAGCACCTGGAAGTTGCCGTACCACTTGCTGATGTTCTTGATTTCGATCATTGCCATGATAGGGGGATATCCTGTTCAAATTTTTTAGTGAGCCTGAGCCGTTCGCATTCTCGTCTGCAGTCGACGAATCAGCAGGGAGAGGGACAAGGAGACGGCAAGATAGCAGACAGCAGCAAAAGAGTACATCAAAACAAGCTGTCCGTCACGCTGGGCGATCTTGGAGATCGAACCCATGAAGTCATTGCCGCTGATGACGTAGACGAGACTGGTGTCCTGGAAGAGAATGATCGTCTGCGTCAGAAGCACGGGCAGCATGTGACGGATGGCCTGCGGGAGCACGACGTGCCGCATGGTCTGAGCATAGGATAACCCAAGTCCGTATGCAGCCTGAATCTGTCCCTTCTTCACGGACTGGATGCCCGCGCGCATGATCTCGGCGAAGTAGGCCGCCTCGAAGAGCACGAAGGTGATGATGGCGGTCATTTCGGCGCCGATCTTCACGGGGTGGTCGAGGCCGAGGATGATGCGCAGGATTTCCGGCATCAGCAGGAAGTACCAGAAGAGCACGAGCACCAGAGGCACCGCACGCATCAGGTTGATGTAGAGCTTTGCGGGGGCGGAGAGCCAGCGCTTTTCGGAAATGTGGCAGAGGGCGAGCAGCGTTCCGAGGAAGAGGCCGCCCACAGCCGTGATCGCAGTGAGCTGCACCGTGTAGGCGGCGCCCGAAAGGATGTAGCCCCAACTGTTCGTAATCGAAGTGAAATCCATGACCGACTCCTTTGCTTACTTGGCGGCGATGAAGCCGGGGATCGCGCAGCGCGCTTCCATCCAGGCCATCAGGCGGTTGACGCACAGCGCGATGGCGATGTAGAGGACCGTCGCCCAGAGGTAGGCGGCGAAGAACTGGAAGGTCGCCTCGCCCATTTCATTGGCGCGCATCGTAAGTTCCGGCAGGCCGATCGTCATGGCCACGGCCGTGTTCTTGATGAGGTTCATCGCTTCGCTCGTGAGCGGCGGCAGCACGAGGCGGAAGGCCATCGGAAGGATGACGAAGCGGTAGCGCTGAATGACCGTGAAGCCCAGGGCCTTGGCGGCGTAGGGAAGACCGGAGGGAATGGACGTGATGCCGGCGCGAACCTGTTCGGCGATTCGGGACGACGTGAAGAGGCCCATGCAGAGGAAGGCCGAGAGGAACTGGCTGAGGACGGGGTCGGCCTCGATCATCCAGTCCTTGTAGGGCGGGATCAGTTCGGGGACGACGAAGTACCAGAGGAAGATCTGGACGATGAGGGGAATGTTGCGGAAAAGCTCGATCCAGCCTTCGCAGATGCCTCGGATCCACTTGTTGTCGACGGTGCGGAGAGTGCCGACGATGGTGCCGAGCGTCAGGGCGAGCGCAAAGGAGGCGACGGCAAGGCTGATGGTCCAGCCTGCGCCGTAGACGAGATAAAGCCACCAGGGATCATCACTCAGCAGGGAGGTTTCCCAGAGAGTGTTGAGGGTCATGTTCAGTGCCATGGCGGGGTTCCTCTTGTTTTCGGGAATTAAATCTAAAAGGGGTCCCCGGGACGCGATTGCTAGCTGGCGTCCCGGGGACCGTAAAGGCTTGGGCTTAGATGCCGTTGCTGTTCGGGTTCGCGAAGAGTTCCTTCGTGACGCTGTTCATCGGGAAGTTGAGGTTGGCGTTCTTGGGCGGAATCGGGGATTCGAACCACTTCTTGTAGAGCTTGTCGAGCGTGCCGTCCTTCATCATGCCGACGATGGTCTTGTCAACCAGAGCCTTGAAGGCGGGGTCGTCCTTGGCGAACATCGGGGCGTACGGTTCGACGGAGAGCGAGGCGTCGACGATCTTGAAGTCCTGCGGGTTGGGCAGGTTCGAAATCTGGCCGGCGAGCAGCACGTCGTCGATCACGAAGGCGGCGGCGCGCTTCTTGGCGACAAGCTGCATGGATTCGGCGAAGTCCTTCGTCATCAGGTAGCGGATCTTGATGCCGTTGTCCTTTTCAAACTTCTTGAGCAGGGCGACGGCGGTCGTGCCGGACGTGACGGCGACGTTCTTGTTGTTCAGATCCTTGATGGAGTTGATGCCGGAGTCCTTCCACACGGCGGCAGTGACCTGAACGCCGAAGTAGTTGATGCCGAAGCCGGCTTCGCGCTGACGGGCCTTGGAGTTCGTCGTGGAGCCGCATTCGATGTCAACCGTGCCGTTCTGGATGAGCGGAATTCGGTTCGCGCTCGTGACGGCCTGATACTTGATCGTCAGGTTCGGCATGTTGAGTTCCTTCTTCACGGCCTCGCTGACGGCCTTGCAGACTTCGAAGCCGTAGCCCGTGGGCGTGCCGTCAGCCTGCAGGTAGGAGAACGGAACGGAAGCTTCGCGGTAGCCGAGCGTCATCGTGCCGGAGTGCTGGATGCGCTTGAGCGTGCCGGTCAGTTCGGCGGCGGAGGCGGCGGAAGTGAGAAGCATGCCTGCACAGAGCAGGCCGGTGAGCGGGAGGGAAAGCTTCATGGTGGAACTCCTGAAAACTTGTGTCTGACGAGGGACCGTGAAAAAACGAACGGTCGCAGGGGTGTTGTCCTTCTACGTAGCAATCAGCGTGCCAAAACCGCTAAGGTAAATAAATTAGATCGTTGAAACGACTGCGGCAGAGTCGATGAGCAGAATGCGGTCGGGAGCGTTCCGTGAGGGAGGAGAAGACGGGGGCGGACGGGGTCCAAAGGAGGGCGGAACGGGATGCACCAAAACAAAGCGCGCACCAAAATGGTGCGCGCTTTGGATGCCGAAAAAGGGCGGAGGATTATTCGGGGCGGAAGGCGGGCTTGCGGCCTTCGAGGAAGGCAGCGAGCGCTTCGGCCGCTTCGGCGGATCCCGCCTGGCGGCGCCAGACGGCTTCCTCTTCTTCGGCGGCGACTTCGAGGGCCTTGTTGCGCGGGCCGGTGAGAAGAGCCTTCATGGCGTGAACGGCGCCCGGCGGCAGGACGGCGAGACGAGCGACCTTGGAGGCGACGAGGTTGTCGAGGGATTCGTCATCCGCAATGCCCGTGATGATGCGCATCTCGAGGGCCTCGGCGGCGGTAATCGGCTCGGAGAGCATGAGCTTCTCGGTGGCGCGGGGCAGGCCTGCCGCGGCTGCCATGATGAAGGCGGAGCCGAAGCGGGTCGTCTGGCCGAGCGCGACGCAGGGCAGGGAGAAGAGGGCGCGTTCGGATGCGTAGACGAGGTCGCAGTAGAGTAGCATCGAGAGCGCGTCGCCCACGCACGGGCCCATCACCTGGGCGACGACGGGCTTCGGGAAGGCGCGCAGTGCGGCGAAGAAGTTCGTCATGGCACGGTCGAGCACTTCGGGCTGGGAGCGCATCTCCTCGAGATCGGCGCCGGCGGAGAAGATCTGCTCGCCGCCCTGCAGGAGCACGACGCGAACGGCGTCGTCGGAGGCGGCTCGGGAGAGGGCCTCCGTCATGGTGTCGAACATTTCGGCGTTGATGCTGTTGCGCTTCTGGGCGCGGCTGATCGTCAGGCGGAGAATGCCGAATTCGGTGTTGGACAGAATGGCCATTGCTGTGTTTCCCATGAAGAAGAATGTCTGAGGCGCGCCATTATAGGAGATTCGTCGGGATGGAGATGTCCTTCACCCACGGATCGGTGTCGCGGCTGTCGCCTTCGCCGAGGGTGTAGCCCATGGCCGTCATCATGCCCTGCATGGCCTCGTTGCCCTTGAGGACGTGGCCGACAAGTCGGGTGACGCCGCGTTCGGACGCCGTGGTCTCGATGTGCGCCATGAGCACGCGTGCAAGGCCGCGGCGCTGCCATGCGTCCTCGACCACGATGCCGAACTCGGCCTCGCCGAGCTCGCCCGTCAGGCGCCAGCGTGCGACGGCGTGGATTTCTCCGTCCTTGGCGAGCGCCCAGGCGGCCTCGCGGGCGTAGTCAAGCGAGGCGAGCTCGCAGATGCGCTCGTCGGAGAGGTGGACGGACGTGTGAAAGCGCAGGTAGAAGGTCTTCTCGGACAAGCGTCCGAGGAAGCGCTTGAGCGGGTGGAAGTCGCTCTGCACGAAAGTGCGCAGCGTGAGCGCCTCGCCGCCGAACACGACCTCGCGGCCTTCCTCCCATGGCGGCGCGCAGACCGTCAGGTGCGGATAGCCGGGTTCGGACTCGACGGGCGCCTCGTTCAGATGGACGTCCGCATCGATCGCGGCGGCGCCGCCGTCGGTCCAGACGAGCGGGTTGATGGTGAGGTCCCTGATGGCGGGGATCAGGGCCGCGAGCACGGAGAGTCTGCAGAGCATCTGCGCGATGAGCGTCCTGTCCGCAGGCGCAAGCCCCCTGTAGGTCCCGAGTGCGCGTGCTATCCGGGTGCTCTCCACGAGACGGTCGGCCTCGCTCAGGGTGATCGGCACTAGCGCGGCCTTCTTGTCCTGATAAAGCTTGGAGCCGATGCCGCCTGCGCCGAACTCGACCACGGGACCGAGCACGTTGTCATAGGCAATGGCGAGATGAAGCTCGCGCACGGACGAGTGCGGCACCATCTTCTGCACGACGGCGCCCACCATGGGTGTCATCGGGGAGTTGTTGACGAGGCTTTCCGCCATTGAGCGCCATGCGGCGGCGAGACCGTCGCGGTCCTTGATGTCGAGCACCACGCCCCCGATGTCGGACTTGTGCCTGAGGCCGGGTGCGGTCACCTTCAGGGCCACGGGCCAGCCGAGTTCGTCTGCGGCGGCGCCCGCCTCTTCAAGCGTCCCGACCTCCCTCAGCGGCACGGCGGGGATCTCGAAGCAGGCGAGAAGGCGCCCCGTCTCGCTGGGGGAGAGCGCATGGCGCCCCTCAAGGCGCGCGCCGTTCACGATGGCACGTGCTTCGGCGAGCTTGGCGGGGTTGAGCTCCACCGACCATTCGGGCGGAATGCTCAGCCTGTCGGCGCGCCTGCGGGCCTCGGCCGCCAGATAGCCGAAGGCGAGTGCGGCGGCCACGGGCGACTGGATGGCGGAAATCGGGGCGTTGGGCACGGAGCGCAGCTGCTTGCGCACGCTCAGCGCGATCCTGTCGCTCACCCAGGCGGTGATGACGGGCTTGTAGGAGCCTGCGGCCGTCTTGGCGAGAAGCTTGAGCGTCGGGTCGATCGTGGTGACGGGGCTC
>ERZ791887.2375-NODE-2375-length-10137-cov-4.821166_pt1 | contig 10137 bp, 10 predicted proteins | sample MGYA00510157_ERZ791887 | MGnify/ENA primary metagenome ERZ791887 (study PRJEB30046, sample SAMN00792112) | human gut metagenome | study: EMG produced TPA metagenomics assembly of the A metagenome-wide association study of gut microbiota in type 2... | reverse complement strand
TAAGTTGAACTTTTTCCGGCGCACCCGCATAGCGGGTGGTAGTCTTTCTATGAAATCATTTCAGGCCCGGATTTTCCGGGCCTGAATTCTTATCCCGCTGCCTGGAGCATATTCTCGATAAAAATTCCATAGCCAATCTCCGGCGCGCCCACCAGCACATGGGTCACAGCGCCGATGAGCTTTCCGTCCTGGATGATGGGACTGCCGCTCACGAGTGATTGCCATTATGGACAACATGATATGTTTGTAAAGCCTTTTCATTTGTACTGTTGAAAGCCAATTGCTTTCTTTTGCGCTGTATGGTAAAATGACCATAGAAAAGGTATGCTTCGTTTCATGAGAATGGGGGATTTGCAAATGCTGATGAACAGTGGCGAGTACTTGGATTTGGTGCAGGGCATCAAGCAGGAAATTCAATGTGCGCAATATAGAGCGGCGCTGAATGTCAACAAGGAACTGATATGCCTGTACTACGGCATTGGGTCAGCCATCAACGAGCATAAAACCTGGGGAAATAAGTTTATTGAGAACCTTGCTACAGACATCAAGCTGGCATTCCCGGAGGCAAAAGGGTATTCTGTGCGAAATCTCAAGTATATGGCAAAGTTTGCGCTCCGTTTTCCGAACTTTGAAATTGTGCAAGCGGCGCTTGCACAAATAACGTGGTATCATCACATTGCATTGATGGATAAGGTGAGGACAGCGGAGGAGCATATTTGGTACGCCGATCAAGCAGCTGGGAACGGGTGGTCACGCAATGTTTTGGTACACCAAATTGAGATAGGGCTATATCAACGCCAAGTGCTGGCTAAGAAAATAGCAAATTTTGAAGAACGCTTACCCTCCCCGCAAAGTGAGCTTGCCGCACAGACGATGAAAGACCCCTATGTGTTTGACTTTATCCCGTTTAAGGAAGATATGGTGGAACGGGATATTTAGCAGGCGCTTGTGAAAGATGTTACAAAGCTACTGCTAGAATTGGGAACAGGATTTGCTTTTCTTGGAAACCAATATCACCTGAATGTGGGCGGAGATGATTTTTATATCGATCTCCTATTTTATAACTTGAATCTTCGTTGCTATGTGGTGATTGAACTGAAAACCGGTGAATTCAAGCCGGAATACGCCGGACAGCTGAATTTCTATCTTTCAGCGGTAGATGGGATTCTGAAAAAGGACAGAGATTATCCTTCTATTGGCTTGCTGCTGTGTAAGAGCAAAAATGACCTGGTGGCGGAATATACACTCAAGGATATGTCCAAGCCCATGGGTGTCAGTGCGTATAAAGTAACCAGCAGCTTGCCGGAAGAACTGCAACGGCAACTGCCATCGATTGAAGACATTGAAAAACGGATTCAAAGGGAATGATTGCACGGGGATGAGAATTACCGTCCCTGTATTCATAAATTGAAATTTGATGAACAAGAGAAATGATTGGAGAGGAAAAATATGGTTGGAAGAATTTATCATGTTGGATTAACCGTTTCTGATTTGGATTGCTCCATTGCTTTCTACAGAGATATTCTTGGGCTTGAATTTCAGGGCGAAATCTTTATGGAAGGCAAAGAAACAGATAAAATGTTCCGTAAGGAAAATTGTAAAGCAAGGGTTGCATATTTGAATGGTTCAAAGGCTCTTGAAGCACCACCGGTCGAGCTGATTCAGTTTGTAGACAGCAAAATCCATAAGGAACAATCAGACTTGTTTACGACATCTATCTCGGAAGTATGCTTTTACACGGATGACATTGATTCTGTCTACAAAACCCTTATCGAAAATCATGTGGAGTGCTTGTCTGAACCGCAGTATTTCGATTTCAGGGCAGATGGATTTGGGGAAAGCAGAGCGTTTTATTTCAGAGACCCGGATGGAATCGTTCTTGAGATGATACAGCCGTTATAAAAGGACACGAAATTGGGATTTGATGAGGTGATTTTGTTGGAGAAGATTATTGAATATATTAAGCAAAAGTATAACCCTCTTTCCATCATTCTTTATGGCTCATATGCGAATGGAACAAACAATCTGAACAGTGATTTTGACGCATTGGTTATTTCATATGACCATGAACAATTCCATGACACATCTTTCGTCAACGACATTCAGTTGGATGTTTTCGTGTATCCTGCTTCTTATTTTGATGGAGAATTTGATTGCAATAATTTCATCCAAATTTTTGATGGAAAGATTATTGTGGATAACGAGGAACGAGGAAAAACGCTCCAAATGAAGGTGCTTTCGCATCTGCAAAACCGTCCCCAAAAAACAAAAGCAGAAATGGATGCCAATGTCGATTGGTGCGTCAAGATGCTTGCACGAGTAAAACGATACGATGCTGAAGGGATGTTTCGGTGGCACTGGGTGTTGATTGACAGTTTGGAGATATTTTGCGATATCAAGCAGCATACTTATTTGGGACCGAAAAAGGCATTGAAATGGATGGAGAAAAACCATCCCAGTGCTTTCGTTTGCTACAAAAATGCACTAGATAATTTCAGCATAAATAGCTTGGAAAACTGGATTGCATATATAAAAAACGCCAATAGTACAACTTAATAAATTCCAGTTTCTCAAATCGGCTCTCCCGGAAAATCTCTCCGGGAGAGCTGATTTTTATCCCGCTGCCTGGAGCATATTCTCAATAAAAATTCCGTAGCCAATCTCCGGTGCGCCCACCAGCACATGGGTCACAGCGCCGATGAGCTTTCCGTCCTGGATGATGGGACTGCCGCTCATGCCCTGGACGATGCCCCCGGTGGCTTCCAGCAGTGCCTTGTCCGTCACCTTCAGCAGCAGATTCCGCCCATCGGTGCGGTCGGCGGGATAGACCTTGAGAATCTCCACAGAATAGTCACTGGTGGAAAAGCAGCTGACAGTGGAGCGAATGCTGGCCTGCCCCGGGTGAACCTGGTCGGCGCGGCCAATGGGAATTGGCTCCCCCAGCCAGCCCTGGCGGGATTTTCCAAACACACCCTGGGGCGTGTTTTTCAGCAGCTGGCCGCAGCTCTCCTCGCCGTCACAGCTTCCCTTGAGCTGACCGGGATGGCCGCTTTTGCCTTTGGTGACAGACTGCACCTGGGCGGGATAAGCCGCCCCCTCCGCCATGTGCAGCAGCACGCCGCTGCTCCCGTTGACCCCGTGGCCTAATGCGCCGAAGCACCCGGTAGCCGGGTCGTACCAAGTGACCGTGCCGATGCCGGAAATGCCCTGTTTGAGGTAAACCCCCAGCTTTGCCCCGTCCGCCGTGGACACAATGGGGATTTCCGCTTCCAGCTCCTTGCTGCCCCGCAGCAGCGTCAGCCGCGCCGTGCCGCCGCTCTCGTCCAGCAACCGGCGTATCTGCTGCGCGTTATGCACCGTCTGGCCGTTTACCCTTAGAATCCGGTCACCGATTTTCAGTCCGGCCTGCCGCGCCTCTGCCCCCAGGGCATCATCAAAGGCGGCAATGGTAACGGTATTGTCCCGCAGCTGCAAGCCCACTGTCTGTCCCACGGGAATCAGCAGCGGCTCTGCCCAGACTGATACCGAAAAAAAGACAAGGATAAAAACAGCCGCTGCGACTGCCAATACTTTCTGTTTCATGTTCGTGCCCTCCCTTTCCTGCAAGGTTAATATGCCGCGCTGCGCACATTGTAACCGCTGAAAAAATCGAAAAAAGCGGAAGGGTGTGGTCATTTTGTCAAAATGAGGTTGCAATTATAATCGTTTTGCTGTATGATTAGTTAAGAAAGCCCATCCCAACGGTTATGAAAGGCTGAATGCTTATGGAGCAAATCATCGCAGATGCCATTCGTTACATCCAAGAGGTTTTCCGGGATGATTTCAGCGGACACGATGCTGCCCACTCCGTCCGGGTTTACAAAGCAGCTCTGGCAATCGCCGCCGAAGAACAGGCCGATGCCCGTTTGGTGGCCTTAGCTGCGCTGCTGCACGATGTGGACGACCGGAAACTCTCCCCGGAGACAGCCGCCGGAAAAGACCGCGCCGTCCGGTTTTTGCAGCGCCATCAGCTGCCTCAGGGAGAAATCAACACCATCTGCACCATCATTGACCAGGTTTCCTATCAGGGTACGGATTCCGTTGTCCCCTCCACCCCGGAAGGGAAATGCGTCCAGGATGCCGACCGGCTGGATGCCCTGGGCGCCATCGGCATCGCCCGTACCTTTGCCTATGGCGGAAGTCATGGCCGCCCGCTGTACGACCCAGAGGAGAAGCCAAAGCTTTCCATGAACGCGGCGGAATATTCCCGGCGGCAGTCCAGCTCTGTCAATCATTTCTACGAAAAGCTGTTTCAGCTTCAGAACATGATGAACACCGAAACCGGACGGCGGGTGGCAGCGCAGCGAACGGCGCGAATGCACCAATTTTTGAATGACTTTCTCGCGGAATGGGACGGTGCAGACATCCGTCAGAATGGAGGATAACCGTGCGCACAAATTATGAGGAACTTGTCCGGCAGCTGCAAGCGCTGATGGCGGAGGTACCCTATCGGGTGAGCAACCTCGCCAACGCCTCAGCCCTGCTGTGGCTCTCCCTGCCGGACATCAATTGGGTGGGATTTTACCGGCTGACCGGCGATAAACTGGTACTGGGACCCTTTCAAGGAAAGCCCGCCTGCATCGTCATCCCCGTAGGGCGGGGTGTCTGCGGCACAGCCGCTCAGGAAAATCGGGTGGTACGAGTGGAAAATGTACATACGTTTCCCGGTCACATCGCCTGTGACAGTGCCAGCAATTCTGAAATTGTCCTGCCCCTGTATGATGGCAAGGTACTTTGGGGCGTGCTGGATATTGACAGCCCCTCTCTTGACCGCTTCCGGGCGGAGGACGAAGCAGGACTGCGGCAGATTGCAGCCGTATTAAACGATATGCTGACAAATACAAACGAAAAAACTTGATTCTATAAAAAGGAGCGAATATTACAATGGGACTTTTAAAAGCATTGATGGGAAGCGTAGGCGGAACCCTGGCTGACCAGTGGAAAGAGTATTTTTACTGCGATTCCATGCCCGAGGACGTGCTGGCAGTCAAGGGCAAAAAGCGGGTTTCCGGCCGCTCTGCCAACCGGGAAAATGACAACATCATTACAAACGGCAGCGTCATCGCCGTGGCAGACGGTCAGGCCATGATGATTGTAGACCAGGGAAAGGTTGTGGAATTTACCGCCGAGCCAGGCGAATTTACCTATGATGCCTCCAGTGAGCCTACCATCTTCTGCGGCGACTTGGGAACCAGCATTATGGAAACCTTCAAAACCGTGGGCAAGCGCTTCACCTTCGGCGGCGAGAAAGCCAAGGATCAGCGGGTATACTACTTCAATCTGAAAGAGCTGGTGGGCAGCAAATACGGCACCCCTAGCCCCGTCCCCTTCCGGGTGGTTGACCGGAACATCGGTCTGGATTGGGAAATCAGCGTCCGCTGCTTTGGCGAATACAGCTTCCATATCTGCGATCCCCTGCTGTTCTACACCAACGTCTGCGGCAACATCACCGAGGACTACACCCGGGATCGGCTGGAAGGCCAGATGAAGACGGAGCTGCTGACCGCACTTCAGCCCGCCTTTGCCCGGATTTCCGAAATGGGCATCCGCTACAGCAGTCTCCCTGCTCACACCATGGAGCTGGCAGACATTCTCAACCAGGTGCTGAGCAAAAAATGGCGGGAGCTGCGGGGCATTGAGATTGTCTCCTTCGGCGTTTCCAGCATCAAGGCCTCCGAGGAGGACGAGAAGATGCTCAAGGATATGCAGCGTACTGCCGTCTTCTCCAACCCCAACATGGCTGCCGCCTATGACGTGATGGCACGGGGCGATGCCATGAAAGCCGCTGCCTCCAATACCGCCGGTGCTGCCACCGGATTTATGGGCATGGGCATGGTACAGAACATGGGCGGCGGCACCAATGCAGCCCAGCTGTTCCAGATGGGTCAGCAGCAAGCCGCCCAGCAAGCCGCTGCTCCTGCGTCCGCTCCCGCCCCGGCGGCAGAGAGCTGGAAATGCAGTTGCGGCGCAACGGCCACCGGCAAATTCTGCACCGAATGCGGTGCCAAGCGTCCGGAAGCCCCTGCCGGCTGGACTTGCAGCTGCGGCACGGTGAACCAGGGCAAGTTCTGCACCGAGTGCGGTGCCAAAAAGCCCAGTGCTGCGCCCCAGTACCGCTGCAACAAGTGCGGCTGGGTGCCCGCCGATCCCAAGAATCCCCCCAGATTCTGCCCGGAGTGCGGCGACCCCTTCGGCACCGAGGACGTTGTGGGATAAAAAAACGCCCTGATGCGCCAGGGTGTTCATAACCAGGAAAGGAGAAATTGCCCATGGCAAACGAAGTCACCAATTACCAATGCCCCTCCTGTACCGGCCCTCTGCATTTCGGCAGCGAGTCCGGCGTGCTGGAATGTGACTATTGCGGCAGCCGGTTCTCGGTGGAGGACATCGACCGGATGTATGCCGAGAAAAACGCCGATGCGCAGGCAGCCTCAGAAGAACGGGAGGCCAAACAGACCGTCCATGAAGCGGCATGGGACATGGAGTCCGCCGGAGAACAATGGGGCGAGGACGAGGACTCCCTCAACGTCTACAACTGCCCCTCCTGCGGTGCAGAGCTGATGTGCGACAAGACCACCGCTGCCACCGCCTGCCCCTATTGCGGCAACCCCAGCATTATCCCCGGCAAGCTTTCCGGTGACAAGAAGCCGGAGCTGATTATTCCCTTTCAGGTGGACAAGAAGGCGGCTATCGCCGCGCTGAAGCAGCACTACCGGAACAAGCCCCTGCTGCCCAAGGCCTTCAACGCGGAAAACCACATTCAGGAAATCAAAGGCGTTTATGTCCCCTTCTGGCTGTTTGATGCCCAAGTGGATGGCGACATGACCTTCAAGACCACCCGCGTACACACCCACACAACCTCAAAAGAAATCATTACAGAGACTGACCACTACCTTGTCCACCGGTCGGGCACGCTGGACTTCCAGAATGTACCGGTGGACGGCTCCTCTCAAATGCCGGACGGTCATATGGATGCCATTGAGCCTTTTGACTACAGCGGCATGAAGCCCTTTTCCCTGTCCTATCTGCCTGGCTTTCTGGCGGATCAGTACGACGTATCCAAGGATGAATGCTTTAAGCGAGCCAACAAACGGTGCAGCAACAGCACTGAAGATGCCCTGCGGGGCACGGTGCTGGGCTATGACACCTGCGTGACCACCAGCGAGGATATTTCCATCACGCCCAAGAGGGTGCGGTATGTCATGATGCCGGTGTGGATGCTGTCCACCCAATGGAACGGGAAAAATTTTCTGTTTGCCATGAACGGTCAAACCGGCAAACTAATCGGCGACTTGCCCATTGACAAGCTGAAACTGGCACTGTGGATGGGCGGCTCCTTCCTGGCTGCTGCCGGACTGACCTTGCTGCTGATGCTGTAAGGAGGGGTAACATGAAAAAACGGAATCTTGTAAGCCTCATTTTGGTCCTGCTGATTGTAAACTGCTTCGTGATTTCCGCCTGTGCTGCCCACGTGACGGACGATGCCAGGCTGTTTTCCGACCAGGAGCGGGCATATTTGGAGCAGCGGGCGGCTGAAATCAGCGAAAAATACAATTTCGGCGTTTACATTGTGACACTGGATAATTATCTGAATTACCACGGTTCCTCCAACATCGAGAAGTTCACCATGAACTATTATGATGAAAATGGATTTGGCTATGGGGACGACAAAGCCGGAACCACCCTGCTGCTGAGCATGGCCGAACGGGACTATGACCTGGATTTTAACAGCGACCGCGCCAATGAGATTTTTACCTACTCTGGAAGGGAGCAGATGAAATCCCGCTTCCTCGCCTATTTCCGGCAAAATGATTTCTATGGTGGATTCGATGAATACCTAAGCACCTGTGAAGAATATTTGCAGGCGGCAGCGGATGGAACACCGGTTGGGGCGAGCGACGGCGTTCCCGACGGATATTGGGACAATTACACAGACTATGATAACGAGCGCTTGCCGCTGTGGATTGCGCTGATTCCCAGTGCAATTGCAGCCATTCTGGCCGGTGTACTTACCAGCATTCCCATGCATTCGGCCAAAAAGAAACGGGACGCAGATGTCTACCGCGTGCCGGGCAGTCTGGACATCCGGCGGCGGTCAGATATGTTCCTGCATCGCTCTGTTACCCGCACGCCCAGGGAAACAGAATCCTCCAGCTCTAGCAGCGATTCCCACAATTATTCCTCCGGCAGTCATTCCGGCAGCAGCGGAAAGTTCTAAAAAGGCACGGCAAAGGGGTCAGGCACTCGCCTGACCCCCTTTTTGGCGGCAGTGCCGCCGGACAATAACGCTACGAGTATGGTACGCATACGTTGATGCCCTTAACCCGCCCGGTAACTCACCGCTCAAAAACAGCAGTACACGCCCTGGGCGGCAGCGTTGCCGGACAATAACGCTACGGACATGGTACGCATACGTTGATGCCCTTAACCCACCCGGTAACCCACCGCTCAAAAATCGATTCGGATATACTAACTGTAGACCAACTATGGAAAGTCAAGCAGTAAGTTGGTCAAAAAAGGCGGTCGAATGAGTCATGAGCGAATGGATGATACGAACAAGTTTTTTTGCAACGTGGGATCTTGCAACGGCGGCAGACTTGCCCTCAGAAAGCTTTTTTTCACGGTAGAGGGCGAATGTAGAGGAATAGTTTGGAACGTAACCAGCAGCCTGTAAAAGAGCCCAGCGGAGGAAGGGAGAGCCACGCTTGACCATTCTTCCGGATGCGGGAACAAATTTACCGGACTGGTAAATACTGGGCTCCAAGCCAGCAAAGGCCAGCAGCTTAGCCGGAGAGGAGAAGCGGCTGATATTGCCAACTTCGGCAATAATGGTTGCTCCAAGGATATAGCCGATACCGGGGATTGTCAGCACAGGCGAATCCAATTCATCCATGATGATTTTGATCTGCTTGTCGTAGTCCTTGATTTGCTCAGAGAGCAGATCAATCCTGGCCAAAAGCATTTTCAGCTCCATCACCCTTGCGGGAGAATGGTTGCCGATAGAGCATTTTGCCAACTGTTTGAGATATGCTGCCTTCGCTCTTCCAAAACGCCCTCTGGAGCTTTTCCTTAAAAGCGCTGCCAGCGCATCCGTGTGACAGGCAGCAAGCTTTTCGGCAGAAGGGTACTGCTTCAGCAGAGCGGTAGCAGATGCTCCAAAAATATCAGAAAATTGTTCTAATAATTCTGGAAACAACAGAACGACAAGACGTTTCACCTTGTTTTTGAGAGCAGAGCGATCCTGCACGAAAGAAAATCTTGCTCTGGTTAGTGACTTTAGCTCCTGAATGTGATAAGATACAGGCAGGTCGGGCTGGAAGCCTTCCTCAGCAATGAATAGTGCGATTCCTTTTGCATCAGCTTTGTCTGTCTTTGTTTTTCGGAGAGTGGTGGCACATTGGTGCTTTTTGAGCAACAGCGGATTGATGGTAGTGACATTGAATCCCTTACGCCTCAGGAAAACAGAAAGGTTCTCACTGTAAATGCCGGTTGCTTCCAGTCCGATCTTTATTTCGTCAGGCTGGATTCCGGAGAAGGCAGAAAGCAGAGACTGGAAGCCAACAGGAGAATTGAGAAAAGAGAAAGACCGAATAATCTTTTTCTTCTCATTCAGGATACAGCAGTCATGCTTTTCAGAAGCAACGTCAATGCCAACATAGAACATAGTAGCAACTCCTTTGTGATATTCAGATACCGTGTACCCACAGCATCCTGACGGAGTATCCTTGCTCGAAATAAAACATCCAAGTGTTATCCAACTAATTAACTCTTCTGTCCGGAGCTGTGGTCGTAGCCTACAGGAACCAGTCATTTTTCAATGCCGGAAGGGGTCAAACCAATCCACAGTATCTGAACTATTTTACCACACTTGTGCTACTGACTTGATTATACAAGGGGTCGACGAGCAGTCGACCCGTCGGCGGCTCTGCCACCGCAGTTGTAGGGGCGGATAGAATCCACCCGCAGCACAAAGCACCCCTTCGGGGTGCTTGTACCGGGTCGGCTATTAGCCGACCCCTACAAGTCGTATGCGTTCATCCGGGTGCTTCCTGAAATCCGGGATTACGGGCGGCTATTAGCCGCCCCTACAGGGCGTAT
>ERZ791887.2374-NODE-2374-length-10140-cov-3.889241_pt1 | contig 10140 bp, 18 predicted proteins | sample MGYA00510157_ERZ791887 | MGnify/ENA primary metagenome ERZ791887 (study PRJEB30046, sample SAMN00792112) | human gut metagenome | study: EMG produced TPA metagenomics assembly of the A metagenome-wide association study of gut microbiota in type 2... | reverse complement strand
AACACCGCATCTGGTCAAGAACTTCAGGCTCTTCGACAAGGTGAGATGTCTTGGGAAAACCGGCTTCATCTTCGGGCGAAGATCGTCCGGTTACTTCGATGTCCGTAGACTGGACGGCGTAAAGCTTTCTTCCGGCATCAGCTACAGGAAGCTCACGCTTCTCGAAAAGAGAAGCACCTATTTAACCGAACTTAGAAAGGAGGACGGCGCTTCCTCCCCTGTCTAAAAGACAGAGGTTTCCGCGCCGAATTTCTATGAACGATAACCTCTATCGTGAGTTCGAACGGGTTTGCGCGCTCTTCTTCGAAGATCTGGACAGATTTGTCCAAGCTTCCGAAGCGGAAGTCAAACCGATGCTGTTCGACGACCTGCGTCGTCTGACCCCCTTGGCCCAAGACGAGAACGGCAAGCGTGATCCTGTTTTTCTCAAGCAGCTTCGCAACCGCCTGCCGCCCGTCGACGTGAGTCACGCCCTCTGGGATCGGCTCATTTGGGATTGCCATTTCGCCGAGGCTCTGCTCGATCAACTTGACAGCCATCCGGTTGCCAAGAGGATTGTCGAAGAGTTCCGGCAGAAGGCAAGAACAGCCGTCGATGCCATCGACGCTGCGGGCTACGGCGCAATGGATGAATTGGATCAACCACTCTTCCGAGTGCCTTGAAAACGAGGCAACGATGCCGCTCAGACGAGCGGTAGTCGTCATTCCACCCTGACGGGGACATCAATCCCCGCACGGGCATGATGTCCTCATTTCTTTTTGGAGAACATCATGGTTCAAGTTGACTTTTGCAACCCTGCCAACAACGAGACGCCTTTAGCGTCGCTCTCTTTTCTCGTACATGCTCATCTCGAAACTATTTCGCGTTGGGTCGATGACTTTGAAATGGGCGCTGTCGCAGTTGCAAAGAAGCCTAAGGCATTCGATGTCGCACTCACTCACGTTTGCGATTGGGAAACCTACGACGCAATGCAGGCGGACTGGGGCTTTGCCGAAACCATCCTCAAAGCTACGTCTGGTCTGAAGCTCGGTGATTCGGTCATCGAGCGTCGGCTTCGTGACGATCTCATTGCGCTAACCGCTTTAGTGCGCGTGATGACGGCGTTCTTCGAAGTCGTTTCTGACGACATCGACGCCTACATTCACAATTAACTTGTTTCAACCCGTTGGGGCCACATCCCCGACGGAGATGCGGCCCTCTTTTCCAGGAGTCGCATCATGGGGTACTACTCTGATGTTTCGCTAGTCCTCAAGAAGGACGACTTTCCCAGACTTCAAGCCCTTTCTTCCGAGTGCAAAAGCGACTACGTTGCCTATGCCGATGACGTTAAGACGTTCACGCGTCGGGACGGGAAGGACTGGGTTCAATTGATCTGGGACGCTGTGAAATGGTACCCGGAGTTCGATGAGGTCAAGGTCATCCTAGACTTCATTGCCGGCGTTCCGCATGAGCTCATCGTGCGCGGCGAGGACGGTGATCTCGATCATGAGAATACGACCGCTCTTCCCGACATGTTTTGGTCATAGCAGCCAAGGCAATTTTTAACCCGATAGGGGACATCAATCCCCATGCGGGTGAGATGTCTCCTCTCTCTTTTGGAGGTATCTCAAAATGTCTGAAGTCGTTGCTGAAAGCGTGCAAACGCAATCCGACGGAACGCTTTGGGCCATCACGGTGCAAACGGTCGACGAAGGTGATTTCGGTTTCGAAGTTGAGTCTCAGGTCAAAGAACCGGATTCGATTTCGTGGAAGTCGCTCGATGTCGTCGGCCCCTTCAAGCGCCTCGCCGAGGCGATTGAGGCGGCGGAAAGGCTCTTCAAGGGCCATACGCTTTTGCTCGTTTGAGTCCGGAAATTTTTCAACCCTTATGGGGACATCGCTCCCCGAAAGGGCATGGTGTCCCCATTCATCATTGGAGGCATCATTATGCAAATTTGCGACAGCAATATCCTTTTGAAGGATCAAGACGCGATCTTCGGTGCGCTCCTGAACTGTTTGACTTTGATCGACTTGTTCGAGACTCTGCCATCCGTTAATGCGGTGGTGGACAGCTGCGCCGAAAGTTTGGACGAGGAGGGCTTTGTCTTTCTTCGTTCTGATCTAGAAGCCGTTGTTCGTGACGAGTTGGAGTTTCATCTGATTCGCCATGAAGCGCCGTGGTTCTCGTCCGGCATCAAGGCCGAACTCAAGGCTCAGGGAGAACCCGTCGAGCTCGACGAGGTGCTAGATGCTGCATTCGCCGAATGGGTCGAGGAGATCAAAGATCTCGTTCGAACTCATGGTGAACGCGAAGCTGTCAATTGCCTGGAAGAGCTTGGTGGCCCGGATCGTGGCTACTTCTACGCCGCTGATTCGGATCCTGATGCGGTCATCGCATCCTGGCACCGAGTCGGTGTTTTCGCAAATTAAAAATTTCCTTTCAACCCTGCAGGGGCTTCTCCCCTTGCGGGGGAAGCCTTGCGTTTTTCTTCGTGAGGTAAAATGAAAACGGGTAGAGAATGGCTTTCGATCCTGAAAGCCAAATTGAAAGCCCGACGAGATAGCCAACTTCATCACTTGGTCGAGGATCTGCATTTAATCGGTGTCGGCGGCGCAATTGCCTGCCTCTTCGACAAAGCGGATCCGATTCTGTTGGCATGGGCATTGCTCTTCTTCGTCTTGGCTAGTTTTTTGGATTGGTGGAGGTAGCCATGTCTGGCGTCGCCTGTTATGCCATTTTTGGATTGGTCGTTGCTGCCTTCGGTTTTGTCCTGCTGTTCGTTGGGCGGGATGATAAAAAAACCAAATAGGTAATCGCCAAAATCATCTTTCAACCCCCAGGGGAATGTCTTCCCCATGGGGTCGATGTTCCCCTTTTTTTCAAAGGAGAACATCATGTTCCAACTTCAAGAACTCGACCTGATCAAGGCCGCCGTCGACAAGCTTGATCATTGGGAAATCGTCATGCCGTCCGCAACGGACGATGACGAGCTCCAATTCGAGCTGACGCCAAGCGTTTCGTTATACGACGCCAAGATCAGCGTGTCCGTCACCAGCTTCAACGCCTTCGCCAAGGAGGTTGTCGCGCTGGCCGATGGATTCGACCCCGACTACGAGACCAGCCTCTGGATCGGGCCGGATGGTCATGGTGCCAACGGTGCCCCGTATCACATCCGCGACATCCTGGATGACATGGATGCCGTCCAAAGTGCGTACAACGAACTGGCTGACGCCTTCCGTCCGTTTGTGACAGAGTTCTGATTCTTTTCTTTCTTTCAACCCTGCAGGGGCTTCTCCCTTGCGGGGGAAGCCTTGCGTTTTTCTTCGTGAGGTAAAATGAAATTAAACGAAGACCAGATCGATGTGTTGTTGAGGCGTACTGCCGATGCAATGCATTTGGTTGGGGTAGGAGGGATCATCGCCAGTGTTTTTGATGACGCTACGATTGGGCTCTCGCTACTCGGTTTCATGTTCTTTACGGCTGGATGCTGCATCGAACTATGGAGGATCAAATGACCCACCTTATCGGGTATGCCCTTTTCGGAATCATTGTCTTTTGCTTCAGTCTGTACCTTCTCCATTTGAGAAAACAGCTTGAAGACAAGAGTGAGACCGAGTGAGAACCGATCCTTTCTGGAAAGAGTGAATCGTCTTTCCATCATCTTTCAACCCTATGGGGAACATCTTCCCCAAGGGGCAGGCGTTCCCCTTTTTATTTCAACTAAGGAGAACACCTTGCTTAAAAATAAAGAAATTGAAACAATCGTCAACACCGTCGACGGGCTCGGTCAATGGAGCAGCGTCTGTGTTGCGTCAAACTATGACGGAAGTGATATGCGGATCTTCTGCTTCGCGCTCAACGATGGTAACGTTTATGACTATGAAGTAAACATCGAAGCGTCCACTTTCCAGTCGTTCGTCAAACAGGTCATTGAAAAGGCCGAGGCTTTCAATCCCGAGGCCGAGCTCTATCGTCATCTCGATGATCACAAGCTCAATTTCGATGAAATCGTTGACGAGATCATGCGAGCTGATGAGGCATTTGGTCGGCTAGCCGACAGGTTCCGCCGCTTGCTTCGTCGTTCTTCGAGTCGATCCCGCCGCTGATTTCGTTTTTTTTCACCCCTTGGGGAACTTCTTCCCCAAGGGGCAGGCGTTCCCCTTTTTTTCAAAGGAGAACGCTATGTTCGACATCAACTTCATTCGCTACGACGCCGACCATCGTCAACGCATCGTCGTGGACTATCAAGACCACCGCGACGACACGGTCGAGGAAACGGCAAAGGCTTTCGGCCTTCGGGTGCTTACCTGCAACCATGCCGTTGCCGACATCTTCGGTGTCGACGTTGAGGCCGATGAAAACGTCCTGCGCTCCGCGCAGCTTGAAGCCATCAACACTGGCGAGCATGTTTTCTTCATCGAATTCGGCTCGCATAGCAGTGATTGGTTCAAGCTCCGCCTTGTACGTCCTGCCTGGAACTTCGACTCCGGATTCTCTGGAATCATCGTCGTGCCGCATGACGCCTGGCTCGAAGCCATGCCTCGAAAAACCTACGCCAAGCGCTTTGTCCATCAAAAGCTTTGCGAAGCGTTCAACGAGCGAGTGACGGCCAATCTAAACGGTTGGGTCTATGAGGCCCGCGCTGAAACGGATGATGGCTGTATCTGTTTTCCCGGTTTCTTGGATCAGGAAGGAGCTTTGGCTACGGCCATGGCGGAATTTCCAGACATCAAGTATCGGGAGGATGACTTCGCCGCCATAACGACTTACCAGCTTCGCGAGAAGCGTCATTAACCGTCAGATATTCTGACCAATCGACCCAACGAAGGGACGTGCATGCCCTTCGGGGTCGTGTTGCGTCCTGATGTTGGGTTTTCTTTTTTTCTTAGGAGATAAACCATGACATCAACCAACTTTCTTAAAAGTCTGACCATTACCGCTGCGGCGTTGGGCAGCAAATTCGGGGTTCCTGTTTATGTGGGCGGCCAGACAGCCTGCACTGACGGACGTTCGATTCGGCTTCCCGATGTCGAAGGCATCGAGACGATAGGCAGGAATGAGATCCTGGGCTACCTCGTGCACGAATGCGGCCATATCCGTTTTACGAATATGTCTTCCATAGGGGATACGCCTCTGGAGCGTTCGCTTGTCAATGCGCTCGAAGACGTGCGCATTGAACACGAGATGGCCAACGTCTACGGCGGAGCACGCGCACTTCTATTTGATCTGCACAAGCCCCTCCTGGCCTCGTTGTCGGCCAATGTGAAAGAGCAACCGCTTCCTGCGTGCCTAGGGCTCTACCTCTGCAGCGCAGGGGCGGAACTCATGGGCAACTACAGCCTTCCCGACGAGACGCAAGCCTTCCGAGATCGTCTTGAGAAGGAGTTCGGCAATGCTCTCGTGAACCAAATTGACGACTGCCTCAAGGCAGTACCGTCAATGAAGTGCACGGACGATGCCAAACAGATTGTGAAGCGGATCCTCAAGCTCCTTGAGGATCAGGCTAAACAACCGGATGGGCAATCGGTTAAAAACGAAGACAAGAAGCAGGGTCAGCAGCAAAAGCAGCAGAACTCCAAGGCTTCACAATCTTCGAAATCCGATGCCGGTTCTGATTCTTCCAAGAGTCAAGCCGACAAGTCTTCTTCCAGCAATAAGCCTTCCGAGCAATCGGAAGCAAAAGCCGGCGGAAAGCCCTCCGGTTCCGATGGATCGGACGAAGCGAGAAGTCAAAACGACTCGTCTTCCAAAGATTCTGACGATGCACAATCTGCGTCCCAGTCGCAGTCTGAGTCTCAGTCCCAAGCCGGCTCTTCCTCTTCCCAAGCAGGGAAAAAGAAGAATGGTTCGGATGCTGCCCAAAAGGTACTCCAAGCCACAGAGAAGGACTTGAAGGATCTGAATCGGTTCGACATTTCGTCCTCTGTCAAGAAGCAGATCAATCAGGCCATGCGCAAGCATGCCCCTGCTGATCCCAACACTTCAGAGGCCGTCATGGTTCCTGCGCCGTCGGATCGTTGTCCGAATCTGAGCACCTGTCGCAAAGAAGGGCGAATTGAACAGGCGAAAGCCGATTCAACGTATGCCCGTCGAGCGCTTCAAGGCTTGATTCAGACGCGTACCCGCGCTTCCACCCGAACGGCAACGTCCGGCGCGAAGCTGTCGGTGCCGAACATGGCTCGTCTGGCGACCTGGAATCTGCGCGTTTTTGAAAAACGCACGGAACGAAAGGCCGTCAACACTGCGGTGAACATTCTGCTGGACATGTCTGGCTCCATGAGTCTTGCGCAGGAAACGGCCATCAGGGCAGCACTGGCGCTCACGATGTGTCTCACGACGTTTAAGCACGTGAACCCGGCGTTGAGCGTGTTTGGCGGTACAAAGAGTGTTCACACCGTTTTGCCCCATGGACAGCGTCTTCTTCGCAAAGCGGAGGATACGATTGCCCGTTTAAAGGCATTTGGTGGAACGCCGCTGGCCGAGGCGATGCTCTCGGGCACCATCGCTCTAAGCCAGACACGCGAAGAGCGCAAGGTAATGATCGTCGTGACTGACGGCATACCTGATGACATCCCGCCGACGATTTCGTTGATCGAAAAGCTCCAGAAAAGTGGAGTGATTGTGATCGGAATCGGAATTGGGAAGTATCAGTGTGTCGATCAGCTCTTCAAGCATTACATCTCGATTGACCAAGTGGAGGAACTTCAGACGAAGTTCTTCCAGGTAGCGCGAGAACTTTTTGTTTAACCCCCAGATCCCAAGCGGGACTTCCTCAAGTCCCGTTTTGGGATGGGGAAGTCCTTTGGGAATTTTTTTCCTAAAGGACTTATCATGATCGTCATGAATTTTGACAAACACACCGTCAAGCAGGCAGCCGCCGGACGCTGGGCCGAAATTTTTTCTGCTCTTGCTCCTCAGCTCAAGCTTGCTCAAGCGCATCCGGGCAAGCATTGCCCCTGTCCCGTACACGGTGGAACCGACGGATTTCGTCTGTTCCCCGGATATGAAGAGAGGGGTAATGGCATTTGCAATACCTGCGGTGCCAAGTCCGATGGCTTTCAGATGCTCATGTGGATACATGAGTGGTCATTCCCGGAAACCATCGAAAAGGTAGGCCGCTATCTTGGACTGCAGCCGGAGGCTTCTCAGATCACGCCGATTCCCACCGAATCGACACGACATGAAGAACCTTCAACGGATGTATACGAAGGTGCTGTGATCTTCATTGGCAAGAAGAACCTGCGCCGCGCGAACGGCACGCCGGCTACCGTGTTCACCATCAAGGTGAAGGACGAAGCAGGGCGCGTCTCCACCTGCATGGGAACTGACTTGAGTCGTGCGTCGACCGAAGTCAAGCTCAGGAAAGGGCATACGGCTCGCATCACCCGTCTGGGCGTGCGTGAAGTCACCCTTCCCAATGGTCAAAAGGTCAATAAAACATTGTGGAACATTGAGCGGCTTGAAAAAGCCGACGTGCCGAAGCATGTTTTATCTGCTCCTGTTGAACCCCAAAAGCATGACAAGCGCCAGACGGCAATTGATCATCTTTGGGATGCGGCTCGTCCGCTTCTGGCACCTCAAGATACTCAGAGCACGCCGGTGGAGCAGTACCTTTTGAACAGAAGCATTGACGTTCTGTCTTTACCTTCGATGCCGGACACCATTCGGTTTATCCCTTCGGCGTTCTACAGGAACGAAGAAACAGGAAAAACCGAGTCCTATCCGGCTATGCTGACTGCCGTGCGCGATCTTGGCGGTCGCCTGGTCACGGTTCACCGAACCTTTCTAACCGAAGACGGTTGGAAGGCACCGGTAACGACGCCCAAGCGCCTCATGGCGCTGCCCGAAGGTTCAACCATTTCGGGTGCGGCCATTCAGTTCGGCGAGCCTGAAGACGTTCTCTGCATTGCAGAGGGCGTGGAGACGGCTCTTTCCGTTCTGCTTGGTACCGGGTATCCGTGCTGGGCTGCGATCTCTGCCAACGGAATGACGGAAGTCCTGATCCCTCAAAAGGTCAAGACCGTCCTGATTTTCGCTGACAAGGATCGTACCGAAACGGGTGCGATGGCTGCTGAAAAATTGCGTGCAAGACTAGCTCTTGAAGGCAAGCTCGCAGTCATCATCCAAATCGCAGATGCTATTCCTGAAGGTTCGAAAGGGCTCGATTGGAACGACATTCTGCGTACTAAAGGAGCGGCAGCTTTTCCTGTTCGGAACAGCATAGCCGCATCTTCCATTCCGTAAGGGCCGATCCCTTGCGGGGCCGATGATCATTTCGATGGTCTGACGCCTTTCACTCCAGTAGGGAGACTTATTTCCCTGCTGGGGGATGAGTCTCCCTTTTTTTATCTCTATAGGAGACTCATCATGCAAACGATTATCCTCAACGACATCCGCGCATTTGCTGACGCCGTCAAGAAGTGCTTCCTTCAACTCAAGAGCCATCACTCTGCCGTGATCGCTCGCCAGAACAAGGCAGAACTTCAGGCTTGGAGCAATCAGCTTCACGAGGCCCACGTCGAGCTGCGTCAGTCCTTCATGCGACTTCCTTCGGAATTGAGCATGGACGATCCCGACGTGGTCGAAATCGTGAATGCAATGACCTCCATTGCCAAGATGGCCAACGAATGCCGAGAAGCCACTGTGCTTGCTTGACTCTTTTCAAGGGAATCCATGATTCAGTCGATTAAGCATAAAGGACTCAAGGCATTCGCCAACAACGGCACGACAACGGGTATCAATCCGTCTCAAGCCAAGAAACTGCGCAAGCTCTTGAGAACGCTTCAACAGGCTCGACACCTGGGCGAGCTCTCGAATGGGCTAGGGCTTCACCGCTTTCACTCATTTCGAAATGCAGCGCCCAACTCCGTGTGGGTCATTCGCGTTTCTCCGCAATGGCGGCTGCTGTTCCAATGGGATGGCAACGCGCGGCAGGTGATCAACCTTGACTATGTCAACTACCATTGACATCGTCTTTGTCAACGCAAAAAGCCTCGGCCAGCAATCCCAATAGGGTTGCTCCGAGGCTTTTTGCTTATCTGGCGGGCGAGAGGCTATGATTCCAATGACGACAAACTATTTCAAGCAACGGCCATGAGTGAATCCGACAACTGGGATCTTCCTGTTTTTTCTCCAGACTCCGAGGAACAGGGGAACATCGAACTCGATTTTCTTCCTGTCATCCCGGAGTGGATTCATGAGGAATGCCAGCGTCGAGCCCGCGAGCAGTGGGAGGCCATGCTTCCCGTGACAGGCTTTGATGAGGATTCCAAGCAATACCACCTGGCTAAGGAACCGATAACGTCCGTCACAGAGGAACAATTACGAGGCGTGCAGATCGTCCAGGCGCTGTACCAAAAGCCACTTGTCAGCCCGACCGGCGAAGTAGTAGAGCTCAATGACGACATACTAGCCTGGTGGGCGGAGTACAGCAGCCAATGCACTTTTTTCCCTGGCAAGGGAGAGTTGGAAGAGGCGCAGCAACTCGTGGCGGAGTTCTTCCAGGATGGGGAACGATTCACCATGCGGCGATGGTTCGAGTTCCTGGTCGAAACCGACGAACCTCGAAAGCCATTGAAGACTATCCGTCTCAATTGAGGCAATTTGAGAGCGTTTTTCTCGGTTTGACCCGAATCGAGGGCATCGCCTCAATTCGCCTCGAAGCGAGGAAACAAACTCAAACAAACATCTAAATCCAGAAGGTCAAAACCCATAGCAAGGCTAGTAGCACACCAGCGCAGTAGCACTCAAGCGGATGAACGTCAGCAAATATGGCATATGCCGACATATTTAACATAAGAGTGTCTATGTTGAATTTCACCGCAATAGACAGCCGCTATCTAGACGGCTCAATTGTAAGCCCGAAAGCGCAAGCGGGGTCCCCTTTCGGAGACCCCGTTTCCGTTGGCTAAGAAGCCATTAACGCTTGCGGGAAGCAATCACCCAAGCAACGCCGATAATGATGGCGAGACCCAAAAGCCCCAGCCAATCGACGCCTCCGCCGGACATGACGACAACAAAATCGCCGTACCAAACGAAGTTCGCCTGTGCTAAACTTCCTAACAAGGAAAAGAATGTTGGTGTCATCCTAATTTCCTTTCAATGACTTAGCCCGGTGTTGGTAGCACTGGGCTTTGTCGTTTTTGAACCCCTTTCGGGGA
>ERZ791887.2373-NODE-2373-length-10144-cov-5.250669_pt1 | contig 10144 bp, 8 predicted proteins | sample MGYA00510157_ERZ791887 | MGnify/ENA primary metagenome ERZ791887 (study PRJEB30046, sample SAMN00792112) | human gut metagenome | study: EMG produced TPA metagenomics assembly of the A metagenome-wide association study of gut microbiota in type 2... | reverse complement strand
GAGACGCATCGCCGTTGGCTGTTCATAAATTATTAGTCAGAACAGTCTACTACAGAGGCGTTGTACCATTCATCGAACCGCTCTATTATACTCACGGTTTGGCGTGCAACACCGTCACCGGGCGGGTTAGGGAAGTACCGTATTGGTACACGCCCCGTCGCGTTATTAAAAAGACAGGCGGCGGGAGCCGCCTGTCTTTGCAGGTAGAGGATTAGAACAGGCCGGAAATCTTGCCGGTATCGTCCACATCGATGCGCTCGGCAGCGGGAACCTTGGGCAGACCGGGCATGGTCATGATTTCGCCGGTCAGAGCCACCAGGAAGCCGGCACCGGCGGAGACCTTGACGTTGCGCACGGTCACGGTGAAGCCGGTGGGTGCGCCCAGCTTGGTCTGGTCATCGGTGAAGGAATACTGGGTCTTGGCCATGCAGATGGGCATCTTGTCGTAGCCCAGTTCCGTCAGCGTCTTAATCTGCTTCTCGGCATTGGCGGTGAAAGCAACGCCGTCGCCGTGGTAAATCTTCTTGACAATGGCCTCAATCTTGTCCTTGATGGGAGCGTCCACGTCATAGCTGAAGGTGAAGTCGTTGGGCTCGTCGCACAGACGGATGACTTCCTTGGCCAGCTCAATGCCGCCTTCGCCGCCCTTGCCCCAAACTTCAGACAGAGCAACATTCACGCCCAGCTCCTTGCACTTCTTCTCCACCAGAGCCAGCTCAGCCTCGGTATCCTGGGGGAAGCGGTTGATGGCAACCACGCAGGGCAGCTTGTACACCTTGGTGATGTTCTCAACGTGACGCAGCAGGTTGGGCAGACCCTTTTCCAGAGCCTCCAGGTTCTCCAGGCCGGTCTCGGCCTTGGGCACGCCGCCGTTGTACTTCAGAGCGCGGACGGTAGCAACCAGAACCACGCAGCTGGGCTTCAGACCGGCCATACGGCACTTGATGTCCAGGAACTTCTCAGCACCCAGGTCAGCGCCGAAGCCGGCCTCGGTAATGGTGTAGTCAGACAGCTTCAGAGCCACCTTGGTAGCGGTGACGGAGTTGCAGCCGTGGGCAATGTTGGCAAACGGGCCGCCGTGGACGAAAGCAGGAGTGTGCTCCAGGGTCTGCACCAGGTTGGGCTTCAGAGCATCCTTCAGCAGAGCAGCCATCGCGCCCTGAGCGTTCAGGTCACCGGCGGTGACGGGCTTGCCGTCACGGGTGTAGGCAACCACCAGGCGAGCCAGGCGCGCCTTCAGGTCGCTGATGTCGGAAGCCAGGCACAGAACAGCCATGACCTCGGAGGCAACGGTGATGTCATAGCCGTCCTCACGGGGCATACCGTTGGTCTTGCCGCCCAGGCCGTCCACCACGAAGCGGAGCTGACGGTCGTTCATGTCCACGCAGCGACGCCACACAACCTGGCGGGGGTCGATGTTCAGGGCATTGCCCTGGTAGATGTGGTTGTCCAGCATGGCAGCCAGCAGGTTGTTGGCTGCACCGATGGCGTGGAAGTCACCGGTGAAGTGCAGGTTGATGTCCTCCATGGGGACGACCTGTGCATAGCCGCCGCCGGCTGCACCGCCCTTAACACCGAACACGGGTCCCAGGGAGGGCTCACGCAGGGCAACCAGAACATCTTTATTCAGCTTGCGCATACCGTCAGCCAGACCAACGGTGGTGGTGGTCTTGCCTTCGCCGGCGGGAGTGGGGTTGATGGCGGTGACCAGAATCAGCTTGCCATCGGGCTTGTCTGCCATATCCTTGAGGATATTGTAGTCAACCTTTGCCTTGTATTTGCCATACTGCTCCAGATACTTTTCGTCCACACCGGCGGTCTTGGCAATCTCGGTGATGGGGAGCATCTCGCACTCCTGCGCAATTTCAATGTCAGTTTTGAATCCCATGTTAATCATTCTCCTTGTATTTTCTAATGTGGGTGCCCTGCCGTCGGAGTGGCTCAGGCACATACAGGACTTATGCGGCTGACCGTTGGAATGGCTGGCCGCACGAGTGGGTAATCAGTACTTGTGTACTGATAATAGGATAGCACCGGGCGATACGGATGTCAAGCTTTTTTGGAGTGTTATTCCAAAATGGAATGAGCATTATTCCCTAGTGAAATCGCCTCCAAATCCACCGAACCACCGTTTTTACCACCAGATACACCACAAAAGCAGCCAGGAAGCCTGCCACACCCCACACGATGTCGGCAAATTCCATGTGTCCGGTGTTCGTGACCTGCTGCCCCACCTCAATTCCAAAGGTGACCACCACCACCAGGGTCAAGGTGTACAGCAATGACACCAAAATCTCCATGCCCTTTTTGCATAATGCTCTAATAAGCGGGTGAATCATGAGAAAAAGCGCCAAACCCGCCACACCGATGACAATAAAGTGGAGCTCTTTGTCGGTAAAGCTCTGCTCAAAGCCATCGTTGAGCTGCATAATCCAAGTGTGAATATCCGCCAGGCGGTAGACAATCCAGTATAAAAAGTCCTTCATATGTATCCCTCGTTAAACAGACACGCCCTGTAGGGGCGGATGGCATCCGCCCATAACCCCGGATTTTCGATAGCACCCGGTTAATGGTATAAGCTATCGACTACTACCCCTTGGCTTCCCCCGAGGGGAAGCTGGCAGACTTGACGGCTCTTCGGAACCGGCAAGGCTGACTGATGAGGGGCAGCGACAGGTTGGCTGATGAATGCAGTTAGATAAACGGTATACGTCCCAGTTTCCGCCATTCAACAGGGAAATCTGAAACTTTTAGGTATCGCCGCCCCTTGTATGATAAAGTCAGTGCCACGAAGTGAATAATGGTGTATAATATATGCAAGCATTGTGGACTGGTACTGCCCCTTCTGGCTGAGAAATCAGACCAGTGTGATGAGGCTACAGCCACAGCAGTCTGCATAGATGGTTAATGAGTTAGTTAACGCTCGGCATAGTCCCTGACGTTTTATTCACCACAAGGTTACCTTGTAGATTCTCTGTGGCTTGCCCAGTGCTATATCGTCCAAAGGAGACATACATCATGATTTACGTTGGTATTGATGTGGCAGCGGAAAAGCACGCCTGCTGCATTCTGACAGAGAGTGGAAAAGTTCTCAAGCAATTTACATTTTCCAACGATATGCCTGGATTTGAAAAATTTCACAAAGCCCTGCTCACCCCGTCAGAAACAAAGATTGGACTGGAAAGCACCGGCGTATACGGAAACAATCTGGCAGAATTTCTCAGGCGTAATGGGTACGAAACCCACATTTTCAACCCTCTGCTCGTTAAAAAGAGCATTCAAGCAACCACTCTGAGAAAGACAAAGACCGACAAGTCGGATGCCAAACACATTGCACAATATACGAAGGAGCATTCCCAGCCCAACCCGAAAATATCTTACCACACTTCGGAGCTAAAGTCACTAAGCAGAGGAAGATTTTCTTTGGTCAGGGAACGTTCTAAAGTGAAGACGCAGGCAAAGGGCTTGCTTGTTCAGCTCTTTCCAGAATTTTCTCAGGCTTTTTCCGACGTATTTGGTGCTGCTGCCAATGCCGTTCTGAGACAGCTGCCATCCGCCCGGATGATTGCTCAGTGTCCAGTGGACGTTTTGACAAACCTGCTCCGTACAGCGTCTCATGGTCGCTTAGGAAAGGTCAAAGCAGAACTTCTCATTGACCTGGCAGAGCATTCGGTTGGCATCCAGTCCATGGCGCTGGAGCTGCAAATGCAGATGCTCTTGCAACAAATCGACTTGTTTACCTTACAGATTAACCGTTATGAGGCGGCAATAAAATCTGAAATGGAAACGATTCAATCTCCAATTACAACCATTCCTGGTATCGGCTGTGTCCTCGGGGCTGCAATTCTGTCCGAAATAGGGGATATTCGCCGCTTTACAACGCCTCATCAGTCACGATAAATAATCGGTTCCGAAGTGCCGATTATTTGCCGTGACAGCTTTTTAATTTCGGAATGATTGCCACCGGCAATCATCATTTTGAAAGATTCGCTGCGCTCTGCAACACCCCCGGGGGAAGCCAAGAGCCGTAACCGGACACCGGTTCCATTCATCGAGCAACTCAATTCCGTAGGGTTGCGGGCGGATTCTATCCGCCCCTACAAAAGCAGATTCAAATCAACCCCAAAATTTCTTCCTGAATGTCCTCGATGGGGCGCATGGTGCCGTCCCGGCAGCATTCGATTTTTTTCCAGCCCAGCTTTTCGGTGCAGTATTCGGCGGCCTCCCGGCTGCGGCGCAGATAGCCCAGGTTTCCCTCGTGAATGTCCTTCCGGCTCTCGTCCCCCTGGTAGCGCCCGGTCATCAGGCTCTGGCTGACGGCGGGATCCACGCTGAGATAAACCACCGCATCCGGCGCGGGAATGCCCATCAGCCGGTATTCAAAGTCAAACAGCCAGCGCAGGTAGCTGTCCCACTGCTCCCGGGGCAGCTTGCTGCACTGGTGGACGGCGTTAGAGGTGGTGTAGCGGTCGGCAACCACGATGCCGCCCTCCCCGTAGAACTTTCCCCAGTCCCGCTTGAAGGAAGCGAAGCGGTCTACGGCGTAGAAGGTGGAGGCCGCATAGGCGTTGACATCGCTGGGGTCGCTGCCAAATTGGCCGGACAGGTACATTTTCACCAGTGCAGAGGAGTCGGAAGCATAGTCCGGGAAGGAGACCTTCCGCACGGCAAGCCCCTGGGCTTCCAGATTCTTCACCAAAAGCGCTGCCTGTGTTCCTTTGCCGCTGCCGTCCAGCCCCTCAATCACAATGAGTTTTCCCATATATATATAACCGCTTCCTTTTGCAGATGTTTTGATTTTATCATATCATAGTTTTTATCGAATGGCAATTCTTTTTGGCCGCGTTTCTATGCCGATGCCGATGCGTCCGCTCCCGCAGGCGCAATCATGCACACCCTTTCCAGCACCAGCTTGAACACATCCCCAAAGCTGAGCTTTGCCACAGCCTGGGCTGCCGCCAGGGGCAGCTGAATCAGCAGCTTCTCCCCGGCGTACACCGAAATGGTGCCCACCTGCTGCCCCTTTTTCACCGGGGCGGGCACCAGCTGCGCCAGCTCCACCCGGGCGGTCAGGCTGGTGCGCTTGGCTTTGTCCACCAGGATTTCCCGCCGCTCTGTCAGCTCCACCGGCACAGTATTTTGCTTGCCCAGATGCACCGCCACCGTGCGCCCCGCCTTCAGCCCGGGACGCACCACGGAATAGGTTGCAAACCCATAATCCAGCAGCGCCTTGCAGTCCGCTGTGCGCTTCTGGGCGCTTTCGCAGCCCATCACCACCGCAATCAGCTCCATGCCCTCCCGCTTGGCGGTGGCTGACAGGCAGTAGCCCGCCCCGGAGGTGAAGCCGGTTTTCAGCCCCGTGGCACCGGAATAAAACCGAATCAGCTTATTGGTATTGGACAGCCCGAAGGTGCCGCCCCGCACCGTATCCATCCAAATGGTGGTATATTTCTTAATATCCGGGTGATATTTTAATAGCTGCCGGGACATCAGCGCAATATCATAGGCGCTGGTGCGGTGATTTTCCGCCTCCTTGCTGTCGTCCAGCCCGGTGCAGTTGACGAAATGGGTGTCCGCCATCCCCAGTTCCGCCGCCCGCTGGTTCATCTGCTCCACAAAGGCGCTTTCGCTGCCGGCAATCAGCTCTGCCATGGCACAGGCGCAGTCGTTGGCAGAGGACACGGCAATGGACTTGAGCATATCCGACACCGGCATTGTTTCCCCCGCCTTGAGGTAAATCTGGCTTCCTCCCTTGGCGGCGGCGGCCTCCGAAGCCGTCACCTGGTCATCCAGGTGAATCCGTCCGTCGTCCAGCGCCTCCATAATCAGCAGCATGGTCATCACTTTCGTGACGCTGGCCGGAGCCAGGCGCTCGTGACACTCCTTTTCGTAAAGCACCGTGCCGGTAGCCACATCCATCAGCAGGGCGCTTTTTGCATTCAGGTTCAAGTCCACTGCCGCCGCCCGCCGGGGCAGCATTCCCGCCAGCAGCACCGCGGCCAGCAGCAGCGTTGTCACTTTTTTCATTGAACTCCCTCCATTCTGTGTTTAGAATGTATGCGCTCCGGCGCAATTTCTTTCTTGACCGTCCGATAAGACTCTGTTACAATAAAACAAAAAACCTTCAAGGAGGCCCCATTATGCGTGGAGTTCCATCCCTCATCTCTGATATCCGCAAAAAAGTTTTTACCGAAGTGGCTCGGATGGCCTACAACGGCGATGACTATACCAAGGCCGAGGATTTGCCCTTCCTCATCGTTCCCGGCGACCAGCCCCTGCACCGGGAGTCCATCTTCCTGGAGCGTGCCATTGCCGGTGAGCGGGTGCGGCTTGCCATGGGTCTTTCCGTGCGCAGCGTCCAGACCCGCAGCCTCATGACCGAGGGCATGGATCACGCCGCCATTGCCAAGCAATATTACGAGCCGCCCCTTATCAACATCATCCCCTACGCCTGCCATGCCTGCCCCGCCAACCGCTATTGGGTCACGGACGTGTGCCAGAACTGCCTGTCCGCCTCCTGCCAGCAGGTGTGCCCCCGGGAGGCCATTAAGTTCGTCAACGGCAAGAGCCGCATCGACCCGGCAAAGTGCATCCGCTGCGGCAAGTGTGCCCAGGCCTGCGCCTATCACGCCATTGTCCATCTGGAGCGCCCCTGCCAAGCGGCCTGCGGCATGGATGCCATCGGCTCTGACGAAAACGGACGTGCCACCATCAACCAGGAGAAGTGCGTCTCCTGCGGTCAGTGTCTGGTGAGCTGCCCCTTCGGTGCCATCGTGGACAAGGGTCAGATTTACCAGGTGGTGCGCTCCATCATGGAGGGGGACAAGGTGATTGCCATCATGGCGCCCGCTTTTGCCCGTCAGTTCGGCAAGGATGTCACTGCCGCCAAGCTCTCCTCCGCCCTGCGTGCGTTGGGCTTTGCTGACGTGGTGGAGGTTGCCATCGGTGCCGACATCTGCGCGGTAGAGGAAGCCAAGGACTTCCTGGAAAAGGTTCCTGCCAAGCAGCCCTTCATGGCTACCTCCTGCTGCCCCGCCTGGCACGCCATGGTACACAAGCTGTTCCCCGCCCAGGCAAAGAACATTTCCATGACCCTGACCCCCATGGTTTACACCGCCCGCATGGTCAAGCGGGAGCAGCCCGATGCCAGGATTGTATTTGTGGGGCCCTGCGCCGCCAAGAAGCTGGAAGCCATCCGGGAGAACATCCGCTCCGATGTGGATTTTGTTCTGACCTTCGAGGAGCTGCAAGGGATGTTTGAGGCGAAGGAAGTTGATTTTGAATCATTGGAAGAAGATCCCAAGCTGAAAAATGCAGGCACCGCCGCAGGCCGCGGCTTTGCGGTTGCCGGTGGTGTTGCCCAGGCAGTGGTGGACATCATTCACGCGCAGCACCCGGATATGGAAATCAAGGTGGCCAACGCCGAAGGCTTGAAGGATTGCCGCAAGCTGATGACCATGGCAAAGACCGGCAAGTACAACGGCTTTCTGCTGGAGGGCATGGCCTGTCCCGGCGGCTGTGTTGCCGGTGCGGGCACACTGCTGCCCATTGACCAGGCGGTAAAGGGTGTTGAGACTGCCAAGAAACTGGCCACCCGCAAGAACCCCCTGGAATCCGAATTCAGCGGCATTGCCGAAGAACTTGTTTAATGACGCTTTGAAATTGTACCAATCCTTTGGTTCCCTGACCCGCCCGGTAACGTACCGCTCATAAAAACCGTTAAACTTTGGTGCTTTGAACCCGGTAATATTTTTGCCCAGCCATTGTAGGGGTCGCCAATTTGGCGACCCGCGCGGCGCAGCCGCCTTGGCTCCCTCTCTGAGGGAGCTGTCAGCGAAGCTGACTGAGGGAGTGTACTTCGTTGAATGGTACAATCTCATAATTTTGTATTTCCCCTGTAGGGGAGGCTCTTAGCCTCCCGCTGCGGCGCAGCCGCCTTGGCTCCCTCTCTGAGGGAGCTGGCAGCCCGAACGGGCTGACTGAGGGAGTGTACTTCGTTGAATGGTACAACCCCATGATTTCCGCCGCCCACCGTAGGGGAGGCTCTTAGCCTCCCGCTGCGGCGCAGCCGCCTTGGCTCCCTCTCTGAGGGAGCTGGCAGCCCGAACGGGCTGACTGAGGGAGTGTACTTCGTTGAACGGTACAACCCCATGATTTCCGCCGCCCCTACAATCCGTGCGGAAAGCTGCTCCCATTCAGCCAGCCGCGCAATCCCGTCAGCTTTCGGGCGGCTGCTGGCTGCCCCTACAATTCCCTGCCTATAAAAGGAGACGACAACCATCGCACAAGGAAAATTTTCATCTCCCCGGCGCAGAAACGATGCCCCGGAGAACCCCCGTGCCAATGACCCCGCGGATTTAGACCAATTCATTGACTCCATCAATCATCTCTGTGCCGACGACCGATTGAAAGAGTCGGCAGCACCGGCAAAAAAAGCCCCATCACAGCGCAAAAGTCCCCTTCTCCCCCTTCTGCTTTTCCTGGCATTGCTGCTGGCGGCGGGTGGCTTTCTGCTGCTCTCCCCCGGCAAAAAAATCCCCCAGGGGGTCAGCGTCTCCGGTCTGGCGCTGGGGGGCATGAGCCAAAAGGAAGCTACCCAGGCCATTGAGGATGCTTTTTCCCCAAAGCGCCATGACCTGGTGCTGTCCTGCGGTCAGGACATTTCCCTGACCCAATCCGAAACCGGCCTGACCCTGGATACCCGCGCCCTGATAACCGATGCCCTGGCGCTGGAAGCCCCCGCCCAGCTGTCCCTTGCCCCTTACCTGCACTGGGACGAAGCCTCCGTCCGGCGCAGCCTGGAGCGGCTGAATCAGCAGCTTGGGGAAAGCCATCTGGAAACTTCCTTCCGCCTGGAGGGGGAGATGCCCCTGCTGTCCGAAGCCTCCTATCAGCCGGGGGATGCCCTGCCCACCCTGGCAGTGACGCTGGGTGTCCCCAGCAGCAGCCTGGACATGGACGGCGCGCAGGAGGCCATTTTTGCCAGCGTGTCCCAAGGCCAATTCACCGTTGACCTCACCCCCTTTATTACCCCCCTGTCCCCCCTTTCCGTCAGCGCCGCCGACATTTTGGAGCAGGTCGCCGTTGCCCCCGTGGATGCCCGGGTGGATGCCGCCACCGGCAATGTCACCCCCGGCTCCTATGGCATAAGCTGTGACGAAGCCGCCCTGGAAGCCCTTCTTTCCCAGGCGCAGCCCGGGCAGACCGTGCGCATTGCCATGGAGGCCGCTGCCCCCACCATTCTGGGGGAGGAGGTCTATTTCCAGGATGTGCTGGGCTTCTGCCAGACCCCTCACAATGACAACGAAAAGCGGAACACGAACCTCACCCTGGCCTGCAAGGCGCTCAACGGCGTGGTGCTGCAACCGGGGCAGGAGCTGAGCTACAACGAGACCCTGGGGCAGCGCACCGAAGCAGCAGGCTATCAGAAGGCTCCCGCCTATTCCGGCACCGAGCTGGTGGACAGTCTGGGCGGCGGCATTTGCCAGGTGTCCTCCACCCTGTACCTGTGTTCGCTGTATGCGGAAATGGACATCACCGACCGGGTCAGCCACGGCTACCCCGCCAACTATATGCCCGTGGGGCTGGATGCCACCGTCAGCTGGGGCAGCCCGGATCTCAAGATTTCCAATCCCTACTCCACCCCCGTGAAGATTGTGGCTGAAAGCACCGAAGAATTTGTAAAAGTATGGATTATGGGCACGGAAACCCGGGATTACACCGTCCGCATGGCCTTTGGTTCTTCCAGCGACGGCTACGCCCGGAGCTATTACTGCCGCTACAAGGATGGTCAGCTGATTGAAAAAACCGATGCCGCCCTGTCCGGCTATCTGTCCGTCAACGTCCCCACCCGGGGCGAAATCGGCAGCGACGAAATCTACCGCAACGGCAACATCCGTCAGGAACCCATCGGGGAGCCGGATGCCAAAACCCTGGAAGCTTCCAAAAACCACCGTCCCCCCAACACCGGCAGCCAATCCTAAAAAATTCCCCTCAGTTTTTTCGACTGAGGGGAATTTTCATGACGCTATGGGGCGCAGCCGCCCATTTGCGAATGGAACAGAGCAGAACGTTGAATGGAACCAGCCCTCGCAACTGCCCCTTGGCTTCCCCCGGGGGTGTTGCAGAGCGCAGCGAATCTTTC
>ERZ791887.2372-NODE-2372-length-10145-cov-3.000396_pt1 | contig 10145 bp, 9 predicted proteins | sample MGYA00510157_ERZ791887 | MGnify/ENA primary metagenome ERZ791887 (study PRJEB30046, sample SAMN00792112) | human gut metagenome | study: EMG produced TPA metagenomics assembly of the A metagenome-wide association study of gut microbiota in type 2... | reverse complement strand
GACGTAAACTGCGTCCGGCAAAATCATATGCTATGAGAATATGTATATATTAAACATTAATCTCAGCTGTCATTCCGAGTTCTTCTTTATTAGCATCAAGAATAGGATTGATAATTTCTGCAAGATATTCTTCAACCTGCTCTTTTGAACGTCCTACATACTTTGAAGGATCAAGTTTAGCTTTAAGTTCATCAAGTGTTACACCAAACATTGGATCTGCCGCAATAAGTTCAAGAAGATTATTTTCAAGACCTTCCTGCTTAACTCTCTTTCCTGCTTCCATAGAAAGCTCACGGATTCTTTCGTGGAGTTCCTGTCTGTCTCCGCCGGCCTTAACTGCATCCATCATAATATTTTCTGTTGCCATAAATGGAAGTTCTGACATAAGTCTTCTGTTAATAACCTTCTCGTATACAACAAGTCCGTCAACAACATTAAGATATAAATCAAGAATACCATCAACTGCGAGGAATCCTTCCGGAACTGACATTCTCTTATTTGCTGAATCATCAAGCGTTCTCTCAAACCACTGTGTTGATGATACGATAGCCGGATTAAGTGCATCTGCAATTACAAAATCTGCAAGTGATGCCATTCTTTCGCTTCTCATTGGATTACGTTTATAAGCCATAGCTGATGAACCAATCTGTGATTTTTCAAATGGTTCCTCAACTTCTTTTAAGTGCTGTAAAAGTCTGATATCGTTAGAGAACTTATGTGCACTCGCTGCAATTCCTGCAAGTACATTGAGAACTCTTGTATCTACTTTTCTTGAATATGTCTGTCCTGATACAGGAACACACTTGTCAAATCCCATCTTTTGTGCAATCTTTCCATCTATCTGACGGATTTTCGTATGATCTCCATTGAACAATTCAAGGAAAGAGGCCTGTGTACCTGTTGTACCTTTACATCCTAAAAGCTTCATTGTTGAAAGTATATAATCAACATCCTCTAAATCCATAACAAGTTCATTAAGCCAGAGTGTTGCACGCTTGCCTACTGTTGTCGGCTGTGCCGGTTGGAAATGTGTAAATGCAAGTGTAGGAAGTGCCTTATATTTATCTGCAAACTTAGAAAGTTCACCGATTACATTTATAAGTTTTTTACGAACAAGCTTCAATGCCTCTGTCATAACAATAATATCTGTATTATCACCAACATAACATGAAGTTGCTCCAAGATGGATAATTCCTTTTGCCTTAGGACACTGAAGTCCATATGCATATACGTGTGACATTACATCATGTCTTACTTCTTTTTCACGCTTTTTTGCATCTTCGTAATTGATATTGTCTTTGTTAGCCTTGAGTTCCTCAATCTGCTCGTCTGTAATATCAAGTCCGAGTTCCTTTTCTGTCTCAGCCAGTGCAATCCAAAGTTTTCTCCATGTCTTAAACTTCATATCAGGCGAAAAAATATACTGCATTTCTTTGCTCGCATATCTTTCCGCAAGAGGTGTCTGGTATCTGTCATTCATGCTCAAATCCGCCTTTCGTATATTAAATTTATTACTTTTGCCATTGTAACATACATAAACTGCTATTTCAAGTAAACTACTTTGCAGCCATGCACTTCATATATTAAATTATTTCTGATTAAAAATAAGCGTCATACACGTTACATACAAAATTTATGTATCAGATTTGTCAAAAGTTTTTCTGTAAATTAAATAATTTATGACACACTTTTACCTTGAATTTATCTTTAAATAAATATATTCTACAGATAAGTTATTAAATGTATTTTTATATAACTGTACTTTAATTTTTATTTTGTATACAATATTTTTTCTGAGGTGATAAGATTATGCTTTTTAAAAACCCTGTTATTCCGGGATACAATCCCGACCCAAGCATCTGCCGCGTTGGCGATGATTTTTATCTTGTTAATTCAACATTTGAATTCTTCCCCGGTGTACCGATATATCACAGCCGCAATCTTGTAAACTGGGAACTTACCGGATACTGCCTTAACAGACGTTCGCAGCTTGAACTTGAAGGCTGCCGCAATTCCGGTGGTATATATGCACCTACAATAAGGTACCACAAAGGAATGTTTTATATGATAACAACTAATGTTACCGATAAAGGAAACTTTGTTGTTCATACAGACGATATAAACAAAGACTGGTCCGACCCTGCATGGATTGACCAGAGTGGTATAGACCCATCACTTTTCTGGGATGATGATGACTGCTGTTATTACTGTTCAACCGGTAATCTTAACGGTGTAAGAGGTATTGTTGCATTTAAAATCAATCCGATGACGGGCGAAATTCTTTCCGACAAGCACCTTATAAGCACTGGCTGCGGCGGTCAATGTGCAGAAGGTCCACATATCTACAAAAAAGACGGCTGGTATTACCTGATGATTGCGGAAGGCGGAACAGAATATGCTCACCGCGAAACAATACAGCGTTCAAAAAATGTATTCGGTCCTTATACACCATGTCCACACAATCCTATTATTTCTCATAAAGAGTATAAAAAATCCGAAATTCAGGCTACCGGACATGCTGACCTTGTTGAAGATGCAAACGGAAACTGGTGGCTTGTATTCCTCGGAATAAGACGCTTCAGCCATGCACTTCTTCACAATCTCGGCCGTGAAACCTTTCTTGCACCTGTCACATGGAATGAAGACGGATGGCCTGTTGTCGGATACAATGGAAACGGAACTATTGAGCTTGTAATGGATGCACCTCTTCCGGGCATAAATGAGCCGGAGACAATTGCTAATACAATAACAGACGATGCAACAGGCAGACCATTTTTACATGCAGACCACAGCGTCAATATTGACTTCCACAATGATACTCTTGACAAACGTCTGCAGTTCACAAGAAATCCTGATATGTCTCATTATATTTATGACAGTAAAAACGGATGTCTCACGCTTAAAGGTACTGATATAACATTGAATGAACCAGGTAAATCCCCGACTGTTCTTTCATTTAAGCAGCCGGAATTTACAACATCACTTAAAGCTGTATTAAAAATAAAAGACAGTACAGCAAAACGATTCGGTGTTGCTGCCTACTATAACAACGATTATCACTATGAAATATATGTTGGCAGCGATGAAAATGGAAAATATGTCGGATTTTATAAACATATACACGACATGGGTGCAGAACTTGCACATATTCCTATATCTAAAGAAGATGAAAATCTCAATCTTCTTGTAAAAATAGATACTGACCGCGAAAAATATACTTTTTCTTATGCCCTTGCTGATACAACGAATCTTGATGCAAAAATTGCCTGCCATGAAATCGGTTCAGGACTTAATGCCGGACTCAGCACGGAGGGTACACGTACAATGACTTTTACAGGAACATTATTTTCACTTTTTGCCGAAAACGGTAACGGTACATTTGAAACCGGTGTTGCACTCACCATAAACCCTGATGTTGATTACAAACTGTAATCTGCTAAACATATTGAATTACTTCCGCCGCAGACATTAAATGTGTCTGCGGTATTTTATTTCGCCAAAAATCAGCCTTTTATTCTTTCATATCAATATCATTCCGTATCTTTTTTATCTGTTCATACCAGTCTTGTACTTCTCCTTCATTTTTTGAATTTAAAAATACAATTTTTCCACCACCTGTTATTTTAAGGATGGGTTCATATCCGTCAAATATGAAAAGCATACACTTTCCTGTATCAGAACCTTTATAATAACCTATATCATACGTATCAGTTGAACCTCCGTTTACGCGGTAAAAACTTTCACCGGGCAATTTATCAAGCAATTCAATAGTCTCTATATTATCTGCGTCCACCTGATATTTGTAGCCTGCTGCCGATACTTTCATTTTTTCTGATGAAATATCCACATTCAACTTCACATTAGAAAACGGAAGCAACACAACCAGCGTAAACACTACAGCTGTTATTATAACTATATAAAGTCCGCCGCATATAAATCTTGCTTTGGGATTAGCCAGATTGAATGAATAATTACCATCAAACATACGATTCTTCACAAGAATATGATTATCATTCGGATTATAATAATATCCTGTTTTCCAATATTCATCATCATCTACATAAACCGGTTTCATATCTGATGACAGAAGTTCTTTTTTCTTTTTTATCAGAATCAGATACGCCGCCACAAGAAATATTGTTGAAAGTGTCTGAATAGTTATATACAGCATCATCGACATAAAAGATTACTTCCCTGTTTATCATATACAATATTGTAAATAACAGAAATGCTGCGGCATTGCACACGCTTAATGATATAAAGCCCTCATTGAAATACTTCCTTGACAGATTCATAACGGCCTTGTTTATATCGGTATCTTCGCTATAAACCGTGGTATTTCTTTTATTAACATATATATTTAAAATCATACATGTTAAAGAAATTGATATTGCAGCTAATGCGAAAATCAAACCTTCACTTCTGCTGTATGATTTATTAATCATAAACGGGATTGTCATTATAAATTCTGAAGCAATCGTAATAATGTGATATCTGTTATTTGACTTTAAACTGCGTTCATCTGCCGAAAGCGATGTATCCACATAAATCATCTGAGTGTTCTTATTTATCCACCCGTTCTGAATCTTTATTTTATATAATCTGCGGTGTGCCGAATTAAGAATGTACATGTATCCTATCATATATGTACACATCCATACCGTCCATATTATAACCGACGCAGCTTCCCAGAAAAAGACCGGTATGCACAATAAAACCGATAACAGCATGTTAATATTCTGGAATATCTTCTGTCTTTTTACCTCTTTTTCCATGAATGGCCTGACTATCTCACTACCTTTTTCTTCCGGCGGAATATGCACTCCAAGATACATCCCCTGCGTATATTCATATTCTGAAAAAACTGTGAATCTGCAAATAAGTGTTATCATAAGCCCGGAAAACAAAAACATCATAAATAATACTATACTCATACCTGACCTTCTTTCTCACGCCTGTAGCGGCTGTGGATTCATCGTTGAATAAATACTCTCACACATTTTCATAAATTCACTCTTATCCATTCCGTTAATACTTGCCTCAGCAGATAAAAGCTCCAGCTCCGATTCAAGCTTTTCACGAAATTCCTTATTCATGGTAATGTTGCGTGCAACCATCGCCCCTTGCCGCCTGTCGGTCTGTATATACCCTTCCGCTTTAAGAATCTGGTACGTCTTATTGACCGTCATTGTATTAACTCCCGCATCCGACGCAAGCTGTCTTACCGTCGGCAGCCGCTCTCCCTCTTTCAGTTCTCCGTGTCCGATTCCCATAACTATCTGATTACGAAGCTGTACATATATCGGAACGGTACTGTTCATATCTAACTTTAATATCATAATTTTCGCCTCACACATTTTGTATCGTTTGTATTATACATATTAATACAAACATTTTAAAATGTCCATATATTTTTAAATTTTTAAATAAATATTATACTTTCAATTATAATATTCCACGATTTCTTCTATATTTTTTCTCGGTCGGGCAGACGGATTTTGTGCTTTGTATCCCAGTGCGACGGCACCGATAAGCTGTCCGCAGTCATTAATTTTAAGATAATCGGCAAGCTCTTTGTACGCAAAACATGTATTTCCTATCCAAAGGCTGCCTATTCCAATCTCCTCTGCACAAATAAGCATATTCTCTATTGACGCACCTATTGACATTGAATCATTTATTTCTGTAAAACGCTCATCATCATTCAAAGACGAAAACGGTGATTTTCCGTTAGTATTAATTACCATTATTACAACAGGGGCATTTTCCATTATATTCAATGTACTTCAACGACCGCTGGCAGTTCTTCGCATCGGGTATGCCAAATGATGAAAACGGCAGCATTGGATTTTTTTCTTCTCTTGCAATTCCCTGCCTGAAAATATCAAGTATCTCCTTTTTTGCGTTTCCACTGTATACAAGATATTTCCACGGCTGTCGGTTTTTGGCTGACGGAGCAGCCTGTGCCGCTTTTATAACCTCTTCTATGATTTCTTTTGGTATAGGCGTTATCTCATATTTTCTTATGCTTCGCCTTGTAAATATTGCATTATTTTTTTCTGGCATCTGCTATCCTCACATAGTGTAATATATCGAATTCATCCGGGAGCGGCTGCATATAGTTCCATATGTAATGCCTCCATCAGATATATTTTAATATTTTAACAATTCGTTAAATATCTCCACCGCGTATCTGTCCGTCATTCCTGAAATATAATCAATTATTGCCTGAGCATATATTTCTTTTGTCTCTATATTTCCATAAATCTTTTTATTTTTGTACTTTTCATTATCACCTTGTATATTGGAATATACTTTGATATGTTTGTAAAAATCACCTGCAAGCATAGGATATGCTTCTTTCATGCAATCTATATTATCAAGGCTTTTATAAGGATTACAAACATCATATGTCTTCATCAGTGTATTAAAAATACTTCTTATAACCAATGCAACATAGTCACGGTAAACTTTGAATTTTTCATTCTTATAAATTGCTGTATAATTAAAATCTTTTATTTCTTTAAGCATTTTATTATATTTATCACTCAGCCTGATTCCCTGTTGAGGCGAGCTGTTCTCACATATGCTTGTTATAAAATTATGTATTATAACTGTCGTATTTATCGTTTCAACACCATACTTTTGTGAAATCTTTGCCAGCTCATCAATCTCTTTTTCACCAATAAAATTAATCCGGACCGCATCTTCTATATCTCTTCCGAGATATGCAATTTTATCGGAAACTTTTACAACGCAGCCCTCCCATGTATAGGCCTGAAACTGTCCCGGTTCGCAAAATGTATCCAGATCTATTTTTTCTTTTCTTGGAAAGATACCGTTCTCATCAACCTCTCCGCAATGTGAAATTATACCGTCCCGGACTGCATACGTAAGGTCAAGATTTTTCAGCTCGCTCTTATCGTCTTCAAGCAGTTCAATATTGTCTATTATTCTAAGACTGTTTCTTTCATGCCAGAATCTATCCATTCCAAAGTCTTTTCGTATTCTCGTTAACTCAACTTCTCCTTCATGTCCAAAAGGTGCATGTCCCAAATCGTGCCCCATTGCTATTGCTCTTGTGAGGTCAACATTCAATCCGAGAAACTTTGCAATAGTACAGCTCACTGACTCAACATGCTGTACATGTTCCATTCGTGTGCATATATGGTCATTGTCAATATTAAAAAACACCTGAGTCTTATGCTTTAATCTTCTGTATGCAAGTGAATGTAATATACGTGTATAATCTCTCTCATATTCTGAACGTATGTCACTTTTCCGATGATACAACTGTGTTTCACGCTCTATATGATTCTCCCAGTCAGGATTATTCTCATCAGAAGCATATCTGCTAAATAAGTTTCTTGTCATGCATGTACCTCCGTTTCTAATATTTTCTGTGGTTTAATATATATTTTGTATTATAATACCACTGTTAATAATATTTGTCAAAATTTATATATACATAACGACATTAAATCTTTTAAATTCAAAAAACAGGTAAAAAAACAGTAATAATTTTTCAAAAAACATTTTATAATCAATATAAAATTTTACTTCAATGAAATTACAAATTATCAGTATGGAGGTAATTATGGAAGATTATATTTTACTTGATGAAGATTTTAAGAATTTTGCTATTGGTGAATTCCCATATGACAAAAATCATTCGGCAATGGGCGAATATCATTTTATCCACTATCCCGGATATTATGGAAAATGGTATGACCCCGTGTGTAACCACACTTATAACGGACAGGGTGCATCATGGATTATTACTGAATATAATGGAAAACATTATATGGAACAGATGCGTATCCGCAATGACAAGCCACACCGCACTTTTCCAATGCTTACAAGCGGCGACCGGTTCTGGCGTGATTACACTATAACTGCAGGCGTGCGTATGTTCACAACAAAATGGGGCAATGCAGGTATCGGATTTTGCTGTCAGAATTCAGCAAATCTTCTTGTTCTCGTTTTTGAAGAGCATGAATTAAGACTTGAATACCGCCATAAAGAAGAAGTTACTATTATCGCTTCAGTACCTTTTGATTACAACTGTGATGACACTTATGTACTCAAAGCCGATATTAAAGGACGCCACGTTATATGTAGTGTTGATGATAAAGTATATTTTGACCTTGATACAGAATATGCCGCACAAGGTGGAAAAGTTGCCATTACTGCAACTATACCCGCACAATTTGGCTTTGTAAATGTTACAACTTCCGAAAGCACTGCTGCCTCTATTGACGCAGCAAGAAATGCCTATAAAGCTGAATGTGAAAAAGCACAGGCTAAATATCCTAAGATGAAGCTTCTTAAAAAAATCGACCTCAAAGGCTGTGGCACAGGCAGACAACTCCGTTTTGGACATCTTCTTGGCAATAGTGAGTACCAGATGGTCATGGCACAGTGCCAGAAACGTGTAAACCGTGATGCTTACGGAACGATAAGCTGTCTCACTGCATTCGACCTTGACGGAAATATATTATGGCAGCATGGCGAACCAACAGATAACCACGACATCGGAACGATATCTGCCGATATGCCTATGCAGATATATGACATTGATGGTGATGGTTTTGATGAAGTTATCACCGCCAAGAATTTTGAAGTCTTAATTCTTGACGGAAGAACCGGTGAAGTTAAAAAACGGGCTAAAACGCCTTTCTCTACGTCTGAAGAAGACGGAACTATTATAGGTGTTCCTGACAAAATATATGCATTTGACAGAATTAATCCTGACGGCATGCGTATATGCAATTTCCGTGGTCTTGACAAGCCACGCGACATTCTTATCAAAGACCGTTATTGCCGTGTGTATGCACTTAATGATAACCTTGAAGTTATGTGGCATTTCCAGAGCGATAAAAATACAGGACATTTTCCTTTTGCAATCGACATAAATGGAGACGGACACGATGAGCTTTTGGTTGGTTACAATATGCTTGACTGCCATGGCAGGAAAATGTGGACTATGCCTGTTAATGAAGACCATATTGACGAGATTGTTCCCGGCATGTTTGAATCAGGACCGCACAAGGGCACTAAGTTCTTTGCCTGCGTTGCCGGAAAAGAAGGTTTCCTGATAAGTGATTTTAATGGAAATCTTCTTAAAAAGGATGGCATCGGTCATGCACAGCGTGTCAGTCTCGCCAATTATCTCCCGGACCGCCCAGGATATGAAATGGTTGTTGTTAATTTCTGGGGACATCAGGGAATTATATATTTCTATGACAGCGAAGGCAATCAGCTGTGGGAAATGGAAAATGAACTTAACGGCAATCTCTTAACTCCTGTCAACTGGACTGGCGACGGTCAGGATTTTATCCTGCTCAATGCCGATATTGAGCGAGGCGGCATGATTGACGGAAACGGTATTCAGGTCGTCAGATTTCCTGATGACGGACATCCTACCCTGTGTGCCGAGGCTGTAAATCTTTACGGTGACGCCCGCGACGAAATTGTCACATGGGATTATGACTCTATGTACATATACACACAGGATGACGCACCTAAGGATGACGTATATGCACCATTTAAGTATCCTGATTATAATGCTTCCAATTACCGTGGTGAGTATTCTTATAAGGAGAAATGGTGGTAAACCGAAAAAATCAGGGCTGACAATCACATTTGACTGCCAGCCCTATTTTTATTGACCGGAAATACAAAACACAGCTGTTATAATGCCCCCTGGAACTTTTCCCATTGTATATACCAAATGCTAATTAATATAAATCAGGCCAATACCGGTCAAGCATTCTATACATATTTTCCCTTCCAACCGGGTTTGCTGTATGGATTTCCACTAGATAAAATGTTTCTCTTTCCGCCAGATAATCAAGAAGCTTTATTGCATCGCCGCCATCATAAGCATAATCGCCTAACCAAATTTTCATATGTACCTCGGTAAATCAATGATTTTTAATTATACCACAGTTCATAAAAAATAGGCATCGCCTATTTTTTATCGCAGTATCATTCTCTCCCTGTTGGATTTGAAAATGTATATGTACTCTTCTGATATATCCACTTATTTCTAAAATAATTTACAAATGCGATTTCAAAATTTTTATTTTAAAATTTCTATAATTGCATGTTCAACTTGATGCTCTTTTATTTTGTCAATGATT
>ERZ791887.2364-NODE-2364-length-10170-cov-3.453287_pt1 | contig 10170 bp, 5 predicted proteins | sample MGYA00510157_ERZ791887 | MGnify/ENA primary metagenome ERZ791887 (study PRJEB30046, sample SAMN00792112) | human gut metagenome | study: EMG produced TPA metagenomics assembly of the A metagenome-wide association study of gut microbiota in type 2... | reverse complement strand
AGGATTATAAGTGAACATACTATCCAGTTTCTGGGCAAAACGCTCCGTACCTCCGACCAAGCCAATCAAACCATCGACATCTTGCTGCACAGACCAGAAATATTGCCAACCGTTACTTTCGCAAATATGTGGAGTATAGTCATCCGGACTGAAGGGTTGAATAAAATTTCCTTTATTATCACGCGGCTGCATAAAAGAAGTCTGGGGATTATATACATTCTTATAGTTTTGAGAACGTTTATAGAATTCAGCTGCAATCTGTCTTTCACCCAACTTTTCTGCCATACGGGCAATACAATAGTCATCGTAAGCGTATTCCAGAGTTTTAGAGAGCGACCAGTTCTCCGAGTTATAATGATCCGTCACATCATAAGGTACATAACCATACTTTTTATACAATCCAATTCCGCGATATTCATCTATATTGGCTGTAGCTACACAGGCTTCCAAAGCTTTCTTCGGATCAAAATTTCCTATACCTTTCAGATAAGCATCCACAATTACCGGTACAGCATGATAACCTATCATCATGTCCGTTTCACTTCCATAGAAGTTCCATACCGGAAGACGTCCGTTCTGTTCATAGAAAGCAAGAAAAGACTGAACCATATCGTTCACACGTTGTGGCTCTATATAAGTGTAAAGAGGATGAGCGGCACGATAGGTATCCCACAATGAGAAAGTGCTGTAATTTTTCCATCCATCTGCCTGATGCACTTGTTTATCGGGACCGTAATAGGTACCGTCCACATCATTATAAATAGTCGGTGCCAGCATAGAGTGATACAGAGCCGTATAAAATTTGACTTTCTCATCAGGATCATCGCATGTGATTTCTATTTTAGAAAGTTGCTCATTCCAATTTTTCCGGGTAACAGCCAGATATTTATCGAAATCATCCTCCGGTACTTCAGCAGCAAGATTACGGGCAGCACCCTCCATGCTTACGCCTGATATGGCAGTGGTTACAAGAATCTGCTCTCTTGCAGTGGTATGGAAATCAAAACGGGCGATAGCAGACGTTCCTATTCGTTCACCATCCTTGACAATAGCAGCAGTATCCAACTGTATTGCTTTAAACGGTTTAGAGAAGCGGGTACGAAAATAAATATGCTGATCGCGTGCCCAACCGTCAGAAAAGCGATACCCTTGTATGGTAACAGAATCGACTCTCTCAATATAAGTATCATTGGTAGAATCCCAATTCATAGCCTTTCGCAAGTTCAGGAAAATGGCAGCATCTGCTTCGGGAAAGGTATAGCGTTGAATACCGCAACGCTCGGTTGCTGTCAGTTCTACGTTGATATCATAGTCTTTCAACCGAACCTGATAATATCCGGCACTGGCAGTTTCTTCGGAGTGAGAAAATAAAGAATGAATACCCAATGGAGCATCTGCTTCTTTATAGGGTAAAGTAACAGGCATAAAAGATATATCATATAAATCACCCGCCCCGGTACCTGAAAGATGGGTATGACTAAAACCTGCAATCGTACTGTCCGGATAGAAATAACCGGAGATACGATCCCATCCCGGAAGTCCGTTATCAGGACTTAGCTGCACCATGCCGAACGGGGCTTGTGCTCCGGGATATGTATTCCCGGTAAAATCCGTACCGATAAAGGGGTTGACATACTCTGTGGCATAGCACTTACTTTTCGTATCCGGTTGTTGGGACACACACGCTGAAAGGGAGAAAAGGAATAAAACCAGTAAAAACAATTCTGACAATTTCATAATACTACATAGTTAACGTGCATATGTAACAACTCAGCATCCGGAAACACTTAGCGGTTTCTCAAATAAATTCATCGAACGAACAAATATAGTCTAAAAATTCCAATTAATTTATAACTTTGCCGCAAAAAGCGACAATGAGCTATACGACTTATCTCTTTGACTTTGACTACACGCTCGCAGACTCCTCGCGCGGCATCGTTACCTGTTTCCGTAATGTGCTCAATCAACATGGTTATACAGATGTAACCGATGAAGATATTAAACGCACCATCGGAAAAACTTTGGAAGAATCTTTCTCCATCCTGACGGGGGTGACGGATGAAGACCAACTGGCTGGTTTTAAGAGTGAATACAGGAAGGAAGCGGATACCCACATGACAATAAACACCGTACTCTTTCTGGAAACCAAGTCCGTGCTGCTTGCACTGAAAGATGCAGGTGCATTCATCGGCATCATCTCCACCAAATACCGTTACCGCATAAAGGAAATGCTCGACCAGCACTTCCCCGGCAGCTTCTTCAATATCATTGTTGGTGGAGAAGATGTACAAACAGCCAAACCTTCACCTGAAGGATTACTGTTTGCCATCAAACAACTGCACGTCACCAAAGCAGAAACCCTTTACATTGGCGACAGTACAGTAGATGCAGCCACAGCCAAAGCGGCAGGTGTGGACTTTGCCGGTGTAACCCATGGGGTAACCACGGCCGAAGAATTAAGCAAATATCCGCATTGGAAAATTATGAACTCACTGGAAGAACTGTTGGAAGCGGATGAACAACCAACTCATGATAAGCAGTCGACTGATGATACACCTCCGAGTACGGATGTAACAGTATCCTCCCATCCGATTGTCAACTCACCTTCCGTTCCAGTTATTGCTCCCCGCCCCACTCCCCGCAAAAGGAAAATGATCAATATCTGGCAAATACTAATCCTGGCAGTGCTACTATGGTTATCTTTTGAAGAAGGAGAAGACAGTAATGTTTTTCTATGGTCTTTCATACTGGTGCTTTGGTATATCCTTACCAAACGCAGAATTCTACCAGACCGTGTATTAGATCTTATATCCCCCTGGTGGACTCCCTGTAAGAAGTACCTTCGAGCCTTGCATATCAAGATGGTACGTGGAAAAGAGATTCCGCCCATCAGTGAGGAAAGTAACATCTGCCTGAATTGTGATACCGTTTATACAGGTAGCTATTGCAACCGTTGCGGCCAAAGCCGGAATACTCCCCGCTACCGTTTCAGTAATGCATTCAGAAATATATTAGGAGGATTCACCAATATTGATAATGGTTTCGGGCGTACCCTTCTGGACTTGCTCTACCGCCCGGGATATATGATCAGAGACTTCATTGCCGGCAAACGAATCTTATACTTCCGTCCCTTCCAGACATTATTTGTACTTGCCGCCCTTTACATCATGGCGGTGCAACTGGTAGATCCTGAAGCCCTGAAAGAGAAAAAAGGGAAGTCTCCGGAAGTACAAAGACAAGAAATACTTACTACACGCGAACAATTGCAAAAACAGATAGAAGTAGCAGACCCGATTACCCAAAAAGTCCTGAATAAAACGATAGAAAGTCTGGATAAAGAATTGAAAAAACTGGAAGCAAAAAGTTCTCTTAAAAAGGATAACATCACCCTCCAAATAAATGGTGATGAAGATGACGAACTCATAGATGAACTTCTGGAAGGTGGATCATCAGTATTTAATAAGCTTGAAAAAGCCATTCACAATACACCTTTTCTGGAAAAAGTATGGAACTTACTGAAAAGTTGGGGACATGGTAACAAGGCATTCCGTATTATCGCCACATTACCTCTCTTTGCTCTGGCAACGCTCATGGCTTTCCGTCGGAAAAAGAACAAACTGCACTATAATCTGACAGAACATGTATTTATACAGGCTTATATTGCTTGCCAAATACTCTTGCTCAGTATCATAGTGCTCCCTTTCAACGGCAGTGCACAGGTAGGCGATTTATACGAATTGCCCATACTATTCATCTTTGCCCTCTTCTGCCTGGATTATAAGCAACTGTATGGATATACTTGGTGGAGAAGCTTCTGGACCACAATACTGATGTTCTTCTATAGTTTAATACTGCTTATTATCTTTGCTATTATTGTAGTAACCCTGATAATTGCGGCAGTTTATATACTAAAACCACTTTTATAATTCATAAGAATACCCAGCCACTCAATTATATAATAAAAGTTCTCCCTATCAATTGATATGAGAGAACTTTTATTTATTTCAGGATAAATCAATGCGTACCTATTATTTCGGATTTGCAAGAGCCCCTACCATCCATTCTGCAAAAGGATAAGTATTCATCATACCGGAATTGATTGAGGAACAAGTCCAGGCATCCCAACTGTTCTGAGTTAATGTACGCAAGTCTGCCATATACGGAGAATATTCAAATGATTCCGGAACATTTTTCCCATCATCACCCAAATAATACGAACAATAATTCTCATACCAGCCACCCATCCAATAATCGGCAGGATCGGTTGATACAAATCCATCTCCTGTCACATCATCTTTCAGAAAAATTACCCCATCCGTAAAGTCCTTTGCATCATATGTGATAGACATGGATTCATTCTTTATAGAAAAACGACCATCACCATTGGCATCATAACCAAAACCACGAATAGACCGACTGTCATCACCACCAAATCCTGGCCCCATCACAACAAAGAAGCGAGGATCTGCTTTAGCTATTGCTAAGATCATCTGATATCCGGTGGATTGGTCACTTTCTTTCCAGCGATATCCCCAACTCAAGAAATGGACATTATCCTGTGTCGGATCTTCCCAGTTGTCACCACTTATCCATTGCACGCCTAATGCAGACTGACATTCTCCCTCTCCTGTCCAGAATTGAATATCACTCATAGACTTTACAGCATCATAAGCCACATATACATTCACCAGTACAGCAGCATAGGCTTCATCTTTATCCTTATAAGCTGCAAACTTCACGTCGTAAATACCTGCCTTTGCGGGAGTAAACACATACTTCAGTTCAGTTGACACCTTCTCACCATCCACCGTCCACTCAAAACGAGCATTTTCACCATTTTCCACTTTCGCCTCCAAAGTGAGGGACTTTCCAAGTGCAACATCTTGTTTTTCACCATCGACAATGGACACTGAGAGTAGTAAAGCATTGTCGTTGGAATCATCGTCACTACAAGATGCTAATCCTATAGTAAGGACAAGGCATGATAAAAAATAAATAATATTATTCTTCATAGTTATCTAAAATTAGAAGTGAAGAAGACTCCAGCCGGATATTTTGTACAATCATTATAAGCAGCTCTCAGTGTAGGAGTTGTACCACTAAAATCGAATATACTAATCTGATTGATACCCACATTATCTCCATATCCTTTTATCGTATTGAAATAAACTCCTTCCGTTACCGGATCAACAGTAACTGTATTATAAACGATATTGGCATTTTCTACCATCTCTTTAACATCTACCATCAGTTTAGTTTCATTAGTACTAAAAATATGACGGTAAATTTTAGTAGCGAGACCACTCATATACAATGTATCTCCTTTAGCTGTTATACTGGGAGCAGCAGCAAATGAAGCTGACAACGTTTTTGTAGCATCTGTATTCGACGACAAATCGTTTTCTTTTATAATTGAGTAATCTTTAGCACTTACCTTAGCTATTTTACCGGATGCTACTGATACCCAAACGTTATTATCTGATGATTTCACGACGCCTGAGATCTTACCATCAAATTCAACTGTTGCCGACACTTTATCCTTTCCAGTTTCTATAACAAGAAGGTTCTTGTCTTGCGAAGCAAAAACTTTTCCTCCAACAACTGCCATTGTATTTTTTCTGGCTCTTTCTGTACCTTCTATAAGGGTAGCCTCTCCCGTAGAAGGATGAAACAACTTAATGCCAGCATTATCGCGCAGATAAATATTATCATCACTCAGCACCGCCACATGGGTAGGCCAATCAATCTTCCCCTTCAATTCATCACCAAAAGCAGTTTCCAGTTTCAATGTTTCAGCATTGACAACCGTCAAAAAGCCACCCTCATTACCTCCATTCTGAGATACAATATACATTTTATTGTTGGCAATAAACACATCCTGCGGAACACTGCCTAACCATGCGCCATTGTTTTCTTTTTGGAAAGCCTTCTCCACAAGTTCTCCCTCCGGACTTATAAAGATTAGGTAGCCACCTTTATCACCTCCCCAGGCTGCACCTTCGTTCAGGATAAAGGTTCCATACTTGTACTTTCCATACACGTCGAGGTCTAACTTGGCTGCTGCTTCACCTTGCTCTGCATTTGAAACAGTCAGTTGAATTTCACTTTTTCCAAGATCCGTCGCAGTAAAATCATAAGTAGAAGTGGTAGAGACTTCCTTACCATTCAATGTCCAGACGTATTGCACCTCAGAACTTCCCTCTACTACAGCCTTTAGATTCAAAGTTGCACCTTGCACTACTTCCTGTGCTTCGGTACCCTCTATCACAACCGTCAAAGGCGACAACGGTTCTTTGTCATCATCACTACAAGATACCAGTCCTACCGTAAGGACAAGGCATGATAAAAAATAAATAATGTTCTTCTTCATTGTTAGTATATAAAAAATTAAAAACTAAAATTCAAACATCAACGAGCACAGCACATTGCGCAATGGCATCGGATAGTATTGTGTCGACTCGTAATAGGTATTCAGAATGTTATCCACACGTACTTGTGAAGTAAGTTGCATACCGTTCCCTAATTTCCACAAATAACCCACCAATAAGTTATGAACCGTATAAGGACGGGTTGAATAAGATTCATCAGTTGTGACATAACGTTTACCTATATAAGTAGTCTGCCACGAACAAAAGGCTTTTTTATAATCGAATGCCAGCCGTGCATTCCATTTCAATTCGGGCACATAAGGGATCTGCTGCATATAGGAATTGTCATCTACATGCTGCTTCTTCCGCGTACGCGAACGCGCCCAACTGAAATTGCCGGAAAGTGTAGTTTTGAAATCCCCGAAACTAAGCACCATTTTGCCTGTAAACTCTGCTCCCAGCGAGAGAACGTTACGTTTGTTCTGAGGTGTCCATATCCACTGGTTGCCATCTTTGGGAAGCCACAATATCCAATTGTCAATATGCATCAGGTAACCGGAAGCCTCTGCATTCAATGTTATCCAGAAGGTCAAATCATTCTTATAACCGATGGCTGCGTCATAAGAATAGCCGTCTTCTGGTTTCACATCGGGATTTCCACCGGGACGCCAATAAAGATCATTCATACTGGGAAAACGGTAATTATACGACATGCTACCCTTTACGTAGAAGGTCTTATCAAAAAAGTTAGTGGCAAAACCAGCCGACCATGTAGACACATTCCGGCTATTATTCTGCTCGAACATATACTGCCCATGTAGTTGTAACCATGGCAATAATGTCCAGTTCGCCGAAGCCTGCCATGACAACACATTGCGGTAATGCTTCAATGGCAGATCGGGTACTGGTATATTATAATACACATCATCTATCAGGTACTTAGCGGAATCCACATCAATGTAACTACTCACATTTACCAAGTCGTGTGTATAGGTAAGCGTAGTATTCAACACCAACTCGTCAACAGGTGCACACGAATAATCAGCAACACCCTGCCATGTCTGCGAAGAGTTGATATTGCCTTCCGGATCGAACAACCCGCCATCAAACCATTTATCATACTTCAGACGATAATAGAGCCATGCGCCTTTTATATGAAATTCATGAATGCCACGCACGTAGTCGAACCCTACATACCCGCGAATATTCGTTTCATTCTGCTGTTCGTGTGTCTTTCCCACAATGCCTAATGGTTGGGGCAACATACGCTTCCCTTGCTGTATCCAGCCTACAGCAGCCAGTTGTACGTATGAATTCAGTTTAAAGTACCCTTCCTGCATCGCACTCCATTGTGAGTATTTGGCATCCTGCCGCTTCTCACGGAAGGCTTCATTAGTAAGTACTTTATTAATATAAGTATAGTCATTATCCGAATGTTGGTAAAACAAACGCGTTTTCGAAACCACCCGTTTGCCACTTACATTAATCTGTGTTCCTCCGGTATATGTGTTATAAGAACCATATTCTCCAAAGAATTTACCTGTAATCCCCTTTCCCCACTCCGGATCATTGAAGATGTTTACACTCCCACCCACAGCACCGGTACCACTCTTCACATGACTGCTTCCATAATAAAGGTTCACGTTGTCGGCAAAGAAGACAGGGAACTGCGAAAAATCAAACACTCCGGACATCGGCGGCGTAATGTTGATTCCATTCCAGTTGACCCGGGTTTGTGCAGCACTTCCTCCCCGGAAAGAGGCTGTAGATAACGCTCCCGTGCCCAGACTCTTAATGTAGGTAGCTGAATTTTCGGTCAATAACTCAGAAAACGAACGGGTTTTATTGATTTGCAACAATTCAGGTTCAAGATGCGTCACTTTTGCACCGGCATTTGCTTCATTGGCATGGCGTATCCGACGGGCTACAATCTGTACCTCATCCAGATTCAGGCCATAGGCAATCGTATCCTTTTTCTGAGCTATCGCATCAGTCACCAGCAGACATGCGGCAACTATCAGGAAAAACAGTTTTCTCATAAACTTAAATTATTGAACTTCGGATGATTCAGGGAAATAGACCTGATTGGGATAAATACCAACACGGTAACTTTCAACATTTCCACTCTCTTTATAATGACGAATATAGCCACGCTGTGCCGAATAGTCCAGGCAATCGCAGATATACACTCCCCCTTGCGGACTTACTCCACAACCATACATCATATCTACTCCCGGCACATGACGATGTAATTTGAAAGTACCGTCATCCGTATTCAACGTATAAATACTTTGCTGCGAATCATTCGGAAGACCCGGTTTGCAGGTTCGCACACTAAAATAAATCAGAGTTTTAGTAGCATCCATGTCTGTCCGGTTATAGCTGATAGTTCCGGTTACATCTCCTTCTTTGGCTTCATTCTTACTGACAAAAGGCAGTCTGTAAGTAGTCACTACCTTCTCCGTCTGCGGATCAATACACTTTAACAGGATAGCAGTAAGTTTACCTTTATCACGTTCGTTCATCAAAGCCCATATCTTACCGTTTTTGTCTTTCAGCAATTTACAGGTTTTAGTGACTTCCTCATTATAGACTTCTTCTATCATGCGGCTTCCTTCCAGAGTAATATTGTCCAGGTCGAACACATAAACCCCTTTTGCTGTAATACCAAATAGTTTATGATCAGCCACTTCCATATATTCCACCCATTTTCTGATAACAATATATTCCAAGGGAGTACCATAAGGAGGTACGGTACGGATACGTACCAGCTGGCTGGGCAAATCAACACCGGAGACATTGTTACTTAAAAGATCGGAAACGATAGCAGTGGTATCCGATATAGCCACAATCTGACGCGGTAATCCTGCCTGTGTATAAAGTATCGTACCTTCGGATTCGAAGGTCTTGGAATTTACAATCTCGATTTTCTTAGAATTGTTCAAAGCGATGAAGTACTTCCCATTAATCATCGTAATAGATTGTGCTACATCCCCTAACGGTCGGTTATTCACAACACGAAAGACATCGGGACTCACCATCCCGTTACGGTACAATACGGATATAGCTCCCATATTCGTACCTATTCTTCCCTCGTTCAAAACAATAGCTTCGATATTACCTTCGCCCACTCCGGCAGGAAAATCATCCTCATACTCGCAGGCGGATAATGACACCATTAGCACTGCACAACATAACCTCAAAATGCGTTTCTTCTGCATACACACAATTATTTTCCGTTATGTTTCGAGGTACGAAGTCCGAGCAATGACCTCCCATATCTATAACAATATGAGTTGAAGCAATGTGAATCTCTTACGTTTCTTTTCCCCCGAAACTGTAGATTGCAGACTTTGCAGGCAGGTCTTCTGACTCGCTTCCCTTCCGGAAGTCCTTCCCATCCTATACGGACAGTGGACAAGTGTAGAATTTATCCGAAAAGTTTTATGAAGCTCACAGCAGTGGGTCTGTTCAGGAGTTTCACCTGATTCCCTTTTCACCTCGTTTAATAAGATATATCACGAAGCACCCGAAAGCCGGATTCTTAAATCCGGGCGCAAATATAGATATTATAAATCATGCAAAGAAGAATATTCTAAAAAAAGAGAAAATGAATTTAATGTTTTATTCTCTCTTGTAAGTTTGCTTGGTTCGGTACTCAATACTTTATGAATAACCCCCATATATTCATTATATCTGAGTCTTATTTACTCCGTATTTTCTCCGTACCTATACGCTTGGACTTGGTACGGAGTTGGTACGGACTTGACAGGGAGTTGGTATGAAGCAGACTTGCAAGAAT
>ERZ791887.2362-NODE-2362-length-10190-cov-4.133991_pt1 | contig 10190 bp, 5 predicted proteins | sample MGYA00510157_ERZ791887 | MGnify/ENA primary metagenome ERZ791887 (study PRJEB30046, sample SAMN00792112) | human gut metagenome | study: EMG produced TPA metagenomics assembly of the A metagenome-wide association study of gut microbiota in type 2... | reverse complement strand
CCCTCCCTACAAAGCAAACCGTTAAGGGGGATTCAACCGTTAGGCTGCGGGCCGGGCATGCCCGGCCCCTACAGGGCATTCACGATAGCCACGCCCTCGCCAGCGCCTGCGCCACCTTCTCCACATCGTCCTCCTTCAGGGCCGAGTACCCCGCTACCACGGTATCCGCCCGGCAGAGCTCGGGCCGGGCGAGATAATACTCACTCAGGCCGCGCAGCCGCACGCCCTGCTGTGCCGCGGCGGCGACCATGGCACGCTCGCCGCCGGCTCCCGGCAGCGTCAGCAGAAAATGCAGCCCGCTGTGTACGCCGTCCAGCTCCACGCCCGGCAGCGCCGCGCGCAGCGCTGCCGCAAATGCCTCCATGCGGCGCTTGTAGGCAAGGCGCATCCGGGCAAGATGCCGCGTGAAATACCCGCCCGCCATGAACTCGCAAAGCGTCTGCTGCTCAAAACGGCTGACCGTGTTGGCGTAGGTCGCAAAATCCCGGCGATAGCGCGCCAGCAGGCTTTGCGGCAGCACCATGCAGGCAATGCGGATGCCCGGGGCCAGACTTTTTGAAAACGTCGTCAGGTAGACCACCGGGCCGTCCGGGCCCGCCATGCCCTGCAAGCTGGGCAGAGGGCGCGTATCAAAGCGAAACTCTGAGTCGTAGTCGTCCTCCAAAATGTACCGCCCGGGCCGGGCCGCTGCCCAGGCCAGCAGCTGGGCGCGGCGGGTCGCAGGCATCGTAACACCCGTCGGAAAGTGATGACTGGGCGTCAGATAGCAGAGGTTTGCGCCGCTTTTTTCCAGCGCGTCGGCGGGCAGGCCCTCGCGGTCAATGTCCACCAGCGTGCAGGGAATGCCGCTGTTCTGCAGGACCGTCCGCGTGCGGAAGTAGCCGGGGTTCTCGATGGCCGCCATGCCGTCGCTGAACAGGTGCGCCAGGCACCCGAGCAGATACTCAATGCCCGCGCCGACGACGATCTGCTCCGGCGTGCATTCCACACCGCGGTACACCGACAAATATTCCGCGATCTGTGTGCGCAGCGGGGCGTCGCCCTGCATCTCGCCGCGCTGTAAAAGCTCGGGCCGCTGGTAGAGCAGCTCCTTCTGGATGCGTCCCCAGCTGCGCGCCGGGAACAGCGCCGTGTCCACGCTGCCGGTGGACAGGTCGTAGACCGGCTGCGGCGCGGCGGGCGGCTGCGGTGCAGGGGCGGCGGGGGCGCGGCGGGTGCGGCTGTGCAGCATGCCGTAGGTCTTTTGCACATAAAAGCCGCTGCGGGGGCGCGGCTCGGCCAGACCCTCGGCGGCCAGCATCTGGTAGGCGGCGTCCACCGTGTTGACGCTGACGCCCTGCTGCGCAGCCATCGTGCGGCGGCCCGGCAGCGGCGTTCCGGGTGCGCGCTGGCCGGTGCGGATCTCATCCGCCAGGGCGGCGTACAACTGCTCATACAGCGGCGTTTTTTGGTCGGCATCCAACTCTATCATGACAGTCCTCCATACTGGCCCCATAAAAAATTTAAAAACTGAGCATTTATTCAGAGCCAGAAATCAGTATAATAAAAACATACCTTCCCGGAAGGAAAATGTCAATAGAGGTGTACGAAACTATGTCTACCGCAACGATGTGGCTGCTGCTGTTCGTCGTAGCAGCCCTGGCACTGCTAATCGCAGCGCTGACTAAAACGAAATTCACTGTGCAGAAAATCAGCATCATCGGCATCATGGCCGCGCTGAGCTTTGTCGCGTATGAGTTCTTCCGCATCCCGAACGTCTTTGGCACGGGGTCCAGCTTCCATCTGGGCAACACCTTCACGGCGCTGACCGCCATGCTGCTGGACGGTGTGTCCGGCGGTCTGGCCGGTGCCATCGGCCTGGCGCTGGCCGACGTTGTCGCCGGTGACCCGGGCTACGCCATCACGACCTTTATTCTGAAATTCATCATCGGTCTGGTCTGCGGCGCGGTGTCCCACAAGGTCATCCACCTCAGGACCTTCCCCACCGGCAACAAGCTCAAGTACGTGGCCGCCGTCACGGCGTCGGCCTTCAGCGGCCTGCTGGTCAACGTGTTCACCGACCCGTTCATCGGCTACTTCCGCAACCTGTACATCTTTGGCCAGCCCGCGGAGTTCGTCTCCGTCGTGACCAAGATCGCCAGCGGTGTGACGCTGGTCAACTCCCTGCTCTCCACCGTCTGCGCCGTTGTCCTGTACATCGCCCTGCGCCCCGCCCTGGAGAAGGCACATCTGCTGCCGAAGGAGTGATTCTCCCAAAGCCTTCCCCTTGGGGGGAAGGTGGCCCCGCAGGGCCGGATGAGGGGGAAGCCTTTTAACACAGCTATCCTCATTTCTGTTTACCCCCGCTTCGGCGGGGTTTTTGTTTTGCGGCAAATTATGTAAAAATTGCGAAAAGACTGGCGTTCCGGTGGAAAATGGTGTAAAATGAATTTATATATTGTGTAAACACTCCATGCTCCCACGCGAAAGGAGCCTTTCATGGCAGGCAAAACCAAATCACAAAAGAAAAAAGCGCTGGATATGCGCAGCAAGATGTATCTGGTGCTGGCTTTGTGCAGCGTTATGCTGCTGGTCAGCGTCGGCATCTCGCTGGTGCTCATCGGCGGCATCGACCTCGGCGGCGCGGACGCCCAGAGCGTCTCCACCGTGGACAGCGCGTCCATGGTCGTCGAGAGCGGCTATAATAAAGAGGAAAACACCATCGATACCCAGGCCTACACCTCGACGATCCTTGAGCAGTCCGCCGACGCGGGCGACAGCTATGTGGACGAGACGCTGTTTCTGGGCGACAGCAACACGGCCCGTATGTACCGCATGTTCGACTATTGCAGCTACGACAACGCCATCGGCTCGGTGGGCATGACCGCCAAGAGCCTGGTGACCTTTGCCTGCGTGCAGGTAAGCACTTCGTCCGGCTACATCACGATGCCCCAGGCCGTGGCGAAATTGCAGCCTCGCCGGGTCATCCTGACCTTCGGCACGAACGACCTGAACCCCGGCTATAAGGCCGCGGACTTCGTCAAAAATTACCGGACCGGCATCGAGGCCATCGTCACCGCCTACCCCAGCGTGGACATCATCGTCAACGCCATCCCGCCCATCGGGCAGCAGCACTCCAACCAGAGCCTGACCCAGACCCAGGTGGACGAGTACAACAAAGCGCTCGTCGAAATGTGCCAGGAGAAGGGCTGGAAGTTCCTGAACAGCGCCGAGGTGCTGAAGGATTCCGTCACCGGCTACGCCAAGAGCGGCTATGTGGAGACGAGCGACGGCATCCATCTGACCCGCACGGCGATGGACGCGCTGTTCAACTACATCCGCACCCACAGCTACATTACCGAGGATGACCGCCCCGCGCTGACGACGATCCCGAAGCACACCGGCGACAAGGACGCCGTGGTCTACACGGTGCCGGTGGTCAGCTCCTCCAGCACGGCGACGGCCACGCCCGAGCCGACGGAGGAGCCCGCCGGCAGCGAGAGCACGAGTGACAGCTATGTGGAGACCACGCCGACGCCGACACCCGAGGTCACGGCCACCCCGTCCCCGACCCCCGAGGTCACGGCCACCCCGTCCCCGACACCCGAGGTGACGGCCACCCCGTCCCCGACACCCGAGGTGACAGCCACCCCGTCCCCCACGCCGTACATAGAGGAGCCGCCCCCAACGCCGACCGTAGAACCGCCCCCCACCGACGACACGCCCACCGAGACAACAACGGAGTGACGGTCTCTCATAAGTTCTAAACAACGCCGCCCCTGCGCAGTGGAAAACTGCACAGGGGCGGCGCTCTGTATTTACTTTTTCCTGCCGAGCAGCTCGGTGCGGATATACCGGAAGCAGGCGTCCTCGCCCTCATCGCGCAGGATCAGCAGGCAGGTCTCCAGCTCCTTGCGGGTCTCGGGGTGCAGGATGTAGTGGTCCCTGCTGCGGTCATAGTACTCCCACGCCGCTGCGTCGGTGTACTTGTCGCCCTTATAGTTCTTGCTGGCGGCAATGCGGTCACAGACCATCTCGGCCACGTAGCGGGCGGGCATCCGCATACCGGCCATGGCGTGGTCGCCGTCCGGCGCGTAGTCGATCCAGTATTCCAGATGGTGCTTGTTGCGGCCCTTATGGTGCAGCCAGGCGGCGCTGTAGCCCTCGGCCTGGCGCTGGGCGTTGTTGGGGCTGCACGTCCCCTGCCAGTATTTGGCCCCGGCCCAGAACTCCACGGGGGCCAGCTTGCTTAAATCGTGGGTCAGGCCCTGCCAGTACAGCCCGCAGCGGAAGCAGTTTTTCATCACCAGCATCTTGTGATGGCGGATCGTTTTGTAGTGTTTAATGGGATGCCACAAGGTCTTTTTTCCTCCCCGGGATCATGAGTTTTGCCAGCATCGGCAGCAGCATACAGCTGATCGGCACAAACGCAAAGTGCCACAGCATCGGTACAAGGTGAGTATGGATCGCAGCGTGCGCCTTGGACAGCACCATCCAAGACGCCGGGGCCGCCAGCCCCAGCCCCCAGACGATGCACGGCGGCACCAGCTGCGCCGCCGTGCCGCGGCGCAGGCAGACAACAACGCACACCGCGCCGACCAGCAGCGCAAACAGCAGCAGCTGCCATGCCGTGACGCTGACGGGTCCGAGCTGCAAAAGCGGCTCCGTACTCTCACGGAAATACTGCGCGAGCACCTGCGGCACGTTCACGTCCCGCACCGCGCTGTCCGTCAGGCTGACGCGGTCCGTGACGGCCCGGGTCATGTTCTGCCAGGCGTCCGCCGCGCTGCCGAAGCAGAGCCATTCCTGTGCGAACCAGAGCGCCAGCGCCGCAGTCACACCGCCCAGCGCCGAGACCCCCGCCCCGACGGTGCGGCCCAGCCAGACGAGCGCGCCGTGCAGGTCGCGCCGCACAAAATACACCTTGGCGGCAGCGTAGCAGAGCGGGATCTCACACAGGATCAAAAATGTTGTGATAAATTCAAACCCGCACATGCAGCGCACCATGCAGGCGGCAGCCACCAGCGGCCAGCACCCGCGGGGCGTTTTGCCGCGCACACGGGTGCAATGGCAGAGCCAAAGCGCCGCCAGCAGCGGCAGCAGCCAGGTCCAGAGGCACCAGTACAGGTCCTTCATGCCGCGCTGCAGCCAGGGGGCCAGCAGCACCGACGCAAACCCGAACGCTGCCGCCAGCGGGCCGAATTCTTCCCACACGGCCAGCGCCACAAGCAGCTCCGCCGCGTAGAACAGCATGCTGTTCAGCCAGTAGAGGGCGGTCTCCCGCGCCAGACCGTCGGGCAGCCAGTGCCGCAGCAGACGGTTGACCCCGCCGAACAGCCAGCCCTGCAAGCCCGACTGGTGGGTGTAGGGGTGGAACGCCGCCGCGTCGGTGGGGGTGTCGTCCCGGAACAGTGCGCGGTTCGTGTCGTCGCTCCAATCGTCGGTGTAGACGCCCAGAAAGCCGCCGGGGGCGTGCTGCCCCTGCTCCATCTGGTGGATGCGGCCATAGACGAGCGTCTGGGAGCCTGTATCCCACACGCCGGTCAGGTAGGCGCTGGCATTGTGCCGCACCGTGGTCAGCAGCGCGGCCAGCGCCAGCACTGCCAGCAGGGTCGCCGCGCCGTGCAGGGGTGCGGGCAGCGCCTGCCATATTCCTTTTGCTTTTGTCAATGTTATCGATCCCATTTGTCGCACAGCGCAGCGATCTGGCTGGCAAATTTTGCAAGGTCCTTGTTGGCCCCGCCCCGGTTGTGGCGGATGACCTCCAGCAGGCGCTGGCCCATGTTGGCCAGACGGTCATAGGCCGCGCTGGTGCGCACGGTCTCGGCGGATTTCGTCTTGATGATCTTCCGGGTGTTGCCGACCTCGGCGCAGGCGACGCGGCCCTCGGCGGCGATCCAGATTGAGCCGTTGTAGGGGGCGTCGGCCTCGTAGCCCTCCTCCTTCAGATGGTTGGCCCAGTGCTCGGCGACGGCGTCCTCGCCATGGTTGACAAAGACGAACTTCGGCTTTTCGTCAAAGGCGCGTAGCCAGGCTTCCAGCCCGTCCTTGTCGGCGTGACCCGAAAGCCCGCCCAGCTGCGCAATGCGGGCCCTGACCTGCACCGGCTCGCCAAAAAGCTTGACCTCCTGCGCACCGTTGACCAGCGCGTTGCCTAAGGTGCCGGGGCTTTGGTAGCCGACGAACAGCACCGTACACTCGGGCCGCCAGAGGTTATATTTTAAGTGGTGGCGGATGCGGCCCGCGTCGCACATGCCGGAGGCGGAGATGATGACCTTGGGCGTCGGGTCGCCGTTGATGGCCATGGATTCCTCTTTCGTCTCGCTGACGTGCAGACCCGGGAACTGCAGGGGGTTCCGGCCGCTCTGCACCAGGGCGAGGGCTTCGTCGTCGTAGCACTCGGCAAAGTTTTCCCGGAAGATCGTGGTGGATTTGCTCGCCAACGGGCTGTCCACAAAGACCGGGAAGTTTTCGTGGCCCTTGATACGGCCCTCGGCCTTGATCTGACGGATAAAATACAAAAGCTCCTGCGTGCGGCCCACGGCAAAGCTGGGGATGACGACATTGCCGCCCTTGTCGAACGTCGATTGCAGCACGGCGCTCAAATCGCCGATATAATCCGGTTTCGGGCCGTGGCTGCGGTCCCCGTAGGTGGATTCCATGACAAGGTAATCCGCGTGGCCCGGGTTGGACGGGTCCTTGATGAGCGGCTGATGGGTGTTGCCGATGTCGCCCGAGAAAACGATGATCTCCGGCGTGCGGCCCGGCTCCGCAATGCGCAGCGAGACGGACGCGCTGCCCAGCAGGTGCCCCACATCGGTAAAGCGCATCTCGATTTTGCCGGTCGGCCCGTCGAACAGCGTCTGCCACGCCTCATAGGGGCAGGGCACAAACTGCTTCATGACGTTCTGCGCGTCCTCGACGGTGTAGTCCGGCTCGATCATCTCGGCACCGCTGCGCATGGCCTTGCGGTTTTTCCACTCGGCCTCCTGCTCCTGAATGTGGGCGGAATCCTCCAGCATAATGGCGCAGAGGTCGCGGGTCGCATCGGTGGTATAGATGGGGCCGCGGTAGCCGTTTTTGTACAGGTACGGGATGCGGCCCGAGTGGTCGATGTGCGCATGGGTCAGCAGCAGTGCCTCATAGGTGCCGGGCGCGCAGGGCAGGTCGGCGTTCTCATACACGTCGCGGCCCTGCTCCATGCCGCAGTCGATCAGAAAGCGGTGTCCCGCCGCCTCCAGCTGTGTGCAGCTGCCGGTCACTTCCCGGTCAGCGCCTAAGAATGTGAGCTTCATGTGGGAGAACCTCCTTTATTTGGGGATGTTGCGGGGAGAACCGGGAATGAAAGGCCACGGAAAGCCCGTCGGGACCCTTCAGGCCTCGCAAGCTCGGCCAGCTCCCCTAAAAGGGGAGCCTTTTTGCGCGGGCGGAGCCCGCGAGGAAAGCCTCCCCATCAGGGGAGGTGGCCGCGAAGCAGGCCGGAAGGGTTCGGGAAGTTGGCGGGTGGCTGCCGTCCCCGGTTCAGCCTCTGCGTCCGACCCCGTACTGCGGGGCCTCCGGCAGCACAAACTCTGTGGTAAAGTTGGCGGTCAGGTCGTTGATGTTCATCCGAACACTCCAAAAGACATCGCCGTAATCGCGCAGGACCGTGTACTCCGCACCCAGACCGGCCAGAGTCGCCGTGTCGGTGACGATGTAGACTACATCCCCCTCGGGGGCGTACTCGGTCAGACTGTTCTGGTAGACGCGGCTGACCGTGCCGCCGTCGGCCAGCGCCCGGGCGGCTTCTGCGGTGGTGCTGACCAGCTGAATGCGCGCTGTCGCGGGCAGGGCGGCCATCAAATCCCCGCGGGTGATCTCGCCGTATTCCGGCTCGGTCACACCGCCCGCGAACGCCTCGACGGACGCACCCTCCGGCAGCCCCGTGGCCGGGTCATTTGTGACGATCTCGGCGTAGAGCGCTGCCAGATAGTTGCCGAAGCTGATGGTTTTGTTGGCGTCGGGGTTCGCCGCGTAGGTAAACAGCGGCGTGTAGAGGATGCTCTGGTCGTCGGCGTCCAGCGTGGCGATCTCCGCCGCGGCGCTGGTATAGGCGTCCGCACCGGCCTGCTGGGCCTCGTCTGCCGTCTCGGTGGGGGCGGTGGTGTCACTGCCGCCCACGGCCTCGGTGTCCTTGCCGGGGTCGGCGGCATCAGCGGCGGTGTCGGCCTGCGCGGCGTCGGCGGTGCTCATCGCCAGCCAGGTGGCGCGGCGGCTCTCCATCTCGGCAGCCGCCACAGGCTGCCGGAGCTCGACGCGGCAGCCGCCGCCCTGGGTAAAGACCAGGTCCAGCTGTGCCACGCCGGTCAGCCCCAGGTCCGCGCCCAGCACGTTCGTGCCGTTTTCCGCCGTTGTGCCGTCAATAATAGCCGTCACGCCCTGGCTCAGCAGGGCCTTCTGCCAGTCGCCCGCCGGGGCGGTGGAGACAATCGCAAGGATGGCATCGCACCCGGCGTTCTGCAGGGCGGTGATCTGCTCGGCGGCGGTGTCGTTCCAGTCGCGGGCCGTGATGAACTCCCCGTTGGACGCCGAGATGACCGCAGCCTGCGCCGGGTCGTTCAGCACAAAGAAGCCGATTTTATACCCCGCGCGTTCCACGACGGTGTAGCGGCCATTGGTCACGCGGTTGCGGCTCCAGCTTGTGGAGCGGTAGAACACAGCGGTGCCCTCGTTGTTCAGCAGGTTGGACGCCAGCGACGGGCCGCTGCCCATGTTGGCATCGCTGACCAGGCGGGTCGTGCCGTAGGCAAAGTCGGTCAGCGCCATGGCGTGCAGGTCGTACCCCGCCGCCGAGAACGCCGACAGCATATCCATGCCGCCGGTCAGGCTGGCGCTCTCGGTGCCGTGCAGGCTGTCGCCCGCGTCCAGCAGGATGGAATCCGGGGCCGCGCCCTTGAGCGCGGCGGCGTCCGCCAGCGTGGCGCGGTCCCCGCGCAGGCCCGCCGTGGCAAAGATCGGGACCGTGATGTCCCCGACCCGCACGCGGCAGGTCAGGCTCTCGGTGCCGTCGGCCAGCGTGGCCGTGATCGTGCATTCCCCGCTGTCGGTGCGGGCGCGGACCGTGCCGTTTTTGTCCACGGTGGCCACGGTCTTGTCGCTCGTCGTCCAGTAGACCCTGCGTCCGCCGTCCTTCTCGCCCGGCTCGTTCGTCACCAGCGTGGCGTAGGCGTCCTTGCCGTCCATGTGCAGCTCGTCAGTGTAGGTATCGTTCAGGAGCACCGGCGCAGCAGTCTTGCCGTTGCAGGCGGACACACCGGTAAATTTGAACGGTCTCATGACAAAATCCAGATCCACCGTCTCACTCTGGACGCCGTAGTCCGCGCCCGGGGCGCTGAAGGTGCACTGCCACATATCGTAGGTGCCCGCGTAGTCCAAATCGTCGGAGAACCGCGCGATCCAGAGGTTGTCGCGCCATTTGTCAAAGGCGGGATCCGTCATGCGGGCGCGTACCCAGTTGCGGGAGGCATACAGCCCCTGCGCACCGGTGTAGCCGTACTCGGTCAGGCGGTCAAAGAACGCCTGCGTGATCTCGGCCATCTCGGAGGGGAAAACGCCGCTGATGTACTTATCCTCGAGGTCGTAGTAGACCGGGTAGCTCAGCCGGTAGGGCGCGGCGGTGTAGTCGTCCAGCCCCTCCTGCGGCGGGGCGGTCAGACCCAGCAGCCGCGCGACGTGGTCGGCCTCGCTGCGGGCCTCCTCCACCGTCGTGGCGTAGGAGTAAAGGTACGCGCCGAACGGGATGTCCAGCCGGGTGCATTCGTCTGCGTTGCGCCGCCACTGGGGGTCATCCTGCGCCCAGTTTTCCTCCTGGCCGTCCCACTCGCCGCCGAAACCGCAGCGGATGATGGCAAAGTCGATGCCGGCAGTCTTGGCCTTTTCCCAGTCGATCTCGCCCTGGAACTTGGAGACGTCCATGCCTTTGAGCACCGCGGCGGGCATGGCCCGGCCGCTTGTGTTGAAGTAGTAGCCCAGATCGTTCTTCTGCCAGGCCGCGGCGGGCGTGCCGAAGTCCGCCTCGGCGGGGCCTTTCTCCTCTGCCGAGCAGCGCACCAGCACCACCGACACAATGACCACGACCAGCAGGCAGAGCAAACACAGCCCCAGCACAAGGCGGCTGCGGCGGCGTTTGGCGCCGGGACGTTTCTTTTTCTTCGGCGGCGGGGGCGCGTCAG
>ERZ791887.2360-NODE-2360-length-10192-cov-9.726053_pt1 | contig 10192 bp, 9 predicted proteins | sample MGYA00510157_ERZ791887 | MGnify/ENA primary metagenome ERZ791887 (study PRJEB30046, sample SAMN00792112) | human gut metagenome | study: EMG produced TPA metagenomics assembly of the A metagenome-wide association study of gut microbiota in type 2... | reverse complement strand
GAGACCTGCAACAAGCGCACCATCAACCAGTTCATCCACCCGGATGTGCTGAAGACCTGCCAGCTGAGCATGGGCATGACCGCGCTGGAGCCGGGTTCCAACTGGAACACGATGCCCAGCCACACCCATGAGCGGCGGATGGAGATCTACACCTACTTTGAACTGCCTGAGGGGCAGGTGGTGTTCCACATGTGCGGCGAGCCGACGCAGACCCGTCACATCGTGATGCACAACGAGGATGCTGTCATCAGCCCCTCCTGGAGCATCCACAGCGGTGTCGGCACCTCGAATTATACGTTCATCTGGGCGATGGGCGGCGAGAACATGGAGTTTGACGACATGGACAACATCGCCACCACCGACCTGCGCTAAAAAACACCAGCAAGCCCCGTACCGCTCAACCGGCACGGGGCTTTTTGCAAAAAACGGAGGTAATATATCAATGAATCTGTCTGCATTTGATCTGAAGGGCAAGGTCGCCCTCATCACCGGCGGCGCACACGGCATCGGCTTCTCCATTGCCGTTGGCATGGCACAGTGCGGCGCTACCGTCTGCTTCAACTGCTCCAACGAGGGCAGCCTGGAAAAGGGCATTGCCGCCTACAAGGAGGCCGGTGTCGAGGCACACGGCTATGTGGCCGATGTCACCGACGAGGCCGCCGTCAACGCCATGGTGGCCAAGATCAAGGAAGAGGTCGGCCCCGTGGACATTCTGGTCAACAACGCCGGTCTGATGAAGCGTGTGCCCATGATCGAGATGAGCCACACCGATTTCCTGCGCGTCATCGACGTGCACGTCGGCGGTGCGTTCAACTGCTCCAAAGCCGTCCTGCCCGACATGATCGCCAAGCGCGAGGGCAAGATCATCAACATCTGCTCCATGATGAGCGAGCTGGGCCGCGAGACCGTCTCCGCCTACGCTGCCGCTAAGGGTGCCCTGAAGATGCTGACCAAGAACATCGCCTCTGAGTACGGCGAGTACAACATCCAGTGCAACGGCATGGGCCCTGGCTACATTGCCACCGCCCAGACCGCTCCCCTGCGCGAGATCCAGCCGGACGGCAGCCGTCATCCCTTCGACACCTTCATCTGCGCCAAGACCCCCGCAGGCCGCTGGGGCGACCCCGAAGACATGGTCGGCCCCTGCGTCTTCCTGGCTTCCCACGCTTCTGACTTCGTGAACGGCCAGATCCTCTACGCCGACGGCGGCATCCTTGCCTACATCGGCAAGCAGCCTAAGTAAGTTCCGCGAACACTGCAAAGCCCCCTGCGTGGCCAGATCATTTGGTCACGCAGGGGGCTTGTTTTATGATTGCCTGTATCTTGTCTGGCCATGCCGCAAGGATTCAATTGTCCTTCGTTCTTTTTATCGCATAGCCAATTTGGCCGCGCTGGGCAGGCAAACGCTCTTCTCCGCATCCAATTCTCGCAGCCGCTCTGCTTGACTTTTCCGTGCTGGGCCGCTATAATAAAAACAGAAAAGGTGCTGTCCCGCAATGGCCAGCTTCCTACTCTGTAGTCAAAAGGATTGACCGCACAAGCTTGGACACTGTGGGCGGTCAATCCTTTTTGATTTTGTCCGTTTTCCTCTGCAAAGTCTTTTCGATGACCTCAAGGGTCAGGCGAATCACATCGACAAGCAAACTCAGCAAGCTGAGAATGAATGTCAAAAGTGTAAGAAGCTCCATCAGATTCATTTGGCATCCCTCCCTTCGCCGCAAGGCTCCGGGAAGTTTCCCTCAAAAAGGTTCCGTTCCCGGAATCCTGCTTCACTTCATGTAGAAGCAACGCAAAAGCCGAGTCGGGAAGCATGACCACACCTAAAAATGCAGACAGCACCTTACCGCCTTCCGGCGGTATTTTTATTGTAGCATAAGATTTGACAAATTACAACATACCCCCGGCCCAGCAGGAATGGTCCTGTGAGCCGGGGGCTTTTTCCTTTCTTACGTCAGCTTATAGATCAGCCGACGCCAGAACTCGTTGATGCTTCGGTTGGTGGGGTCCTGCAGCCATTCAATGCCGAGGGCCTGCAGTTCCTTGCTGTGGTCCGCAGCAGGAGTGTAGGAGATATCCAGCCCGCGCAGGTTGGGCGAACCGGCGGCGATGCGCTTGCACAGGTCGGCGGTGAGGTCCAGATGGTTCATCAGGTCCAGATACTTCAGGTCCGGCATCCGGGTCAACGGCTCGTAATCCAGACCCTTGCAGGTCTTCTCGTCGCCCACGCCAAGGCCCATGTCCAGGAACTCAATGTGCGTTCGGGTCAAGGGGTCCAGGCTGGGGTACGTGGTGCCGGTTCCGATGCTCAGATACCGCAGTTTGGGCAGTGTCGTCAGCGGCTCCAGCGAAGCCAGTTCATTCGACGAACTCAGGCCAAGCACCTCCAACTCCTGCAAGCCCTCCAAGGGGCTTAGATCAAGCGCTCCACAGTTGGAAAGGGTCAGGCTTTCCAGCTTCGTCAGCGCCGCCAGAGGGGCCAGCGTTACGGGTTTGGCACCATAGAGCGAGAGCACTTTCAGCCCGGTGCAGGCTTCCAGTCCGGACAGGTCTGTCAGACTGTCGTAAGGCACTTTTGCCGTATAATAGAACACTTGCAGGCTGTCAAAATGCCGCAGATCGTTCAAGCTGGTCAGGTTCTCCAGATTTCCGCCCTCAGCCAGATATGACGCATTCTTTGCGCTGTCAGCCGTATTGAAAACGGCACCCTCGGTCGGCTCTGTCCATGCGGCATCCACGCCGTTTGCGCTGATCCGCAGCACCTGAATCTCCCACACGTCGCTGTGCAGGATGTCCCCTTCCGGCTGATTGAGCACGAAGCGGATGTGGGCTTCCATGGCGGGGTCTTCCCACTGGATGACATAATCTTCGCCGTGCTCGACCGTTTGGGATGGGATCTCGACCTGCCGCTCACTCACGACCCATTTCGTCAGGTCGCTGCGTCCGTCCGGAAGATTCTGGTTCGGCCTGCCCGTACAGGCACACAGCAGCAATGCCGCCGCAAGCACCCACACGAAAAGTTTTGTCCGCCTCATGGAAACACCTCCTATTCCATCTTTCACCATTATAATATCATTTTGATATCAACAATGTCAATAGTTTTTTCAAATTTTTGTCAGTGTCTCTTGTCGTGATGCCCAGTTTGTTTCGAGAAACCATGAGATTTCACATTTTTGTAAAGGATTTTTCCTTGCATTTTTCGTCGTTTTCGGTATAATAGTTTCTCGTGAGCAACTTTCAGACGAAGTTGTCCCATGAAGGAACTTTTCACATTCAACAAGGAGAATCTATCACTATGAAACTGAAAAATGCTGCTGTCGTCGCTGCTGCTCTGGCACTGGCCGTCGGCATGACCGCCTGCGGTTCTTCCTCTTCCTCTACCGCTGCTTCTTCCACCGCCTCTTCCGTGGCTTCCTCTGTTGCGGCTTCTTCCGAGGCTGCAAGCTCTGAGGCTGTTGTCGAGCCCGCTGAGTACACCGTGTACAACACCACCGGTTCCACCGTTTCCGAGCTGTACCTGTATGTTGCCGGCTCTGAGGACAAGGGCGAGAACCTGGCCGGTGAGGGCCTGGCAGACGGCGAGAACGTCGTTCTGACCCTGCCGGAGGATGCTGACCAGTCCGCAAAGTACGTCCTGGAGTTCACCACCGAGGACGGCACCACCCAGAGCTTCGACACGCTGAGCTACGAGGTCGCTCCCATCTCCCTGCTGAGCGCTGACGCCGCAGCAGGTGCTACCCCCATCAGCTTCACCGCTCCGGAGCAGTAAGATGTAAACCAAAAAGAAGCTCCACAGTGCAGTTCATCGCACCGTGGAGCTTCTTTTTTGCTTTTTATCAGACTTTCTCGATGGTAATGGTCCACTCGCTGGTCAGGGCCTCATCCGGCTCCAGGACCTCGTGCTTTCCTTCTTCGTTGACGCTGTTGGCCCAGCCGTTCCAGGGCTCCATGCAGACGAAGCTCTCCGCGTCCTGCTGCCAGAGCACACCGTTGTTGAAGCTGTCATCGGCGTCCACCGTGACCTTGTGGCCGTTGCCCTTGTCGGTGAAGCTCATCGGGAACTCCACGCCCGTCATCAGGCGGATGGTGTTGTCGGCGCCTTCCTTGCGGGTCAGGGTGATCTTCTCCGGAGCGGCGGGCTGCTCGCCTTTGGCGTTCTCAGAGCAGGTCTTGCACCGGATGTCAAAGTCCACATTCTCCAGAGCGGAGGCCGTGAAATAGGGGTGATAGCCGAAGCTGAAGGGCATCGGGACATCGCCCTCGTTGATGACGGTCATGCTGATGGAAGCAGTGGTGCCGTTCAGGTCATAGTTCACCAGCAGGGTGAAATCAAACGGGTAGAGGAACTTGGTCAGCGGGGTGGACTCCAGGATCAGCGTCACACCGTCGGGGCCGACGCTCTCCACCTCCCAGGCGCACAGGTCGGCGAAGCCGTGGCACTCCATGGGGTAGGCCTTGCCGTCGAACAGATGGACGCCGCCGTCCGGGTTGCCGCAGCTGGGGAAGAGCACCGGCACACCGAACCGGGGGCGGTTGCACTCGCTGAAGTTGGGGCGGCGGGTCCAGATGTACTCGTCGCCGTCCAGCGTGAAGCCGGTGATCATGCCGCCGCGCTCCGGGGTGATGGTCAGGGCCGTCTTGGCAGCGGGGTCGGTGATGACGTACTGCTCGTAGCAGGCACCGCCTTCGGTAACATACTGAGTCGTGATCTGATTCATTTTAAGTCCTCCCTATTTTTCTGGCTTTCTGCCAGTTTTTTGAAATAGTAATCAACGCCATACCGGATGAAGTATTTTACAAGCCAAACTGCGCCGTAGATGATCGCTGCATAAACCAGCAGTGTGATCAAGAGCATTCCGGTTGTATTTACTGCCATAACAACACATCCTTCCTGTATTTTACAAAAAGGCCGCCGTGCGCAAAACAAACGCACAGCAGCCTTTTGTATTTATAACACGACGCCGTCCTTAAAGATGGAGATCTCGCGGAAGCCGTGCTTCTCGGCCTTGGTCTGCTCGCCGCTTGCAACGCGGATGACCAGCTCCAGCAGGCCCTGTGCGGTCTCGTCGATGGTCTTTTCGCCGTCTGCGATGACGCCGGTGTTGTAGTCGATCCAGCCCGACTTCTTCTCTGCCAGCGGAGTGTTGGTGGAGATCTTCAGGGTGGGAGCCGGCGCCGAGAACGGCGTACCGCGGCCGGTGGAGAACAGGATCAGGTGGGCACCTGCGGCCGTCATGGCCGTGGCAGACACCAGATCGTTGCCGGGGCCGTAGAGCATGTTCAGGCCCTTGGTGACCACCGGGTCGCCATAGCCGATCACGTCCATGATGGGGGCCGTGCCGCCCTTCTGGACGCAGCCGCAGCTCTTGTCTTCCAGCGTAGTGATGCCGCCCTGCTTGTTGCCCGGAGAGGGGTTGTCGTAGACGACCTCATTGTGGCTGATGAAGTACTCCTTGAAGCCGTTGATCATCTTCTCCGCCTTGACGAAGACGTCGTGGTTGATGCAGCGGTCCATCAGGAAGCCCTCGGCGCCGAACATTTCCGGCACCTCGGTCAGGACGGTGGAACCGCCGCGCTGGCCCAGCATATCGGAGAAGCGGCCGATGGTGGGGTTGGCGGTGATGCCGGACAGGCCGTCCGAGCCGCCGCACTTCATGCCCACGACCAGCTCGCTCACCGGGATGGGCTCGCGCTGGAACTGACCGGCGTAAGCCGCCAGCTCCTTCAGGATGCTGCGGGCGGCGGCGAACTCGTCGTCCACGTCCTGGCAAGTCAGGAACTTGACGCGGTCGTGGTCATACTCGCCCAGCTCTTCGACGAACTGGTCGTGCTGCAGGTTCTCGCAGCCCAGATGGAGCACGAGGACCGCAGCGGCGTTCGGGTGGCGGACCAGCGCAGCCAGCAGCTTGCGGGTCTGGGCATGGTCGTGGCCGGTCTGGCTGCAGCCAAACGGATGGGTGAAAGTGTACAGGCCCTCGATGCTGCCGGTGACGAGGTCCTGGTTATCGGCGACCATCTTCTTGGCGATGTCGTTGACACAGCCGACGGTGGGGATGATCCAGATCTCGTTGCGGATGGCAGCGCGGCCGTCCTTGCGGCGGAAGCCCATAAAGGTCTCCGGGGCCGTCTTGGGCAGCGGAGCCAGATCCGGCGCGGGGTTGTAGCTGTACTCCACCTCACCGGACAGGTTGGTGTGGACGTTGTGGGTGTGCATCCAGGTGCCCGGCTCGGCATCTGCGGTGGCATGGCCGATGGGGAAGCCGTACTTGATGACGTTCTCGCCATTCCGGATGGGCTTCACGGCCATCTTGTGGCCCTGCGGGATGTCTTCCAGCGCGGTGACGGACAGGCCGTCCACCTCCACCAGCGTGCCCTTGGCGATGGGGTGCAGCGCGACCACAACATTGTCGATGGGGCTGATATGAATTGCCTGCGGCATAATAACTCTCCTTATAGGCCTTCCCCCTTGGGGGAAGTTTTCCTTCAGCTTACAGGCAGCTCTTGTAAGCAGCCTCGGCACCCTGGGTGCGGATCAGCTCCAGATCTGCCAGAACAGCGGCCTCCAGACCCTCGATCTTGGTCAGGTCCTGATCCCACATCTGGGTGTTGGTCAGGACTGCATGCACCAGCTCAGCAGCGGTATCGTCCTTGTGTGCGAAGTAGAAGTCCAGCGCCCATGCGTCGTCCTGGATCTTATAGGTGTTGCCGGCCGGGCGCTTGCAGATCAGGCCGTCTGCGGTGCGCTCCTGGATGTCGTTGGAGTAGAAGGCGATGTAAGCGGCCAGGCTCATGGTCAGGCACTTGGGCAGCTGCTTCTGCTCCTCGATGTAGCTCAGGAAGGACGGCATGTTGCGGGCCTTCCACTTGGAGGTGGAGTTCAGGGAGATGCTCATCAGCTCGTGGTTGATGAACGGGTTGTTGAAGCGGTCCTGCACAGCGGATGCGAAGTCTTCCAGATCCTTCTTGTCCAGCGGCAGGGTGGGGATGACTTCCTCGTGCAGCATCTTGTTCATGAAGCCGCGGATGGTGTCGTTGTGCATGCAGTCACGCACGATGTCGAAGCCAGCCAGGTATGCGCCCAGGACGAAGCCGGTGTGGGCACCGTTCAGGATGCGGACCTTGCGCTTCTTGTACGGGGTGACATCGGGCACGACCATAACGTTGACGCCGGCCTTCTTGAACGGGAGCTTGTCCTCCAGACCTGCGGGGCCCTCGATGACCCAGACGCCGAAGACCTCGCCGACGTCCAGAACGGTATCGTGGTAGCCGTTGGCCTCTTCCAGAGCAGCCAGCTCCTTCTGGTCACGGATACGGCCCGGAACGATGCGGTCCACCAGAGTGGAGCAGAAGGTGTTGGCCTCGTTCATCCAGTCGATGAACTCCGCTTCCAGGTTCCAGTCCTTGGCGTAGTTGTTGCAGCACTTCTTCAGCTCTTTGCCGTTGTTGTCGATCAGCTCGCAGCTCAGGATGACCAGACCCTTGTCGGCAGCGCCCTGGAACGCCTTGTAGCGCTCATACAGCACACGGGTCAGCTTTGCGGGGAAGCTGTTGGGGGGCACCTGGTCGAATGCGCTGTCGCCCTGGGTGTAGGCGATGCCAGCCTCAGTGGTGTTGGATACAACAGTCTCCAGCTCTTCCGAGCGGGCCAGAGCCAGCACTTCGTCCCACTTGTCGTCCACATAGGGGCAGACGCAGTCGGACACGCAGGAGATCACACGCTTGGCATCGACCTTCTGGCCCTTTTCACTGCCGCGCAGATACAGGGTGTACAGACCCTCCTGCTCGTTGATCCAGTCGGCCATCTGGGGGAAGTTGCCGATGGGCTGCACCAGCTTGACTTTGCCGTTGTAGCCTGCTTTTTCGTTTGCGATATCATAGAAGTAGTCCACGAATGCGCGCAGGAAGTTGCCCTCGCCGAACTGCATGACCTTGACCGGTGCATCCTTCAGGATGTAGCCGTGATAGCCCGTCTGCTCAAGAACCTTGTAATTCAAAGTTTCCATGTCTGTGTTCTCCTTTTAAGTTTGCTTTGCGGTTGCTTTGCTTCGCCTGAGAGGGCCGTGTGCCCTCCACTTCTCTTCTCTATTTTATGCTGTTGTATACAAATAAGTCAAGTACTTTTTGCCAGATTTTTGTCCAAAAACAGGTCATTTTTATAATTTCCAGCGGTTTTCACAAGGAAAAGTCTGAAAATTTGGCAGTTTTTCAGTTGTATACATCGGCATTTTTCGGTATACTAAAGGCAGGCGCAGCTTGCCCGCACAGGCAGGCGCAAACCCGACTGTTTTATCTATCCGATGAACGAATCAGAAAAGGAGTTCGACCCATGAAAGCATTTATGGATAAGGAATTCATGCTCCAGTCTGCCACGGCTCAGCATCTGTATCACGACTATGCAGAGGATATGCCCATCTGCGATTATCACTGCCACATCCCGCCCCGCGAGATCTACGAGAACCGCCGCTTCGACAACATCGCTCAGGTCTGGCTGGGCGGCCGCAACCCGGACGGCAGCTACTTCGGCGACCACTACAAGTGGCGCGTGATGCGCTCCAACGGTGTGCCGGAAGAGTACATCACCGGGGACAAGCCCGACCGCGAGCGCTTCCAGAAGTTCGCAGAGGCTCTGCCCATGGCCATCGGCAACCCGATGTACCACTGGACCAATCTGGAGCTGCACCGCTTCTTCGGCTATGAGGGCGTCCTGAACGGCGACACCGCTGAGGAAGTCTGGAATCTGTGCAACGACAAGCTGCAGCACGACCCCAAGCTGACCGTCCGTGGCCTGATCGAGCAGTCCAACGTCGCTTTCATCGGCACCACCGATGACCCCATCGACGATCTGGAGTGGCACAAGAAGATCAAGGAAGACCCCACCATCAAGTTCACCGTGGCTCCTTCCTTCCGCCCCGACAAGGCCCTCAACATCCAGAAGCCCGGCTTCGTCGAGTACATGGGCAAGCTGGCTGAGGTCGTCGGCAAGGAGAAGCTGGCCTGCATCGACTGCGTCTGCGATGCTCTGACCAAGCGCATTGAGTTCTTCGTCGAGATGGGCTGCCGCGCCACCGACCACGGCCTGGACTACGTGCCTTATCGTGAGGCCACCAAGGAAGAGGTCAACGCTATCTACCAGAAGGCCATGGCCGGCGAGGCTGTGACTGTGGAAGAGACCGAGAAGTATCAGACCTACATTCTGATCCACCTGGGCAAGCAGTATCACCGCCTGAACGTCGCCATGCAGATCCACTACAACTGCCTGCGCGGCGTCAACCGCAAGATGAACAGCCTGCTGGGCCCCGACACCGGCTTCGACATGATCAACACGGCCACCTGCGGCGGCGAGATCGCAAGCCTGCTGAGCGCTCTGAACGACACCGACGAGTGCCCCAAGACCATCATCTACAGCCTGAACCCCGGCGATGACGCCCAGATCGGCACCATTCTGGGCTGCTTCCAGAACAGCGAGGTTCCGGGCAAGATCCAGCACGGTTCCGCCTGGTGGTTCAATGACCACAAGATCGGCATGGAAGAGCAGATGACCCGTCTGGCCAGCCTGGGCCTGCTGGGCAACTTCGTCGGTATGCTGACCGACAGCCGCAGCTTCCTGAGCTACACCCGCCACGACTACTTCCGCCGCATCCTGTGCAACATCATCGGCCAGTGGGTCGAAGATGGCGAGTATCCCAACGACGAGAAGGCTCTGGAGAAGATCGTCAAGGGCATCTGCTTCGACAACGCAAAGCGTTACTTCGCCCTGTAAGCCTCTCCCCGCCTGATCTCTCATTTCCGTTTTCCGCCCGGCCGGAGCGCTGCCCGTACAGCCTCCGGCCGGGTTTTTTGCGCAGTCCCACAGCGCGTTTGGCAAAACGGCTCCCCTGCCGCCCTGCGTCGGCCAAGTTCCACGCCAGGCCGCAGAAATTTCGGCACCTCCCGCCCTGCTGCAAAAAAGTTTGCAGAAAATTTCAAAAAAGACTTGCTTTTTTGCGGAGAATATGATAACATAATCAAGCCGATTGCGGCACAGCCAATCTGGACGGTTAGCTCAGCTGGTAGAGCATCTGCTTGACGTGCAGGAGGTCACAGGTTCGAGTCCTGTACCGTCCACCATACAGTTCGTACTCGAACCCGATTCTTTATGAAAAAGGGTTCGGGTACGTTTTTTGTTTATCGGAGGTTCTGCGGAAGGACTACTCGG
>ERZ791887.2352-NODE-2352-length-10225-cov-5.208653_pt1 | contig 10225 bp, 9 predicted proteins | sample MGYA00510157_ERZ791887 | MGnify/ENA primary metagenome ERZ791887 (study PRJEB30046, sample SAMN00792112) | human gut metagenome | study: EMG produced TPA metagenomics assembly of the A metagenome-wide association study of gut microbiota in type 2... | reverse complement strand
TTTTCCCAAGACAGGTTTTACCTGTTCAGGAAAAGCCCGTTTAGGTGCGTCACCGGCATTTTCCACCTGAACGGGATTTTCCCGTTTAGGTGCATCCATCCCCCTCGGTTGCTCCAAAATGGTATATTCGATGCCACCCAGCGTACCGTCCGCGTGGCGTTCCCATGCCCGCACAATGTACCCAGCGCCCTCCAGCTCCCGCACCGTGGCACAGATGCTGTCCACACCGTCCTTACAGATGTAGGCCAGCCCCCTGGTGGTGTAGTCCCAATCCTCCGGCAGCGACAGCATCAGGGACAGCAGCCCCTTTGCCTTTAGTGACAGCGACTTGTCCCGCAAATGGTAATTTGACGTAACGGTGTAGTTCCGCGTTTTCTCCACTCTGAATACAGCCATGGGCGTTCCTCCTCCCTTATATTTTTATATAGAAAAAGAGACGGTTCACACCGTCTCTTTTTGCTTCCTGTTTTATAATGCTTGTCCCCTATGCCAATAGGAGGTAAGTCTGATACACAATATTCAAGTGTCGGTTATAGCTGTCTACTCTCAGATCGCCGGACAGCAGTTGTCCCGCATTTGGTGGTGCAACACTTAGGGAAGATGTACGCCACCAAACCTCCGTTGGGTTCTCTTCAGCCCTGTATTTTCCCGGCTTACACGTTTCCGATTGGCATTTTGGACTACATCTTTTTGATGATATGGGCCACCAGGCGGAGGTTGTGCTCCACCAGGCAGTTGCGGGCAGACAGGTCTCCCCTGCCCCACCGCTCCAGACATTCCCGCTCCTCCTGCCGGGACAGGGGGCGGGGAAACGACCCGGGATTTCCGGACAGGTGCAGCGTCAGAAACAAGCTGTTGGACAGCAGCAGCAAAGCCGCCGATAACATAAACCATCCCTCCTTCACGGCAATCCTATGCCCGGGAGGGATGGTCCTATGTACTGCGGCATACACTGCGTTTGAACCGGCGGTTCTCCGGCTCCCACCGGTATACGCAGCAGCTTACACGTCCTCGGGCTTGGAAATGGCCGCAGAGGGTGTTTTTTCATTTTGTTCATCAGAGGAAAGAATGCGCACCTCCAGACCGGTAATATAATTATCCGGGTGTCCCTCGCAGCACTGATCCACGATGTTGGGGGTGATAACACAGTCATCCACCGGCAGCTTCCGGCGGCGGGCTTCGTCAAACAGGCGGTCAATGGAGTCCTGAATGGTGAGATACGGCCCATAGTGATAGCCGCAGAGATAGTCCCCGGCGGGGATATAGGAAACGGGCTGGTCGGCCATCAGGTCCGGCAGGCGGCGGGCCTCGGCGGGAGTATCTTCATAGAGGTAGGCGCCGAACCATTTCCGCTGCCCCTGATAAAAGCCCACGGTGGGATAGAAGTAAAACAGCTCATGGGTAAAGAGGTTGATTTCCTCGCCGATGTGCAGAAAGGCCCGGCGCGGGAAGGAGCGGACATAGAATTTATCCCGTTGGCTGGCGGCCTGCTCCCGCTCGATAAACTCCACCTTCTGCTGGATGATTTGGATGGTGGCGTTCAGCTCATCACATTGACGACGCAGCTGCTGCGCCTGCCGAGAGAGCATTTGCAGGTTATCACGCAGGCCGTTGCTGTGGAGAAAGGCCTTGATCTGGGCAAGAGAGTAGTCCAGCCGCCGCAGATACCGGATCGTGGCCAGCGGATAGACCTGGTCGAAGTGGTAAAAGCGGCGGTTATTCTCGCTGTTGCGCACCTGCGGCACCAGCAGGCCCTTGGCGTCATAATGGCGCAGCAGCTGGACATCCATGTTGAAAATGTCGGCAAGCTCCCCGATGGTCAAAAATTCTTTCATAAAAAACCTCCCATTTTTCCGGGGTATAACAGCAGGATTTTGTGAGAACACCAGAAAATCCGGAAAAATCAAAATTAGGGCTTGAACCTATAACCGTTATAGGTTGTAGGGTGAGTATATCATTTATGAAACAGCTTGACAAGTATCTGGATGGAGGAATCTCATGCAAACCTATTTGAAGAATGGCTACATCGTCTCCATGGATCAGCAGGACACCGTTTTTGACGGCGGCGGCGTGCTGGTGGAGGATGACCGCATTACGGCGGTCGGTAAGGTTGACCCCAGGCTGGTGAAGCCCGACGCGGAGGTCATTGACCTGCAGGGCAGGTATGTGCTGCCCGGGTTTGTGAACACCCATGTGCACACCTCCCAGCAGATTTCCCGGGGCGTAGGCGATGATGTGGATTTCATCTGCTGGCTCCATGACCGGATGTGGCCCTTTGAGAGCAGCATGACGGAGGAGGACTCCTATGTGTCCACGCTGATGACCAGCCTGGAGCTGATCCGCTCCGGCGTAACCTCCTTTGCTGAGCCCGGCGGACAGTTCGTCTCCGGCATGGCCCGGGGCACGGCGGAGTCCGGTCTGCGCGGCAAGCTGGCCAAATCCGTGATGGACTGCGGCGACGGCCTGCCGGAGATCTGGCAGCGCACCATGGAGCAGGAGCTGGAGCAGCAGGTGGCGGACCTGGAGAAATTCCACAATACGGCCGATGGAAGGGTGCAGGTGTGGTTCGGTCTGCGCACCATTTTCAACAACACCGATGAGCTGTGCATCCGCACCAAAGAACTGGCGGACAAATACGGCGTCGGCATCCACATGCATGTGGCCGAGGCCAAGGAGGAAAAGGAATATACCTACGCCCGCTGGGGCGAGGGCACGGTGAAGCATCTGGAGCGGCTGGGCGTGCTGGATAAGAATTTGCTGGCCGTTCACACAGTATGGCTGACGGATGAGGAGCTGGAGTTGTTCAAGAAGCGGGAGGTAAAGATTTCTCACAACCCGGCTTCCGCCATGCGTGTGCTGGGCTTTGCACGAATCCCGAAGATGCTGGCGATGGGGCTGCGGCCCTCCATTGGGACAGACGGTGCGTCCTCCTCCAATCACATGGACATGGTGGACGAGATGTGGCTGACCAGCCTGATCCACAAGGGCTGGCGTCTGGACCCCACGGTGGTTCCCTCGCAGGATATTCTGCGGATGGCCACCAAGTGGGGCGCCCGCGCACTGCTGGACGAGGACCTGTACGGCAGTCTGGAATGCGGCAAGAAGGCGGACCTGATCGTCATTGACCCCCACGGTCCGTCGATGATGCCGGTGAACGACAAAATCGCCGCCCTGGTAACGGCCATGCATTCGGCCAATATCCAATCCACCATGTGCGACGGCAAGTGGCTTATGCGGGACCGGAAGATCCTGACCCTGGACGAGGAGGCCATCCTGAAGGAGGCCTGCGACCGGGCCAAGGCCATCTATAAGCGGGCGGGCATTGAGCTGCCGGACCGCTTCCCGGTGGTGAAGGTTTAAAGGGTTTTCAACGGTGCGGGGCACCAGAACATAGAAGCAGCAAGCGGAATTATGCGTTTAGTATGGAGGTACAGCATGAATCAGAAATTACTGTCCGTTGCGAAGGGTGAGACTCCGGCCGATCTGGTGATCCGGAACGGCAAGGTGGTCAATGTCTATTCCGGTGAGATCTATGACGGCGGCGTGGCCATCTGCGGCGACACCATCGCTGCCGTGGGCGATGTGGAATACTGCATCGGCGAGGGCACCCGGGTGGTGGACGCAGAGGGAAAGTATCTGACCCCCGGCTTCCTGGACGGACATATCCATCCGGAAAGCTCCTCGCTGGCCATCCGGCCCTTTGCCGAGGCGGTGCTGGCACACGGCACCACCGGCATTATGACGGACCTGCACGAGGTGGGCGTGGTGTCCGGGCTGGAGGGCATCGAGGCCATCCTGAAGGAGGCCGAGGCCACAGACCTGAAAATTTATTTCGTGGTGCCGTCCCACGTGCCGTTTTCCCCCAATCTGGAGACCAGCGGCGGGCGCTTTAATCCGGAGATCATCCGCAAGGCCCTGAAGCGTCCGGACGCGGTGGGCCTGTCCGAGTGTGTCGGCCCTTATATCACAGCCGGGTTCCCCGATCTGCTGGAGTCCTTTGACACCACGCTGTCCATGCCCGGCAAGACCCTGCAGGGCCATCTGCCGGATATGTACGGCCCGGCCATGAGCGCCTGCATTGCCGCCGGTGTGTCCACCGACCATGAGTCCTTCTGCGAAAAGGATGTGTTTGAGCGGCTGCGCAACGGCTGCCACCTGATGATGCGCGAGGGCAGCGCCGCCCGGAATATGCCGGTGCTGCTGAAGACCGTGATGGAAAATCATCTGGACACCGCCATGGTCAGCATCGTCACCGACGACCTGCACACGGTGGACCTGCAGGAGCGGGGCCATCTGGACGACTCGCTGCGCACGGCCCTGGGCATGGGCCTGGACTTTGTCAAGGCCATTCAGATGGTCACCGTCAACTGCGCGCGGGCTTTCAATCTGGACCGGGAAATCGGCGGACTGGCACCCGGACGCCGGGCAGACGTCAACATCACCACCGGCCCGGAGGATTTCCGCGTGCTGACCACCTTCGCCGGCGGCCGCCAGATCACAGACAACGGCAAGCTGCTGGTGCGCTATGAGACGGCAGAGCATGAGCCCTGTGTGCTGAACACCATGCACCTGAAAAACCCCATCACGGCGGACAGCTTCAAGATCCATGCCCCTGCAGGCGCCAAGAAGGTGAAGGCCCTGGTGATGGATACGCTGCCCTACATGCCCTTCACCAATCGCCGGGACGTGGAGCTGCCGGTTGTGGACGGCGTGGTGCAGTGCGATGTGGAGCAGGATGTGCTGTATATTGCCCAGGTAGAGCGCCACGGCAAGAACGGCAATGTGGGCAAGGCCTTTATGGGCGGCTTCCACATCCGGGGCGGCGCCATGGCTTCCTCCGTGGGCCACGACAATCACAACATCATTGTCATGGGCGACAGCTTCGAGGACATGGCGCTGGCGGTGAACCGCTGCGTGGAGCTGGGCGGCGGACAGGTGATCGTCCGCAGCGGCAAGGTGGCCGCCGAGGTGGCATATCCCATCTGCGGTCTGCTGAGCGACCTGCCTCTGGATGAGCTGGCGGAGAAGAAGAAGGAGCTGAACCGGGTGGCCCATGAAATGGGCACGGAAATCGCCATTCCCTTCATGTTCCTCAGCTTTATCTGTCTGGCGGCGATCCCTGCTTACGCCATTACCGACTGCGGATTCATTGATGTGGTGCAGCAGAAGGTTATCGACCCCATTCTGGAGGTCGTGGAATAAAACCGAATCCCCCAAAACCCAACTTGCAAAAGAGCACAGAGAGGAGCAACATGAAAAACGATTTTTTTAAGCTGAAGGATCACGGTACCACCGTCCGGCGGGAAGTGCTGGCGGGTATCACCACCTTTATGACCATGGCCTATGTGCTGGCAGTGCAGCCCTCCGCCATCTGCGGCTTCGGCCCCGATCCCTACATCACGGATATAAACGGCGTGGTGATCAGCAAGTCAGCGCTGCTGGTGATGTGCGCACTGGTCAGCGGCATCATCACCCTGTTTATGGGCCTGTATGCCAATCTGCCGCTGGCGCTGTCCACCGCCATGGGCAGCAACTTCATTCTCGGCGGGCTGGTCAACAGCGGCACGGTATCCTTCGGTTGGGCCATGGCGCTGCTGCTGTGCTCCGGTATCCTGTTCATTCTGGTGACGGTGCTGGGCGTGCGGAAAATGGTGGTGGATTTGCTGCCGAAAAACCTGAAGATCGCCATACCAACCGCCGTGGGCTTCTTTATTGCCTATCTGGGCTTTAAAAACACCGGCCTTGCCACTTTCAGCGACAGCGGTCTGGCTTTGGGCGATTTTACCCAGCCTGCGGTGCTGCTGGCCTTGATTACCCTGGCAGTGATGGGCGTGCTGACGGCCTACAAGGTGCGCGGCGCTATTCTGATCGGCATCATTGTCGGCACCATCATCAGCATTCCTATGGGCGTGTCCACGCTGCCCGCCACGCTGGTGTCCCTGCCGGATATGAGCGAAATCGGCAATCTGGTGCTGTGCTACGACTTCAAGTCCGTGTTAGCTGACATCCCCGGCGCACTGGTGTGGATCTTCATCCTGTTTACCAGCGACTTCTTTGCTACCTTCGGCGCGCTGATCGCCGTGGGCGCCCAGACCAATATGCTGGATGAGAATGGCAACTTCCCCCAGATCGAAAAGCCCTTCCTGGTGGATGCCGTTGGTACGGTGGTGGGCTCTGGCACCGGATGCACCACCATCTCCACCTTCATTGAATCCACCATCGGCGTGGAAGCAGGCGGCCGCACGGGTTTGACGGCGATCGTCAGCGGCGGGCTGTTCCTGGTGTGCATTTTCCTGTCCCCGCTGTTTCTGATGATCCCCACTGCCGTGACCGGCGTGGCACTGATCTTCGTGGGCTTCTCCATGCTGTCGGGCTTTACGAAGCTGGACTTCTCCGACTTCAAGAGCTGCTTCGGTCCCTTCGTGATGATCCTGTTCGGCACCTTTACCGGCGACATTGCTGCGGCAATCTGCCTGGGCGTGCTGACGGACGTGCTGATCAAGGTGCTGACAGGCGATGCAAAGAAGGTCCACCCGGTGCTGTATGTGTTGTGTATCCCGCTGGTACTGTATTTCATCGTGTAAATAATCGGATAACAAGGCTCCCGGCGTACCGGGATGAATAGTCCGGATTGTGCAGAATGGCGCAGCTTACGCTGCGCCATTCTGATTTTTTGCCGCGCTTGAGTCGGCCGATCAAAGCGGTTCTTTTTCGTCCGGCTGCCGCCGGTACACGCAGCAGCCCTCCGCCATGCCGCAGAAGCGGAAGCCGGACTTTTCCGCGATGTGCCGGGTCACCGTCTGCTCCGGGACGCACTCAATGACCACGCCCCGACCCTGACGCCGGGCGCGGTCCGTCAGCAGCCGGGTCAGCTCCCCGGCGTATCCCCGGCCCCAGCGGCTGCGGTCCAGGACCCAGCCCAGCTCCATGGACACATCGTCATAGGGGTGCCAGATCACATACCCCGCAAAGCCGCCGTCATCCACCGCCAGGATCAGCGGCTCCGGCGTCAGCCCCGCCCGTTCCAGAAAGGCCCGGGTCTGCTCCCGGGAAAAGGGCGGCTCCAGATACCGCATGACCTCCGGGTCCGACAGCAGCCGGTGCAGAGGCTCCAGGTCCGCCTCCGTCATTTGGCGGGCCCGCAGTCCGGCAGACTTACGCTCCATGCCCGCCTCCCTTACCGCAGCCAATCCGGCAGGGAGTGGCTCTGGACGCTGCTGACCATGCCCATGGCGGCAAACAGGGTCACGATGGACGAGCCGCCATAGCTGAAAAACGGCAGCGTCAGGCCGATCACCGGCAGCACAAACAGGCACATACCCACGTTACTGATGGTCTGGAAGATCAGCACCGCTGCCACCCCCACGCAGACGTAGGACTCCGTGGTGTTCCGGGCCTTCCGCGCCACCATCAGGCACCGCACGATGATGGCCGCCAGCAGCAGCAGCACCGCCAGGCACCCCAGCATCCCCAGTTCCTCGCCGATGGCGGAGAAGATGAAGTCCGTGTACCGGAACGGCAGACTGCCGGAGTATTCGCCCTGGGTCTGTATCCCATGGAACAGCCCCTGGCCGGTGAGCTTGCCGCCGCCCAGGGCCAGCAGGCTCCGGGTCTGCTGCCATCCGGCCCCCAGGGGGTCCAGATTGTGGTCAAACACCACCATGAACCGCTCCTTCATATAGTCCGGGATCTTGTCCAGCTCCCACAGCAGGTAAAACGCCGCGCCGCCGCCCAGCAGGGCGATGATGAACCACCGGGCCGCCACCCCGGCCACAAAGGCCATGGCCGCGAAGATGAAGATATACACCAGGGCGCTGCCCATGTCCGAGGAGATGACGTAGTAAAGCCCCACCATCAGCAGCACGTGCCCCGCCAGAAACGCAATGGAACGCAGGGATTTCAGCCCCCAGTTCTCCTTGACCCACACCAGCTGCCGGCTGAGCACCAGGATGAACGTCAGCTTCACGATCTCCGCCGGCTGGATATTGGCCGGAAAGCCCTGGATCCCCAGCCAGGCCCGGTTGCCGTTGTTTTCGATGCCCAGCGGCGTTTTCAGCAGCAGGAACATGACGATGCCGAAGCCCAGCAGCCATTTCCAGCGCTTGGCGGCCTCGGTCAGGTCGATCTGGGACATGAGAAAATAGATGCCCACTCCCAGCACAATGGCGCAGGCCTGGACGATGACCATTTTCCAGGAGTTCAGGAAGTTCGTGGCGCTGGCGATCATCACCAGCCCGAACAGGGCCGCGCCGCAGCAGAGACACAGCAAAAGCCAGTCGGCCTGCCGCAAAATATCGAAAATGCTATCCTTGATTCGTTTCAGCATGAAAGGCTCCTCTTGTAAAACCGGTTGCATGGAACATGATATCAATTTAGTATAGCATACGAAACTTTTTCTGTAAACCGAATTTTCTCTTTTCAAGCGGGAATTCCTGTGATATAATCAGTTGATTTTACGGAGAGGAGGCCACCTATGGAGTATATCACCCACAGTCCCGCGGAAACGGAGGAGCTGGGCTGCCGTTTGGGACGGACCCTGGGCCCCGGTGCGGTGGTGGCCTACTTCGGCGGCCTGGGGATGGGCAAAACCGCCTTCACCCGGGGACTGGCCCGGGGCCTTGGTTGCCGGGGCCGGGTCACCAGCCCCACCTTCACCATCGTCAACGAATACGACGGCCCCACGCCCCTGTTCCACTTCGACATGTACCGCCTGGCGGACGCTGACGCCCTGTTTGACATCGGCTGGGAGGACTATCTGGACCGGGGCGGCGTGTGCGCCGTGGAGTGGAGCGAAAACGTCCGGGAGGCCCTGCCGCCGGACGCCGTTACCGTCACCATCGCCCGCTGTCCGGAAAACGACAGCTGGCGCAGCATTACCATTGCAGGAGGGGAGCCGCTTTGAAAATACTTGCCATCGAGACCTCGGCCAAAAGCGTCTCCGCCGCCGTGGTGGAAAACGGCGTTCCCCTGGCCAGCGCCTATCAGAATATGGGCCTGACCCACAGCCGCACCCTGATGCCCCTGGTGGACGGTATGCTGTCCGCCGCCGGGCTGCGGGTCCAGGATATGGACCTGCTGGCGGCCGCCAACGGGCCGGGCAGCTTCACCGGCCTGCGCATCGGCGTGTCCGCCCTGAAGGGCCTGGCCTGGGCCCTGGAAAAGCCCTGCTGCGGCGTGTCCACCCTGGCCGCCATGGCCCGGAACCTGGCCCATATGGAGGGCCTCATCATCTGCGCCATGGACGCCCGCCGTAGCCAGGTATACAACGCCCTGTTCCTGGCCCATGACGGCGTCCTGACCCGGCAGTGTCCGGACCGGGCCATCGGCCTGGCGGAGCTGGCGGAGGAGATAAAAAACCGCCCGGAGCCGAAATTTGTTGTTGGCGACGGGGCCGGGCTGTGTTATAATCATCTGTTGGAGCAGGATGTCCCCTGCCGGATGGCCCCGCCTCAGCTGGTGATGCAGAACGCCGTGGGGGTTGCCCTGGCGGCGGAGGAAATGGCTGCCGCCGGACAGGTCACCACGGCCCGGGACCTGGTTCCCGTGTACCTGCGGCTGAGCCAGGCGGAGCGGGAGCGGCTGGCCCGGGGCCTGAAGATCACCTTGGATTAATAATTTTATATATAAAGGAGAAGCACCATGTTTAGCGAAAAAGTCCACGTCATGAACCATCCCCTGGTGGCCCACAAGCTCACCATCCTCCGGGACAAGAACACCAGCGTCAAGGATTTCCGGGAGCTGGTGTCCGAGATCGGCATGCTCATCACCTATGAGGCCACCCGTGACCTGCCGCTGACCACCAAGGTGGTGGAAACTCCCCTGTGCAAGGCGGAGTTGCCCACTCTGGCCGGTAAGAAGTTCGCCGTGGTGCCCATTCTCCGGGCCGGTCTGGGTCTGGTGGACGGTGTGCTGCGCATGGTGCCCTCTGCCCGCGTGGGTCATATCGGCATGTTCCGGGACGAGGAAACGCTGGAGCCCCATGTCTACTTCTGCAAGATGCCCAAGGACGTGGCTGACCGCGACATCATCATCGTGGATCCCATGCTGGCCACCGGCGGCTCCGCCGATGCTGCCATCACCGAGATGAAGAAGCGCGGCTGCCACAACATCAAGCTCATGGTGCTGGTGGCTGCCCCTGAGGGCATCGAGCACCTGCAGAAGGTCCATCCCGACGTGGACATCTACGCCGGTGCGGTGGACGATCACCTGAACGAGCACGGCTACA
>ERZ791887.2346-NODE-2346-length-10242-cov-7.298223_pt1 | contig 10242 bp, 9 predicted proteins | sample MGYA00510157_ERZ791887 | MGnify/ENA primary metagenome ERZ791887 (study PRJEB30046, sample SAMN00792112) | human gut metagenome | study: EMG produced TPA metagenomics assembly of the A metagenome-wide association study of gut microbiota in type 2... | reverse complement strand
TCTTTTGCTTTACACTTTTTTATACCTCTGTTTTTTATCCCCGGAAATTCTATGGTGACCGGGAACTATGTTATTTCAACTTGGAAAAATCCGCACAAACCTTTCTTCTCTTTTCCCAGAGATTATTCGTACCTTTGCGCACCTATGTACAAATTCGCAACATACAAAGACCAATACAAAGCCAACCTGCGGCTGGCGCTGCCCGTGGTGCTGACACAGCTGGGGCAGATCCTCACGCAGGTCGCCGACAACCTGATGGTCGGCCGCTACGGAGGCAGCGACCCCACGCCGCTGGCCGCCGTGTCGTTCGGCGGCGCCGTCTTCTTCATCCTCTTCATCGCCGCCATCGGCATCGCACTGGGCATGACGCCCCTCGTGGGCGAACTCTACGCGCAGGGCGACCGCGAGAAATCGTCGGGACTGCTCCAGAACGGCATTCTCTTCTACGGACTGCTGGGCGTGGCGATGGCCGCCGTGCAGTACGCCGTCATTCCGCTGATGTACCACCTCGGCCAGCCCGCCGAAGTGGTCGACATGGCCATCCCCTATTACAGGATGCTGGTGTGGAGCATGCCGTTCATCATGCTGTTCTTCACCTTCAAGCAGTTCCTCGAAGGCGTGGGCAACACGAAGGTCGAGATGTTCGTCACGATCGCGGCCAACCTCGCGAACATCGGCTTCAACTGGGTGTTCATCTACGGCCGCTACGGATTTCCCGAGATGGGCGCCGAGGGCGCGGGCCTGGGCACGCTGATGTCGCGCATCATCGCCCCGATGCTGATGATCGGCTACTTTTACAGCCGCAGCAAATACCGCGTCTATCTCGAAGGCTTTTCGCCGCGCAACTACTCGTGGGCGTCGGTCAGACAACTGCTGCACATGGGCCTGCCGATCTCGATGCAGATGTTCCTCGAAGCCTCGGCCTTCGTCGGCACGGGAATTATGATGGGGTGGTTCAACAAGGAGACGATGAGCGCCAACCAGATCGCCACGACCATCGGCAACTGCGCCTTTATGATCGTCATGTCGATCGGCGCGGCCACCACCATCCGCGTGTCGCACTGCTACGGCGCGCGCGACATCAGCCAACTGTCGCTCGCGGCCAAGGCGTCGTACCACCTCGTGCTGGCGTGGAACGCCCTCGCAGCGCTGGTTTTCATCACGATGCGCAACGTGATCCCGACCTTCTTCACCACCAACGCCGAGGTGATCGCCATCGCCTCGAACCTGATGGTCTTCGCTGCGCTCTACCAACTGTCGGACGGCATCCAGAACGTCTCGGTGGGTATCCTGCGGGGCATTCAGGACGTGAAGATCATCATGCCGATCGCCTTCGTCTCCTACTGGCTGCTGAACCTCCCGGCGGGCTACCTGTTCGGTTTCACGATGGGCATGGGTCCTTCGGGGCTTTTCCTGGGCTTCTCGTTCGGACTGTCGGCCGCAGCCGTGATGATGATCGTGCGCATCCGCCGCAGCATCAGCCGTTTGCATGCAAACGGGAATTCACAATCCACAATTCGCAATTCATAAATTCAGTTTGCAGACATAGTTCCCGAATAAGCCAAAATTGTGAATTCTGAATTCTGAATTGTGAATTATTTTGTATCTTTACGCAAATTATACCCAATCATGGATACCGAAAAACGACATACGGGCGCCTGCAAACCCGAAGTGGGCCGCGGGTGCGCCTTTTGCAACTGCGGCTCGGAGCCGGAAGCCAACCTCTGCGACGGGTGCTTCAAGCTCCACGAAACGGCCTGGCTCGACGAGTACCCGGTCAACATGCCGAGCGACATCGTCGAGGTGCGTTTCAAGAACACCCGCCGTTCGTTCTACCAGAACGTCAACAACCTCGACCTCAAACGGGGCGACATCGTGGCCGTCGAAGCGTCGCCGGGCCACGACATCGGCGTCGTGTCGCTCACGGGCGACCTGGTGGCGCGCCAGATGCGCCGCACGGGATTCAACCCCTACAACGGCGAATACAAGAAGATCTACCGCAAGGCCAAACCCTACGATATCGAAAAGTGGCAGGAGGCCATCGCGCTGGAGCACGAGACGATGATCGCCTCGCGGCAGATCGCCGCCGACATGGGCCTGAACATGAAAATCGGCGACGTGGAGTATCAGGGCGACAAGATCAAGGCCATCTTCTACTACATCGCCGACGAGCGCGTGGACTTCCGCGAACTGATCAAGGTCTTCGCCGAACGGTTCCACATCCGCATCGAGATGAAGCAGATCGGCGCCCGCCAGGAGGCCGGACGCATCGGCGGACTGGGCGCCTGCGGCCGCGAACTGTGCTGCGCGTCGTGGATGTCGAGCTTTTCGAGCGTCACGACCGGAGCCGCGCGCGTGCAGGACATTTCGCTCAACCCCCAGAAGCTGGCCGGGCAGTGCTCGAAGCTCAAGTGCTGCATGATGTACGAATACGACACCTATGTCGACGCCCGCAAGGAGTTCCCGCGCCTGCGCGAACCGCTCCAGGCTGCCGAAGGCGAATGGTTCTGCGTCAAGAGCGACGTGCTGGCCGGAACGATGACCTTCTCTTCGTCGAAGGACGCGATGGCCAACGTCACCACGCTGCCCGTTTCGCGCGTGCGGGAGATCATGGCGCTGAACCGCCAGGGCAAGAAGGTCGAACGGTTGCAGGACGCCGACGACATCCGCCCGGAGATCGAGGAGCCGACCTACCGTTCGGAGGAGGACAGCATCACCCGCTTCGACCAGGCCAAACGCCGCAAGCGCGGCGGCCGCAACAACAAGGGCCGCGGCGAGCAGGGACGCCCCGCAGGGCAGAACGGACAGACGCCGCAGGAGTCCGGCGGAGAGACCCGCCAGCCGCGTGAAGGACAGCCCGGCCGTCCCGACAGGCAGCCGCGCCGCAACGACCGTCCGCGCAACGGAGGCAACGGAGGAGAGCGTCAGAACGGCGGCAACGGCGAGCGTCCGCACAACGGCCGCGGCGACAATAACCGAGGCGAAAACAACGGCCGCGAGAACAACGGCCGCGAACCCCGTGAAAACAACGGAGGCGGCCGCGAGGGCGGAAACCGCAGCCGCAACAACCGCAACCGCCGCCGCGGAAACGGAAACGGAAACGGAAACAACGGCGGAAACGCCCCGGCCGGCAATAACGGCAACGGAGGCGGCAGCGAAGGCGGCAATAACGGCGGAACGCATCAAAACCAATAGCGCGGTGAAACGCTCGGCAGGGCATATCGCGGCCGTGGCGGCCGCGCTTCTGGCCGGAAGCTGCGTCTCGCCCCACCAGTCGGCGGTCACCGACGTCAACCCCGCCCGGTGGGACTCGCGGGCCGAAATCCGCCTGCCGAACGCAGACACCGTGTCGCTGCGCGACGCCGTGATCTTCCTGCGCTGCAACGACCGCTTCGCGGAGGACACGTTGACGGTCCGCATCGCCACCGTAACCCCCGATTCGCTCCGCTTCGGGGAGTGGTTCCTGCTCGTCATCCCGCACCCGAAAGGTCCCGCGGCCCTGATGCGCGAGGCAGCGATCCCCTACCGCCGCCGAATCCGCCTCACGCAGCACGGCGACTACCGCTGCTCGGTCACGCCGGTCCGCCCCGTCCGCGGGGTCGAAGCCGTCGGCGTCGACCTGCAGCAAAGCAGATAACCGAAAACACATTACCGTCCTGCCGGCCCCGCAGTCCGGCGGAACAACAGACCACTATGGGCAAAGACAAGCTCCGCAGGTTCCGCGAGAACCTGACTTTCGAATGTTTCGTGCAACCCGAATTCGACGAGGTGTTCCACCGCGACCACCCGCTGAAAGGGAACTGGAACCGTGATTTCTTCCGCAACGACAATCCCATCGTACTGGAACTGGGCTGCGGCAAGGGCGAATACACCGTCGCGCTGGCTCAGCGCGACCCGCAGCGCAACTACATCGGCATCGACATCAAGGGCGCACGCATGTGGCGCGGCGCGAAGACCGCCACGGACCGCAGGATGCACAACGTAGGCTTCCTGCGCACACGCATCGAGTTCATCGACGCGCTGTTCGCCGAAAACGAAGTGTCCGAAATCTGGATCACCTTCCCCGATCCGCAGCTCAAGACCCGGCGGGCCAAGAAACGTCTCACCTCGCCGCTCTACCTGGCTTGTTACGCCCGCCTGCTCCGGCCCGACGGGTGGATCAACCTCAAGACCGACTCCAAGCACCTCTACGCCTACACGGGCGAGGTCATCCGCCATTACGGGCTGACTTGCGAGGTCTCCGAACCCGACATCTACGGTTCGGGGTTCGCCGACGAGGTGCTTTCGGTCAAGACGGCTTATGAAACCCGCTTTCTCGAAATGGGACTTCCGATCACCTACACGCGCTTCGCGCTGGGCGGCCGGCACGAATTCCCGTGGTTCGACTGGGAGGAGGACGACAAGGAGGAGAAAGACAACGAGGCCGAACGGCAGCTACGATAGCCTCGCTCCCAGCTCCGACCACTCCGACCAGGCCTCTCCACCTCTCTTATAAACATAGGTATCAATTATTTTGGGCTTATCTACTAAATTTTTAGATCGAAAATTTGTTTTACTAAAAATTTAGTAGTAATATTGTGTCGTAAACCCGAAACAACACGACCTATGAATACCAAGATTACGGAACTGACTCGCGGCGAGGAGGAGATCATGCAGATTCTCTGGCGTCTGGGCGACGCGGTGGTCAACGACATCATCGCCCGGACCGACGAACCCCACCCCAAGTACACCACCGTCGCCACGTTTCTCAAGATTCTGGAGAACAAGGGCTTCGTCAGCCATACGGCCGAGGGCAAGAGCCACCGCTATTTTCCGCTGATCGGCCGCGAGGAGTATGCCCGCGGCGTCATGTCGTCGATGCTTTCCAGCTATTTCGACGGCTCGCTGGCCCAACTGGTGTCGTTCTTCTCGCGCCATGAAAACATCCCCGCCCGGGAGATGGATGAAATTCTCGAAATCATGCGCAACGCCAAAAAATAACCGCCGTGAAAACCCTCGCCATCTACGCCCTCGAAGTGCTGGCTTGCAGCGGCGTGCTGCTGGCGGCCTACGCCATCCTGCTCGAACGGCACGTGCGGTTCGGCTGGTGCAGGGCCTACCTGCTCGCATCGACCCTCCTGGCGGCGGTCATTCCGCTGCTGCGCATCCCCGTCTGGCCGGGCAAGGTGATCGAGGTCGCCCCGACGGTCGCACTGCCCGAGGCCGAATGGACCGCCGAGGTGGTCGAAGAGGCGGCTCCGGCCGTCACGCCCGAAGCGATATGCCTGGCGGTATACCTGATCGGGGTCGGGCTGGTCGCGGGCGTCATGCTGTGGCAGGTCGTGCGCATCCGCCGGCTGCGGCGCGGTGCGGCGATCACCCGCACGGAGCGTTTCACGCTCGTGCGCACCCCGCAGCGGATCGCGTCGTTCTCGTTCTTCCGCTCGATCTACCTCTGGGACCAGATCCCGGCCGGAGAGTTGCAGGCCATCGTAGCCCATGAGGCGAGCCATGTCGCCCACCGCCACTCCGCCGAGCGCGTGGCGATGGAATGCATGAAGGCCGCGCTGTGGTGGAACCCTTTCGTATGGCTCGCCGCACGGCGGCTCACCGAAGCCGAGGAGTTCGAAGCCGACAGCGACGTGCTGGCCGAAGGGTACGACATCGAACATTACATGAAAACCATATTCAGGCAGCTATTCGGTTATAGTCCGGAAATAGCCAACGGGCTGCGGGATTCCTTAACCAAAAAACGCTTTAAAATGATGACAACGAAAACTTCCGGCAGGCACTCCCTGCTGCGGCTGGCGGGAACGCTTCCCGCCGTGATAGGACTCCTGTGCGCTTTCTCGCTGACCACGCGCGCCGCCGAGGTCCGGATTGCAGAAACCGAAAAGGCCCCGGCCGACGAAACGGCGTCCCAGGACGCAACGAAGAAAAAAGTCTCCGTAACCGTCTTCCAGAACGGCCAGCCGCTTCCGGGCGCAATCGTACTGATCAGCAGATCGAACGTCGGAACCGTGACCGGCAAGGAGGGCACGGCGCAGATTTCAGCGGCTCCCGGCAATGAACTTGTCATCTCCTACGTCGGCTGCCAGACCCGGAAAGTCCGCGTCTCCGACAAATCCGGCGCAGAGAGTTTTGAAATCACCTTGGAGACCGAGAGCAACAAGCTCGACCCCGTCAGCGTAACCCCCGGCGACCAAAAAACGCCCGCGCCCCAAAGCGCCGCAGGAGCCGAAAAGGAGCGGAAAGCCAAACCGCTCTATATCGTCGACGGCGTCGAGCGGACGAGCATCGACGACATCGCCCCCAATACGATCGAACGGATCAGCGTCCTCAAAAATCAGTCCTCCACCGCAGTGTACGGTTCGCGGGGTAAAAACGGCGTGATCGTGATCACCACCAAAGGCGCAGCCAAACCGGCGGCTGACGAAGCCGTTTTCAACGAGAAACCCGGATCGGTCGAAATCGCCTCCGCGTCCACGGAAGACATGCCGTTTCTGATCGTCGAAAAGATGCCTTCGTTCCGCGGCGGCGACCTCAACGACTTCCGCGCGTGGGTGCAGGAGCACCTCCAATACCCCGCCGAGGCCGTGGAACGGAACATTCAGGGCCGCGTGGTCGTGACGTTCACCATCGAAAAGGAGGGTTCGGCAAGCAACATCCTGGTATTGCAATCGCCCGACAAACTGCTTGCCGACGAGGCCCGCCGCGTGATCGCCTCCTCGCCCGCCGGAGCATGGACGCCCGGCGAGCAGCGCGGAGAGAAGGTGCGCGTGAAATATACGCTGCCCGTCGATTTCCGCCTGCCCCAGACCGAAAGCGCAACCGTGCAGGGCGCTCCCGACGGTAACGAACCATTCCTGGTCACCGAGAAGATGCCTTCGTTCCGGAGCGGCGAGATCAAAGACTTCCGCAACTGGATACAGATGCACATCCAATACCCGGCCGAAGCGATGAAAAACAATATCCAGGGACGTGTCATCGTCTCGTTCATCGTCGAAAAGGACGGTTCGGTAAGCAATATCCTGGTATTGCAATCGCCCGACAAACTGCTTGCCGACGAGGCTCTCCGCGTGATCGCCTCCTCGCCCGCCGGAGCATGGACGCCCGGCGAACAGCGCGGTGAGAAGGTGCGCGTGAAATATACGCTGCCCGTCGATTTTTACCTCCAAGGCAGCGGGGACAAGCTCTCCGAACGGCCTGAAAAACCCCAAGGCAGTCTCGACGGAATCCTCGTCGTGGGCTATGGCGCAACCCAAAAATAACCCCCTTCTTACCATCAGCGACGGGCGGCGTCCACCCCAAGTTCAGCGGATGCCGCCCGTTTTTTGCCCTGCCCGCCGAAATCCGCCGCAAAAACACGGCATTCCGGGAACTTTTTACTACATTTACACGACTTTAACCGCTCGTAACATGGATGTAAAGATAGCCCCCGACTGGAAGGAACTCCTCGCCCCGGAGTTCGAAAAACCCTATTTCGCGCAGCTCACGGAGTTCGTACGGCAGGAATACGCCTCGCGGCGCATTTTCCCGCGCGGCAGCAACATCTTCCGCGCCTTCGACAAATGCCCGTTCGACCGCCTGAAAGTGGTCGTCATCGGCCAGGACCCCTATCACGGTCCCGGACAGGCCAACGGGCTTTGTTTCTCGGTCGCGGACGGAGTTCCCTTCCCGCCCTCGCTGCAAAACATCTTCAAGGAGGTCTCCGACGACACCGGCACGCCCATACCGTCTACGGGCAACCTCGACCGCTGGGCCGAACAGGGAGTGCTGCTTTTGAACGCCGTGCTCACGGTCCGCGCTCACGAAGCCGCGTCGCACGCCGGCCGCGGCTGGGAGACCTTCACCGACGCCGTGGTGCGCGCCATCGCCCAGCGCAAAGAGGGCATCGTCTACATGCTCTGGGGCAGCTACGCCCAGAAGAAAGGCGCCATCGCCGACCCGCAGCGCAACCTGATCCTCAAAGCCGTGCACCCTTCGCCGCTGTCGGTCTACCGGGGATTCTTCGGCTGCCGCCACTTCTCGCGCGCCAACGAATACCTCCGCTCCGTGGGCAAGGAGCCGATCGTGTGGTAACAACATTTAACAGAATCACCCAATTAGACAACTCGCACTTCTGATCACAGTCATGCTGTTGGAGCCTGCTCCCAGCCCCACCGAACACACGGTTACGAAAACGCCACGGTCCATTAAGACGCGTAGCCATTTCCTTTTTTTAAAATTCCGAAAAAATTTGGAATATAAAATTATCGCCCTATATTTGTAGTGTACTACTACACTAATACACAAAAACAATAACAGCCATGATTGCTTTTCAAAACGTTTCTTTCGGTTACAACCGTCGCCGGAAGGTTTTCGCAGATCTCTCGCTGACGTTCGGCGAAGGGCACATCCACGGCCTGCTGGGACGCAACGGCACTGGCAAAAGCACGCTGCTGCAACTTATCTGCGGACTGCTCGAACCCGATACAGGGCACATTGCCGTCGATGGATTCACCCCGCGGCAGCGGAGCGTGGATTTTCTGTCCAGGCTGATGCTGATCCCGGAAGAACTGAGCCTGCCGAATATTCCACTCCGCCGTTTTGCCTCACACACAGGTGTCTTCTACCCCGGTTATTCAGCAGAAATGTTCGAAAGTCATTGCGAAGCACTCGAAATCGATCCGTCACAAAATCCCCACGACATGTCCATGGGCCAGCGCAAAAAAGGCTACATCGCCTTCGCACTCGCCTGCAATCCACAGTTCCTGCTACTCGACGAACCGACCAACGGTCTGGACATCCCGTCGAAAACAATCCTACGCAGCCTGTTGGCGGCCTACGCCGACGAGAAACGCACCATCGTGATCTCGACCCATCAAGTCCGCGAAGTCGAGAACCTGATCGACAAAATCGTCATCCTCGACGAACAGGGCCTTGTGCTCGCCGCAACCACGGAAGAATTGTCGCACCGCCTCACGTTTGGGCCGTTGCCCGCAGACGCGAAAGCGATTTACAGCACCCCCTCGTTCTCGGGCGAAGAGGGCATCGCCCTCAATACGACCGGCCGGGAAAGCCGTCCGGACCTCGAACTGATCTTCGCAGCCACCACCCACGACCGTACGACCATTCCCTCGATTCTTCACACAAATCCCACCAATCATGAATAACTCCATCTCTTTTCGGCGCACAGTATTATATGCACGCAAACATTACGTTGAAAATGCCCGCTACTACGGCTACGGCCTGCTGGCAATTCTGATTCTGCTCTCTGTCTTCGCGTGGTTTTACGGATCATGGCGCAGTGATCCGGGGGAATTCCGCGTAACCGCCTGCTTCACGATGCTGGGATTCATGTATTACGTCACCCGCTTGAGCTGCCGTAACCTCTACAAGCGGCTGCCGATGGTACGCTCCTATACGCTGCCTGTCACGGCGGCGGAGAAATACCTCTTCATCTGGTTCAACACAACGGTTATCGCCACCCTGCTTTTCAGCCTCGTCTTGTGGCCTGTCACAGCCGCGGCAGACATCCCCGACGGCAACATCATCCGAATCATGATCTATCCTACATGGCTGACGATCTTCACGGTGCAGGCCGGGCTGCTGCTGGCTTGTTGCTGGGGCAAGGAATACCCGATGAAAATATTCCTGCTGCTCGCCGGAGCTTTCATCCTATTCTTCATCATCTACTACCGGGCACTGATGCCATCAGACGGATTATTCGTCCGCATTCCCTTTTCCGAATTCACTGTCAACATACACTCCGACACCGCAAGGCTCTCTTTTCCGCTCCGGAAGCAACTCCCGGAATACGGCGCCTACACGATGATCTTCGGATACTGGATTCTCGTAAGCTGGGTGACCGGATATTTCAAGCTCCGGGAAAAAACTCTCAAATAATCCGGCCATGCAATTCAACGACAACCAGCCGATCTGGCTCCAGATCTACGACCACGCCTGCCGCGCCATCGTCTCCGGCCGTTGGCCCGAGCGGGAGCGCATCCCCTCGATACGCGAACTCGCCGTGACACTACAAGTCAACCCCAACACGGTGATGCGGGCGTACGATAAACTCGGAAGCGACGGACTGATCCTTATCCGCCGCGGCATGGGATTCTTCGTCGCCGAAGGCTCGCAGGCTCGGACACTCGAAGCCCAGCGACACGAATTCATTCGGGTCGAACTGCACACCATGTTCGCCCGCATGGACGAACTGGGCATTGACATGAACGACCTGCAGACTCTCCACAACAACTATTTAAAACGGAAAAGTCA
>ERZ791887.2335-NODE-2335-length-10283-cov-9.289988_pt1 | contig 10283 bp, 7 predicted proteins | sample MGYA00510157_ERZ791887 | MGnify/ENA primary metagenome ERZ791887 (study PRJEB30046, sample SAMN00792112) | human gut metagenome | study: EMG produced TPA metagenomics assembly of the A metagenome-wide association study of gut microbiota in type 2... | reverse complement strand
GCCGCCGGTGTCAACGAGGGCCACGGCCACGGACAGTTCCCGGAAAAGTACGCAAAATTTGCCTACGATACCCGCTTCGGCTTCTGCGCCTCCCGCAGCCGGGAGGTGCTCCATCAGGCCGCACCGGACAGTATGCTGGCCTTTGTCATCGACGATAACGTGTTCGTGCGCAAGGTGAGCAAAACGTGGGAAATTGAAGCCGGGGCTGTGACCGCGCAGTGGTCACCCTTCCCTGGCATTGAGGTCACCACCACCATCACCCCCACGGCCACCGGCCACCGCCGCCATCACGAAATTGACAGCAGCTTCGATTGCGAAGCCTATGACTGCGGCTTTGCCGTGCCCAATTTTGCACCGGGATACGCCGAAGGTGTGGAAAACAACACCGCCGAAGCCCGCTGCGACGCACTGCGCTGCACTGTGACGGGCAGAGGCGAAGCGGTAGTCATCGGCTGCGACCCCAACACCAGCCTGTACTTCACAAATGTCCATCTGCCCGCCGTGAAGTACCACATCCCCAAGGGGCACACAGAACTGGACACCGAGGTCTTTGACGAAGCGGACTGATGCCGCTTCTTTCCAGAAAAACAGTCGTTTTGTGCGGCTGTTTTTCTTATATCCTGTGCTATAATAAAAGCAGAAAATGCTGCGAGGTGACATTTATGCCTTTGAATGATCCGATTACCCCGGCGCTTCTGGCCGACCCGGAAATTTTCCAGCAGAACCGCCTGCCCTTCCATGCCCATTTTGCTGACCAGACCAGCCCGGAAATGCCCTTGACCGTCAGCTTGGACGGTGAGTGGGCTTTCCACTATGCGGAAAACCTGACTGCACCCTTTACGGACTGGGACACCCTGACCGTGCCGGGCTTTATCCAGATGCAGAGCCTGCAAAAGCCCGGCCGGCCTTACGGCACGCCCCATTACGTCAATACCCAGTACCCGTGGGACGGCCACGAAAAGCTGCACCCCGGCGAAATTCCGCAGGATTATAACCCCATCGGGGAGTATCAGCGCAGTTTCACCCTGCCGGAAAGCTGGGCGAGCTGCTACCTGCGCCTGAATGGTGCCGACAGCGCCGCCGCCGTCTGGTGCAACGGCGTTTACATCGGCTACACCGAGGATACCTTTACCCCGGCTGAATTTGACATGACCGCCGCCGTCCACCCCGGCGAAAATACCCTGACCGTGCAGGTGTACCGCTTTTCCTCCGGAAGCTGGCTGGAAGATCAGGATTTCTGGCGTATGAGCGGGCTGTTCCGCTCGGTGGAGCTGTTCACAAAGCCTGAGCTGCATCTGGAAGATGCCTTTGTGAAGCAGGAGTTTGCCCCGGACTTCTGCAGTGCCACCGTCACCTTTGACTGCAAGGTCAGCGGTGCGGGAACGGTGTCGGTGGTGTTCAATGGGCAGCAGCAGTCTGCTGAGGTGGGTGTGCCTGCGGAATACGACAGCGGCGTGGTGTTCGGCAAGGGCGAGGCTGACCCAGACGTGGAGGAGGACGTGCAGGATGTTTCCTTTACCTTTGCGGTGACTGATCCCGCCCTGTGGAGCGCTGAGCAGCCGAACCTGTACGAGGCGGAAATTGCCCTGCTGAATGAGGGTACTCTCGTGGAGCGTACCGGCATGAAAGTCGGTCTGCGGAAGTTTGAACGGAAGGACCGCCAGATGCTTTTGAACGGCCAGCGTATGGTGTTCAAAGGTGTCAACCGCCACGAGTGGAGCTGCCGCACCGGCCGCACGGTCAGCCGGGAAGAGATGCTGTGGGATGTAAAGAACCTGAAAGCCCACAACGTCAACGCTGTGCGCACCAGCCACTACCCGGATGACCCGTATTTCTTACAGCTCTGCGATGAATATGGCCTGTATGTCATTGGGGAAACGAACCTTGAAACGCATGGCACATGGCAGAAGCTGGGCGCGGACGGCTCGGACGAGTGGACACTGCCCGGTGCGCGCCCGGAGTGGCAGGAGAATGTGCTGGCCCGTGCCGAAGCCATGCTGGAGCGGGACAAAAACCACCCTGCAATCCTCGTCTGGTCTTGCGGCAACGAGAGCTACGGCGGCAAGACCCTGTGGGAGATGAGCGAGTACTTCCGCCGCACCGACCCCAGCCGCCTTGTGCACTACGAGGGCATTTTCTGGGACCGGGAGTACCCCGCTACCTCCGATATGGAAAGCCAGATGTACACCCCGGTGGCAGACATTAAAAAGTTTCTGGCGGAGCACCCGGAAAAGCCTTTTATCATGTGCGAGTACAGCCACGCCATGGGCAATAGCTGCGGCGGCATCACCGACTACACCGAGTACGCCTATGAAGAGCCGCTGTATCAGGGCGGGTTTATCTGGGAGTACATGGATCACGGCATCGCAGTGACCGACCCGGACGGCAGACCCGGCTTTGCCTACGGCGGGGACTTTGGCGACCGCCCCACCGACCGGGAATTCTGCGTGGACGGTCTGGTGCTGCCCGACCGCCGCAACACCCCAAAGATGGACGCAGTCAAGGCGGCCTACGCACCGCTGAAGATCACCCTTACCGATACCGAAGTGGTGGTGGAAAACCGGAATCTCTTTACCGACCTGAGCGCCTACGACCTTGTGTTTGCATCCTCGGTCAACGGCAAGCCAGAGCGCCGCGCGGTGCTCCGGGCGGACTGTGCACCCGGTAAAACCGTGCACATTGCGTTCCCGTTCGCTCTGCCGGAAGCAGGGCTTGCCTGCATGACCGTTGCCGCAGTGCAGCGGGCTGCACTGCCCGGTATCCCGGAGGGCTATGAAGCTGCCTTTGGACAGGTATGGCACAACCACGCCGCCGCCCGGCTGACCGTTGCCGCGCCGGAATTGGTGGAGATGGACTGCAACATCGGCGTAAAGGGCGAGGGTTTCGAGTACATCTTTGGCCGCGGCAAAGGGCTTGTGTCCATCCGCTATAACGGCGTGCAGCTGCTGGACGATACCGTGCGCCCCAACTTCTGGCGTGCGCCTACCAACAACGACGAGGGCTGCGCAGAGCCGTTTGAATTTGCCTTCTGGAAAACTGCGGGCCTTTATGCCCGGTGCGATGCCCTGACCGCCGAAACAAAGGGCGAGTTCGTCACCGTCCGCGCAAACTACACCCTGCCAGATGGGCAGACGCTGCCCATTGAGTTTGCCATCGACGGCGCAGGCCGCTGCGACATTACGATGACATGGCAGGGCGAAAGGGCAGAAGTACCGGAGTTTGGTCTGCTCTTCCCGCTGCGCCGGGAGCTGACAGAGGTCTCCTACTTGGGTCTTGGCCCCCGGGAAACCACCGCCGACCGCACCGCAGGCGGCAAGATGGGGGCATGGAGCTACAACGTCCGGCAGGACTTTGCCCAGAACACCCCGGTCTACCCGCAGGAGTGCGGCAGCCGCACCGACGTGTACCGCGCAGCGCTTACCGGCAGCGGATTGAATATAGGCATCGGCTTTGCAGGGGACGGCATGGCCTTCTCTGCCTTGCCCTACACGCCCCATGAACTGGAAAACGCCCGCCATCTCTACGAACTGCCTCGCGATGACAATAAGACCATCGTGCGCTGTGCTGCCTTTCAGCGGGGCGTGGGCGGCGACAACAGCTGGGGCGCAAAGCCCCATGCAGACATCTGCTTTGCGGTGGAGAAGGGAACCTCGTTCCGTTTTACGATTCAAAAATAAAAATTTACTTGGCTAAAGTGGTGGGTATCATCGTGATACCCACCACTTTGGTCTTATTGCGAAACCGTAACAAGACAAAAATCAGCGCAATATCCAAATAGTATATTTGCGATATGCAATCCAACGTTGTTGCATTGAGAATTTCTACAACATGTCATGGAAGGGCCTTTCAATATAATTTTTCTCTTGCGATCTTACGCAAAATATGGCATATCCATTATACGAAACATTGCTTTGAAAGAACGTTCCACCGTTTATTGACGTATAAAGAGAGGTGCTTGCCATGACCGCTGTAATCTATGTCCGTTATTCCACTGACAGCCAGCGTGAAGAATCCATCGAAGGCCAGATCTGGGAATGCACCGCCTATGCGGAAAAGAATGGCTTCACGGTGGTAAAGCATTACATTGACCGTGCCGTCTCCGCAAAAACGGACAACCGCCCGCAGTTCCAGCAGATGATTAAAGACAGCGAACGCGGCATGACCGAGAATGCTCTCAAGGGTATTTATAACGGCGGCACGATTCCGTTCGGCTACATGATCGATGAGACCCGGCATTACCAGCCCGACCTGTTGTTGGCACCGTATGTGGAGCAGACGTTCCAGAAGTATGCGGACGGTGCGACCATGACTGACCTGCGGGATTGGTTAAAGGCACACAACATCAAAAATTCAATGGGCGGGGAGATGTCCTACAATACGATTCAGCGGATGCTGAGTAATCGCCGTACATCGGCGAATTGCGTTTGCGAGATGTGGTACAGCCTAATGCGATCCCGGCGCTAGTGTCAGGTGAACTTGTCGGGGTAAGGCCCCTCCATCTTGCTACGCAAGACCGTTCTGTCGCTTAAAAGCCCCACTGGGGCTTTCATTGCTCCGCTGCGCTTCGCAAACGCGAACTTTTGAAAACACGCCACTTTCGGCGGTTTGCAAGAAAAAGCGAGGGAAACTTTGGCAAAAAGAGAGAGGGCTGGACGGCGCCAGCCCTCTTGTGGGTCACAATTGCGCTATAATAGCGCCAATATCTGCATGAATGCAGACAGACTGCCGCTCGATCTCCGGCGGGCAAACGGCCTGCCCCTGATTGATGCAGACGTAGAATGCGTTTGGATTTTTAGCGGTCATCCGCCAGAACGGATACTTGATGATGACCGGGGTGTTGTAGCCGACACCCAGTTCCAGAAAGAGAATATTCTGCCCCTCGTGACGGCGCAGAAATTCACGGTATCGCTCTGCCGCACGGTGCCAACCTACGTCCTCCACAAAGGTATCGTCTGCACGAAGGTTCATGCTCATGGGTCTGCCGCAGTGCGGGCAGTGGGGAACAAGCTCGGACGGGATATAAGTTTTCAGGATGGTATTCTCCGGTACGGTCAGCTGACCATCCGGTGCAATGATATACCCCTGCGCTTCCACCATCTGCCGGATAAGCTTGTCGTTGTCATACGTTTCCTGACAGCATGGTTCACTGCACTGGAACAGACCGTAATCACCCTGTGTATAGAACAACCGTTTTTTGTCGAACCCTGCTTTCTGAAAACAGTGGTCCACGTTGGTGGTCAGCACAAAGTAGTCCTTGTCTTTCACAAGAGAAAACAGACCTTGATACACCGGCTTGGGCGCGTCCTGATAACGGTTGATGTAAATATAGCGGCTCCAGTAAGCCCAGTGCTCTTCCGGCGAAGAATATGGATAAAAGCCGCCGGAGTACATATCCGTAAATCCGTACTTGCTGGCAAAATCGGAGAAATATTCCCGGAACCGCTCCCTGTCATAGGTGAAACCTGCCGAGGTAGAAAGCCCTGCACCTGCACCAATGACCACTGCATCGGCATGGCTCAGGACCTGCCGCAGCGTATCAATCGGTCCGGAGCAATCGTTCGTAGATTTTTTTGTCCATATCTTTGAAAACATTGAAAATCACCTTTTTGATGCTTGTGGGTGTTTGCAGGAACTCTTTCACAGTCTGCACCGCAATCTCTGCTGCAAGCTGGTTGGGAAAGTGAAACTCTCCCGTGGAAATGCAGCAGAACGCTACGCTTTCCAGCCCGTTCTCTGCCGCCAGCTCCAGACAGGAGCGATAACAGGAAGCCAGCAACGCCCGGTCCTGCGGGGTTACCCGACCATGGATGATGGGGCCGACGGTGTGCAGCACATAGCGGCAGGGCAGATTAAATGCGGTCGTGATCTTTGCCTGTCCGGTGGGTTCCGGGTGTCCCTGCCTGTCTATGATCTCCGCACAGGCAAGACGCAGCTGCACCCCGGCATAGGTGTGGATGGCGTTGTCGATACAGCTGTGGTTCGGGCAGTAGCACCCGGTCATGCCGCTGTTGGCGGCGTTGACAATGGCATCGCATTTCAGGGTGGTAATGTCCCCCTGCCAGAGGTACAGCCCCGGCTGCAGGGGCGTCAGGTCAGCCGCATCGGTGATGCCTTTTGCGGCGATTTCCTCTTGCAGGTACGCATCCTGTATTTGCAGAAAGTCTGTGCCGATACGCCGTGGTTCACGGATATTCAGCAAGCCCCGCAGAAGCTGCCGCTGGGTGTCTGCGTCTGCCGGTATCCGCAGTTCCTGATACTCCGGGTGTTCTTTCAAAAGCACCCGAATGAGGCTCATTCGCCGCTCACTCTGGTTCATGGTGTTCGCCTGCCTTTCAAAACCTTTCTATAAAAACGCAGCAGTCTTACCGTTCACAAGACTGCTGCACTGTTTTTTTCAGATCAGAACTCGTAGGGAGGGTTGCCGGAGAAGTCTGCAATGATGCCGTGGGCATCCTCCAGATAGAACACCTCAAAGATGGGGTTGGTGGCCTCGCCGTACTGGCTCTTCACGATGGGGTTTGCGATGCACATCTCCTTGGCGGTCATGTTGTTTTCAAACACAGCCTTGCCATGCAGACGGAGCCATGCGTACTCCGGGCTGGAAACGGAGATCTCGATGTTGGGGTTTGCCTGCAGGTCCTTGTAAACATCCTTCTGGTTGTTGGTGCAGAACCACAGCTTGCCGTCCAGCTCACCGGCAAACATGAAGGGGCGGCACTTGGCCTTGCCGTCACGGCCTACGGTGGCCAGATACTGCACCGGGTTTGTGTTCAGAAATTCTACGACTTTATTCATGGGATGTACCTCCATACATTGTTTTTTTTTTCGGACAGCTTTATTGTAATGCGCTTTGTGCGGCTTGTGAAGTACGCACAATATTGTGGTGTAGTTACCAAAAAGATACCATTGCGATGCTGCTTGCTTTTTTTGCTGTTGAAAGCTATAATGATGCCATAAAGCGGTTTGTAGTATCCGTGCATCTGGCACGATGACCACTTGAAATTCCCTTGGAGGTAATTATGGAAAAGGAAATCCTCAAAGAGCTCCCGGCCTGCCCGGTGGAGACCACCCTGACCCTCATCAGCGATAAATGGAAGGTGCTGATCCTCCGGGATCTGATGCCGGGCACAAAGCGTTTTGGAGAACTGAAAAAGTCCATCGGCCATGTGACCCAGAAGGTTTTGACCGCTCAGCTGCGGCAGATGGAGGAAAGCGGGTTGCTGACCCGGAAGGTCTATGCTGAAGTGCCGCCCCGGGTGGAATATACGCTGACCGAATTGGGATATAGTTTGAAACCGGTTCTGGATGCCATGCGGGCATGGGGCGAAGGGTATAAAAGCAGGCTGGAAGGAAAGGCGGAATAAGCGTATTTGCTTGCACAATCTCCCCACCCAGCACAAGCTGGGCATACTCCAGCGGCCTATTGTAAGATCATCTTCCCGAAGGGGGAGGCCCAGAAGGCAAGCTGAGCGTTCACGCGAACGCGCACAGGAAACAAAAAGCGACAGGAGCCGCAGAAAACAGCTCCTGTCGTTTTTTGTTTGCAGTCAGTTTTTACAGTTCGATCACATTGAAAGTCTTCTCGAACTTGGAAGCATACGCCAGCAGGCGCTTCAGAACGGTGGCATCGCCGCTGATCTGTACCTGACCGGCCTGCTGACCTGTCATCAAGGCAAAGAGCTGCAGACGCTTGCAGGTGACGGAAGCCTGCGCATCCGGATGGTTCTCGCCGGGGTAAGACAGCAGGATGCCATTCGTACGGGTTACATAGAACTGTTCATTCACATCTGTCACCGTCAGATTCAGAGTCAGATCATCGTTCTGGGCGGCATTGGCATCGGTCATGATAGCAATGTAATCCAGCAGCATGGCGATGGTCATCTCGCCCATTGTCGCGGCCAGTCCATTGGCTGTGCGCGCCAGTTTGGACAGGTTGCCCTTGCGCAGCTCGGCGGCACCCATCAGATAGGCATTGCGCCACGCGCCGGACTCTGCCTGATAGCCAAGCTGTTCCAGTGCATCTGCACACAGATTGCGTGCTTTCTGATTGGACGGGTCGGCGTAGACCAGTTCTTTGGTGATCTGCGCTACCCATTGATACTCGCCCTTTTCGTAGTCTTTTTTCGCCTTGCAGAGCACCAGCTCTGTGCTGCCCAGATATTCTACCAGCTTCCTGGCGGTATCGCTGGGCGGGAGCGGGTTCAGGTTGACCGGGTTGGCATCGTACCAGCCCAGATATTTCTGGTAAACGGCCTTGGAATTGTGCGCCAGTGTGCCGTAATACGGCCGGGTGTACCAGACCTTTTCCAGTTTTTTGGGCAGGGTCAGCATCGCCGAGATCTCATTCGAGGTATACCCCTGGTTCATGTAATGCAGGGTCTGGTCGTGGATGAACTTATAGATGGCGGCTGTGTTCAGCAGATACTCATGGATCTCCTCGCCCCAGTGCGGCCAGTTGTGGCTCTGGAACACCACATCGGTCTTATCGCAGAAGCGCTGTTCGGCCTCGATGATATACTTTGCCCACTCGTTGGCATCGCGCACCTCTGCGCCGCGCAGGGTGTAGAGGTTGTGCAGGGTGCCGGTGCAGTTTTCCGCCATCCAGAGGGCGCGGTATTTCGGGAAATAGGCGTTCATTTCGGCGGGGGCTTCGGTGCCGGGGGTCAGCTGGAACTCGATCTCCAGCCCGTCGATGGTCAGTTTCGGAACATCTTCCCCGATCTCGTAGGTAGGAGCGATGAGGGACACCGTACCGGTGGACTGTCCCATGCCGATGCCCACGCTCAGCGCACCCTTTTCGCCCTTGTCAAGCACCGTGCCGTATTGGAACTGTGCGCGCCGCGCCATGGCGATGCCCGCGTAGACATTCTCGCGGATGGCGTGCTTCAGAAAGCCCGCCGGTGCAAGCACAGGAACCTTGCCGGAAGCCAGCTGGTCTTGGAGCGAAAGGCTCGCATCTGCTGCCTGTGCGCGGTCGATGATACCCTCCACGCCGCCGAAGTGATCCACATGAGAGTGGCTGTACAGTACGGCCTTGATCTCCAGCGGGCCGAAGCGGTTTTCCATCAATTCCTTGGCGGCTTTCATGTTTTCCCTGCACATCAGCACATCAAACACGATCCAGCCATGGTCGGTGCGGATAAATGTCGTGTTGGCCATATCGAAGCCGCGCACCTGATAGATGCCGTCGCACACTTCAAACAGACCGGCTTTGGCGTTCAGCTGCGTGTTCCGCCACAGGCTCGGATTGACGGTGTCCGGCGCGTCCCGGTTCAAATCGCCGTAGCTCTGCAGATCCCATGCAGATCTGTTATCATCACCATCGATGATCCTGCCTTCCGCGTTGTCCAGCCAGCCGCGCTCTGCGTTGGCAAACTCCCGCCGGTCGGAAAAATCCAGCGCTTCATACCATGCGGCGTTCTTTTCTGCCGTGATAGCCGTTGCCTCTTCGATCTCGCCCGGTTGGGTGGAGTCCTTGAAAATGTCTGTGATAAAGTTCAGGCTGTTTTCGTCGGTGCTGCCTGCTGCATGTGCAGTCAGGGATGCGCCGCAGGCCAAAGCTGCAGCCGCCGAAGCGGAAATAAAGTTTCTGCGGGTCATCTTCATAGTCGTTTGCCTCCGTTATATCTGGGGCGATTTTACACAAACCGTGGGCGGCTGCCAGCCGCGCAGGGCATTCCAGTCGGGCTTATAGATGCGCAGGAAGAGATGAAATTCAGTCTCTCCGATGGGAAGCCAGTTCTCCGTGTTTTCCGGCATCGCATGGGAAAGTGTGACATCAACAGAACCGTCTGCATTTCGATTCAGGACAGACCGGTCATTGATGCAGTAGCGATCGATGGGATTGTCGATGAGAAAATCGTCCTTGCCATAGGCGGTTACGGACCAAAAACCCTTCTCTAATGTCTGAGGGAACGAATCGAAATGCAGTGTGTAGGTCTTTTTACCGGTCAGGACTGCGCCGGTGCTGTCCACATCGGTTTTGGGGTAGATGGCAACATCGGTGGTGTTGGCACCCAGACCCCGCAGCGCCACCATGGCACGGTAGGTATATGTTGTGCCAAAGTTGCCGATGGGGTCGCCGAAATAGGTCCACTGACCCATCTGGCGCGTATAGTCCTTCGATTCGCTCAGCAGTTTTTTCTTCAGCTGGAGCAGCATCAGCTTCCAGCGCAGCCCACTGAACAGACCCAGCGCCTTGTCATCGAACTTCTCACCGGGGCCGATGTGCAGTGCTGCAAGCTCCCGGAGTACCGGCGCGTCTGCCGCAGCGGGCGGGTTGG
>ERZ791887.2328-NODE-2328-length-10329-cov-3.330932_pt1 | contig 10329 bp, 9 predicted proteins | sample MGYA00510157_ERZ791887 | MGnify/ENA primary metagenome ERZ791887 (study PRJEB30046, sample SAMN00792112) | human gut metagenome | study: EMG produced TPA metagenomics assembly of the A metagenome-wide association study of gut microbiota in type 2... | reverse complement strand
GCCAATGCCTGCGACGGCTTCAAGGAATGCACCTGCGGCGGTGAAAGCGGAGCAACGGTTTGTTACTCAGGGACTGTAAAAAAATACAGCTCATGCAAAAGCTGCTGTAGTTACTATGAATCTTGGAATGGATATGAATGTGTTTTTAGCGGTTATATGACCTCTTGTTGCGGAATGGGCTGCGGTTCAGAATGTAATGCCGGTTGGAGTTGCGACCACATTGAAGAAACCTGCAAAACATTAGGCGGTTCATCAATCAGACTATCCTATTGTCAAAACTCTCCTGGAAATTCGGCAGCAATCGTCTTTTGTGAATAATCATAAAAAAAGTCCTCCGTTACCGGAGGACTTTTTAACGATTATTGCGAGAAGTTTTATTTCTAATCAAAAGTTAGCGTGTCAAACCCTTAGAAATAATCTGTGCACCCGTTTCGGCAGCATTTACGGCCGCCCGGGCTTTCTCAGCAGAAACCTGACGATAAGAACCGTCAGCCTGCAATTCCAAACCGTTGTTTGCCAAAATTTTATTTGACAACATATTTTTATGAGCATCGGCTTCATGAGATACGGACGATCCCAAACCGTTATATCCTCGCGAAATCAAAATCTGTGCTGCCAGAGAAAGAGCCGCATCCGAAGATTTTGCCTTTCCCCGTACTATGCTTTCAACGCCGCCTTTCAAAGAAAACTCTTTTCCCTGCGGCAAATTAGCCATGTTAACCATAAAACTTCTCCTAAGATTTTTATTATTCTTGCTTATCTCTTTTGTCTATTATCGCAATATAATTGTCTTTTGTCAATATTTAAACTGGCTTTTTCTCAAAATATAAGGCGATAAAACGATTTTTCTGTTCGTAATTTTAATCTTTATACAATATACTGCATACAAATCAATAAAATATCCTTAACAAATAACAGTTTAATGGGAAAAAAATGTCTTTATTTAAGTCAATTGCCACTTTCGGAGGATTCACGCTCGTCAGCCGCATTACCGGATTTGCCCGGGATATGATTCTTGCCAATTTCCTCGGTGCCGGTGCCGTATCCGACGCCTTTTTCGTTGCTTTCAAACTGCCAAATCTGTTTCGCAGCCTGTTTGCCGAAGGCGCTTTCACCACCGCTTTTGTCCCCATGTTGTCCCACAAACTGGTAACCGACGGACGCGAAGAATCCATTCGTTTTGCCTCCCAGGCCATTTCCGTCCTCACTTTCTTTCTTACCCTTTTTGTTATTCTGATGGAATTCTGCATGCCCTGGGTGGTTGAACTGATGGCCCCGGGCTTTGCTTCCGATCCGCAAAAAATGGCTTTGTCGGTCGAACTCTCCCGCATCACTTTTCCGTTTTTGCTGTTTATTTCGATTGTTTCTTTTCAGTCCGGCATTTTAAACTCTTTCGGCAAATTTGCCGGGCCGGCCGCAGCACCGGTTATCCTCAATCTGACAATGATTGTTGCCGTTTTTGCTTTTGTTCCCTTTGGCGAAACCCCTGCCCACGGCATTTCCTGGGGCGTAACCATTGCCGGTCTGCTTGAAATTCTCTGGCTGCACTTTTTTCTCCGGCGGATTGACGTCAGCGTCAAACCGCAGTTCAACATCCGCCGCCTGCTGCATAATGCTGAAATCAAAACCCTGTTCAAACGTATTGCTCCCGGCGTTCTCGGAGCCGGCGTCTATCAGATTAACATGGTGGTTGACACCATTGTTGTTTCGCTGGTCGGAACCGGAGCCATCTCCTGGCTCTACTATGCCAACCGCATTCAGCAGCTGCCGCTCGGCGTGGTTGGCGCGGCTATCAGCGTTGCCTTGCTGCCGATACTCTCCCACCACCTCAAAGCCGGAGAAATCGAAGCAGCCCGTCACAGCCAAAACAAAGCGGTTGAATACGGCGCCCTGCTTTCCATTCCGGCAACGGTTGCCCTGATTGTTCTGGCTTATCCGATTATAGATATTCTTTTCCGCCACGGACGTTTCACCGCCGAAGATTCGGTTATGACCGCCCGTGCAGTTATCGCCTACTCCGTCGGTCTGCCCTCTTACGTTATGGTTAAAGCCCTTGCTCCGAACTTTTTTGCCCGCGGCGATACCAAAACCCCGGTCAAATACAGCATTGTTGTCATGATTGCCAACCTGTCGCTCAGCATAGCTTTGATGATTCCTTTCGGCCACGTCGGCGTGGCTTCGGCAACTTCCGTCGCCTCTTTCGTCTCGCTCTACCAATATCTTCGCGGCCTGAAAAAACGCGGTTATTGGAGCTATTCCGCCGAGCTGAACCGCAAAATTCTCAAAATCACGCTCTGCTCGCTGGTAATGGGCGGAGTTATTTATTTGGGAGAACTCGGCATAACCTGGAAGTTTGACAATTGGCTGCTGCTGTCTTACGGCATAAAAATTCCGCTTTTCGCCGGATTATGCATTTTGGGTGTTGCAACTTTCTGCGTAATGGCTAAACTAACCGGTGTGCTTTGTTTAACCGACATTCTTAAAATGCTTTCGTCACGGGGAAAGAAAAATGCTCAAAAACAAGCTTAAAAACTGGCTTTTGCAACAATACGGCAAACTGCGGCAAATCCGCCTGCCGAAATTTTCTTTTGATGCCATGGTTGACCGGGGAATGAACTTTCTTGCGACCTGGTGGAACACACTGGTTCTTCTGCTTGCCGCGCTGGTTTTTCTTTATTATCCTATCGGCGGACTGCTCATCAGCAACATTGACCGCACCACCGATTATGAAATTGATGAAAAACACCCTGAACAATCCAGCAGCGTGGAAATGATTTCTTTTCTGGTCAACCGTGAAGTAAACGAAAAAATCTGGACGCCGAACCTGCCGTTTTTCTACCCCTCTTATTTCCTTGACAATATGCCTAATTTTCAGCTCGGCATTTTTGACGCCCTAAATAAATTTACTTCTTCTTTTGCCAAAAGAATTGATAAAAAGATTACCGTGGAAGATGAACCTTCCGACCTGCAGGCCGCGGCGGAATTGCTGCGTTACCCCGGAACCGTCTGGATGTTTTCCGCCGAAAACAAACTGTTGCTGGCACCGTCGGCCAACAACCAGTACCGCAAGGCTCGCCGCCACCTGATTAATTACAACAAAAGCCTCAGTGCCGGCCGCGAAGTCTTTTACAAAAGCCCGGCAGACCTCGCTTACCTGCTCCGCAAATCCAAAATAAACCTTGGCAAAAGCAGCGCCGCTCTTGAAACCCGAATCCGGGAGGAAAGTTCTTCCTGGTGGGACACCAAAGCCGATAACATTTTCTATTATCAGCAGGGCAAAGCCTATGCTTATTACCTGCTTTTCAAAGCGCTCGGCAATGATTATAAAAACATCATCGTTTCCGCCGGACAATATCAAAACTGGATAAGCCTGATCAAAGCTCTGGAAGACGCCTCGTCCATCCAACCGACCATTGTCCGCAACGGCGAGCTGAACAGCCTGACCGCACCCAACCACCTGAGTTATTTAAACATGTACATCGTGAAAGCCCGCAATCTGCTTGCCCTGATTGCCGAAGCTTTAAACGAACAAGCCCCTGCAAGGAAATAAAATGCTGATTGAAACACAAGAAACCCCTGACCGCAATGTCTTAAACTTTTTTCCGCCGGTTCGGATTCTGAAAAGCGGAACCGCCGAATTCGTTGATGCCAAATCCCTGCGCAAGTCACCGCTGGCCGAGCAGATTTTTGACCTCGGCGGCATAAAATCATTGTTTATGACGGCAGAAATGATCTCCGTCACCAAAGAAGACGAAGCCGACTGGGAAGAACTCAAACCGCAGATTCTCGCCGAAATTATGGACTGCGCCGCTCTTGGCGACGAAGCCGTCATCGAAACGCCGGAAACGGCTGCCGATGAAACAGACGTCGTCAACCGCATCATCGGGCTGATTAATGCGCGCATCCGCCCGGCTGTCAAACAGGACGGAGGCGACATCGTTTTCAAAAACTTCGCAGACGGAATTGTCTATGTCGAAATGCGCGGCAACTGCGCCGGCTGTCCTTACGCTATGATTACCCTTAAAGAAGGAGTCGAAAGGGTTCTCAAATCCTATATCCCTGAAGTCAAAGAAGTCAGAAATTTTGAAAACAGCGAAGCATGAAAACATTAACCGCCGTCACAGCCCTGATTCTGAGCGTCCTTTTTATCTGCGGCGCCAAAGCGCCGGATACTCCCGTTTATGAATACAAGGTTGACGGCATTTATATCCATGACATCACGGTTGCCGAACTGGAAGACTTTTACCGGATATACGGCTATAAAGACTACATTTATATGCGGGACTGGATTTATCCGCCGATTTTTCTCACCCGTCTCCCCCGCGACTTCCGCTCAATTAAAGACCCGCAAAAACGCAACAAGCTCTTCTTGCAAATCGTCGGCCCTCTGGCTCTGAAACTTGGCGAAGAACTCAGTGAAGAGCGGCTGCATATCCGCCTGCTGGAAGACCGCTTCCAAAAACAGCACGACCTCACTGCGGAAGAAGAAAAATTTCTTGAACAGCAGGCGGAAAAATATGACATTTTCACCCGCCTCACGGGAGAACGGCGTTATGCTTACATTTTCAAAGAACTGCTGCTCCGCGTCAACAAACTGCCGCCTTCTCTGCTGATGGGCGCCGCTGCCATTGAAAGCAACTGGGGCACCAACCGCCCGGCCAACGAAGGCAATTCGCTTTACCGCGAACTGTTGTGGTACTCAAACGAACCCGGACTGATTCCCGAAGACGAAACCGAAGACAACAGCTACAAATACAAAATTTTCCCTTCGTTGCTGGCCTCCATGCGCTCATACACCCATAAAATCAACTCCGGCGTAAATTATGAACAGCTGCGTTTTCTGCGCGCCGAAATTGAAAACCGTGACAAACCAGTCACCGGCAAAGCGCTTGCCAATGCCATGATTTTCGACACCAATCTCCGGAATTTCGCCGGTTTGCTTGAATATACCATGACTTTTTACGAACTGACGAATTTTGATGAGGCAACGCTGGGGGACATTGACTGGCTGGACGCAAAAATTCCGGACGCGGAAAAATAATGGTTGCTCGACAAAATTTTGTAACAAAAGATTAATTACACTTTTCATTTAATTTATTTTATGATAAGAAATAGATAGTTAATTAAAGCGAGTGCAGAAAAAAAATGACAAAACTCGGCCTGACAATGCAAGATGTTAACCGCCTGTCTCACGACTTGTCTGTTGAGAACAAAGCAGCTGCGGCCCAAAAAATCTCTGCCTATTATGACGGAACCGACATCAGCGAGCGCGGGCGCAAACTGGCGGAAGACATTTTCCGCATTATGGTTGAAGACGTTCAGGTCAAAGTCAGGGAAGTCCTTTCCGAAAGTTTGAAAAACTGCAAGTCAATTCCCCGCGATATCACCGTCAAACTGATTAACGATCAGGACAGCGTTGCCGTTCCTTTCATCAAATATTACGCCAACCTCACCAAAGAAGACCTGATCAGCATTATCGAAGCGCAGAGCAGCAACAAACAGAAAGCGGTCGCCCAGCGTAAAAATCTGCCGGAAGACGTCTCGCAGTATATTGTTGACAAATGCTCGGAAGATGTCGTCGGCGTTCTCATCTCCAATGAAAGCGCCAATATCGTTGAAAAGACCTACGATTCGATTATTGATAAATATTCCGACAGCGACAATATCAAAAAACACCTGGTTTATCGTTCCGACCTGCCGGTTTCGGTCATTGAAAAGATTGTCAGTTCTCTTTCCGACGAACTGCAGAAACGTTTGATTACCACCCATAATCTGCCCAATAACATTGCCACCGACATTGTTGAACAGGTTAAGGAAAAAACCACGCTGCGCATTTCGGAAGAATACAGCTCCGATAAACAGATTGAAGAACTGGTTCACCAGCTTTACGCCTCCAATCACCTGACGCCGTCACTGGTTGTGCGTTCAATCTGCATGGGCGATTTGAAATTTTTTGAATATGCGCTGGTTTACCTTTCCAACACTCCGCTGCTGGAAGTCCGCAAAATATTGTTTAACCTGCAGGTTGACTTTATGATTCGCAATCTGCTCCGCAAGGCATTTATCCCCAAGAGTATGTTCCCCGCGGTTTTCAGCGCCCTGAACGTCATCCGCGACATTCGCTTCGGCTGCCAGAAGAGCGATCGTGCTTCTTTCATTCACAAAGTGATTGAACGCATTCTTTCGATAAGCTCCACCAGCGAGGAATTAAGCGAAGATGATGTCAATTACCTCATTTCAAAAATCAGTTAATTGATTATTTTTTAACTAAATGCGTATAGACTATACCCTTGTAAAGGGAAGGAGGCGGCCTTTGGTGTCGACGAATACGCGAAATTTAAGTTCCATTCTTGAGCTGAGCGATTTAATGCTGGCAGAGGCCAACCATGCCGAAATCGTCGAAAAAATAATGGATACCGCCGCCGACATGTGTGACGCGGACGGCTGGTTTTTCTACAATGTCAATGATGATAAGTTTCTGACCCTTTCATACAGCGTCAACAAAAGCCTGAAAATCACCCGCCGCGGCTCAGACAATCTGGTCTATGCTCCGACCGTTTTTCTGCCCGAAATCAAAAACCAGCCGCAGAAATCCATTGCCGCCGCCTGTTTTTTCAGCAAAGGCGTCATTAATTCCAATAACATCTACGCCGACAATAAATTTGACAACAGTTTTTTCGCCGAGTTTGACGAAGACAACAATTATGCCACCGTCTCCGTTCTCAGCATTCCGGTAACCACCCGCCGCGGCTACGTTGTCGGCATTGCGCAGTTTGTCAATCCGCGGGACGAAAGCGGACGCACCCTGACCTTTACGCTGGACACCCAGAAAAACACCATTTCAATCTGCAAGCTCATCGGTCTTCTGCTGGAAAACAAAATGCTTAATGAGGCCTACGGACAGCTGCTGGAATCTTTCATTGAAGTTCTGGCCCGGGCCATTGACGCCAAATCGCCTTATACCGGAGCCCACTGCCAGCGCGTGCCCGTTATTGCCCGCCTGCTGGCTACCGCCGCCGTTCAGGAAGACAGCGGCCCGCTGCGTGACTTTGAAATGAGCGGCGACGACTGGTACACGCTGCATATTGCCTCCTGGCTGCATGATTGCGGCAAAGTCACAACACCGGAATATATCGTTGACAAAGCCACCAAGCTGGAAACCATCTACAACCGCATTCATGAAATACGCAGCCGCTTTGAGATTCTGCGCCGCGACGCACATATCGACTACCTGAAAAAGCGCCTGGCCGATACGGACACGCCGGAGAACCTGCAGGCCGAATTTGTCGCCAAAGTCAGACAGCTGGAAAAAGATTACGATTTTATCGCCCAGTGCAACATCGGCGATAAAGATATGACCGAGCGTGACTTTGCCGAACTGGACAGGATTTCCCGCATCACCTTCACCCGTTACTTCAACCGTATGAAAGGGCTCTCCTGGGCAGAACGCGACCACATCAAAAACCCTGAAATTTACGAACAACCGGGTGTTGAAAATCTTCTTCAGGACCGGGGCGACCTGCTCTTTGACCAATATAACCGCGGCGAACTCTATAACCTGAAAATCCCGCACGGAACCATCAACAAAGAGGAACGGGAAAAGATCAACGAACACATTGTTGTCACCATCGATATGCTCAAGGCTCTGCCTTTCCCTAAAGAACTCTCAAAAGTCGTTGAATATGCCGGCGCCCACCACGAGCGCATAGACGGCAAAGGCTATCCCAACGGCCTCACCGGCGACCAAATGTCCATTCCTGCCAAAATTATGGCCATTGCCGACATTTTTGAAGCGCTTACCGCCAACGACCGCCCATATAAAGAGCCGAAAAAACTCTCGGAAGTTCTGGCCATTATGCGCGACATGAAAAACAACGGACATATCGATCCCGACCTTTACAAGGTTTTCATCACCAGCAAAGTTTACTTGGACTACGCCGAGCAATATATTTCACCGGAACAGATTGATGAAATCAACCCCGATGACTATTTATAAATAAGACACTGACGGAGAAACAAGCATGAGTAACTTAAGAATTGAACCAGTTCTGTGCCGGGCCGGCACCATGGACAATTACGCCTGGCTGCTCACCGATGAAGAAACGGGACAAAGCGCCGTGGTTGACCCCTCCGAAGCGGCGCCGATTATTGCCAGATGCAAAGAATTGGGCATCAAACCGCAATATATCTTCAACACCCATCACCATTACGACCATACCGACGCCAACCTGGAACTGAAAGCGCTTTACGGCGCACAGGTTGTCGGCGGAGCAGCCGACCTCAACCGTATTCCGGGCATAGACATCGGCCTGAATGACGGAGATACGTTCAGCCTCGGCAGCTCCCGCGCCGAAATTATCCGCGCTGACGGTCACACCATCGGCCATATTCTGTGGTATTTTCCTGAAGCTAAAGCCCTCTTCACCGGCGACACGCTGTTTAACCTTTGCATCGGCGGTCTGTTTGAAGGCAGCGCCGAACAAATGTTTGCCACACTGAATAAAATCAAAGAACTCCCGAACGACGTCAAATTCTATCCCGGTCATGAATATACCATTCACGGCATCGGCTTCGCCCAATACTTCAACCCCAACAGCCAGCTGCTTAAACAATATGTGGAAGAGGCCATGGGCAAAATCAAACAGGGAAAACCGGTCGCACCGGTAACCCTCGGTCTGGAAAAACACTGCAATCCTTATCTTCAGGCCGTCACCCCTGCCAGTCTGAACAAACTCTGCAGTATGTAGAAAAAATTAGACAAAATTATTTTTTTATGATAGTATGATCTCATATCTAACCATCAGGACGATTGGCACATGAAAGTTCTATCCAAAGCCGAAAGGGAAAACCAATATCGCAAACAAGCCGACGCGGCCACCCGCAAAGCTGCCTCGCCGAACACGGACAAGCGGCAGGCAACCCTCCGGAAAATAAAGGAACGGCTGCAACAGCTGAACTACATCATTAACGACGAAAAAGCTTTGGAAGAAATCATCGGCGATGACAATAAACTGAACCTGGATAAAATCGGCATTCTGAGCGAAAGAGGCATCATTTCGCTCAACGAAAAAGAACTGGAAGCCGAAACGCCGCAGATTGAATTTTCTTTTGACAAGCATAATCCGACTTTTGAAGAAGCATACACGGATTCTTTCGTTTCCGGACAGCCGCCCCTGTCCCAAACCGAGGAACTGCGCCCTGCTCCCAAAATCAAAATCTTCAGCATCAGCGAAGAATTGCCCGAACTTCCGCAATCCAGAGAAAGACAAACGCCTGCCTCCCGGACTGCCGAATCAAACGAATCCAATACGCGGCAGGAAAACGACACCACCCGCAGAATAGATGAGCTGCTTGCCCGTCACGAGCAAAAAAACAAAACGGCCCCAAAGGAAGACACACCGCCGGCCCCGGCAAAAGAAACCGCTCCCGAAAAGAAAGAAAAACCCGAAGCTTCCGATCACTCCGAAGAACCCTCATGGATTAAAGGCTATCCCGCTTCACTGAAAAAATGGTGCGAAACCGCCGTTGATAAAAAAACCGGAGAACCCAAACGCGAAATTAAAGAAGTTCGGGTGCAAACCGATGAAAACCAGGAACCTGCGTCCGTGGAAATCGAAGTCCGCCCGCTGAGCCCGATTGCCCGCAAACGCGGCGATGCCGGCGCCGTCTATATGGTGAAAAAAGCGCCGCAGCCGGATAAAATCGACGTCACCATCAAAAACCCCGAAGCCGGCAAACCGCTCAGCTACGACTACTTTTACGCCCTGGTCAAAGCCGCCCGCGACAACGGAGCCGACACCATTGAATTCAACAATATTCGTACGCCGGAATTCCGTGACAAACTGCTGGCCGCCGCTCTGCAATTTAAAATGAAATTAAAGAACCCGCCCGGCGTCATCAATTTGGAAGCCGAACATCTGCAAAGCATACCGCCCGGCTGCCGCCAATACCTGACCAAACATAACGAAGCGGCCAAAAAGGCGCTGCAAAAAATGGGCCGGGAAATAGTCCCCGAAAAAGGAACCAAATTCGGCCAAGGGCCCAAAGCAGAAGAACGGACACATACCGAAAAAGTCTTCATCGAATCAACGCAGATGGAAGAAAAACTCGCCAAAACCGAAAGATTTATGCGGCAGCAGGAAAAACGGGTCAATTCCCCTTCAACCGCCGAATATGACCAAAATCCGGAACGCGGCAATCGTGACCCGTCCAAACGCAACAATAAAAGAAACAGAAAAACATTCAGCTATCACAAAGGTAAAGAGATATAAATTAAAAACAAAACCCCGCCGGACGAAAACGGCGGGGGTTCTTAAAGCGGAAGACCAA
>ERZ791887.2294-NODE-2294-length-10528-cov-2.782106_pt1 | contig 10528 bp, 10 predicted proteins | sample MGYA00510157_ERZ791887 | MGnify/ENA primary metagenome ERZ791887 (study PRJEB30046, sample SAMN00792112) | human gut metagenome | study: EMG produced TPA metagenomics assembly of the A metagenome-wide association study of gut microbiota in type 2... | reverse complement strand
TATAATTGTCTGTCTTAATGAGTCCGAAACGGCTATGCCTTTCATAATATCCGTCTTCATACGCTCTGCATAAGTCATTGCGTTAAGATTCGCCATTGTCCTGTTCTGCTTATTCTGCTCGTTATTTATGCTGCATACAATACCTGCCACAGCACTCATTCCGATTATAAATACAACAAGTGGAATAATAATATTTTTCTTTATAAAATGCATTTCATTCACTCCAAACTGCTGATTTGTAAATATTTGTTTATTATATCACTTTAAATGTTATTCCGCATTAAAAATGACGCAGGAATTTCCTGCGTCATTGCATATGTCCTTATATGAAACCGCTTCATATATTAAGGAAATCTTTTCTATAATCCACCTTAAAGAATTCTGCAAGCTTAATCATATCTTCGTCTTTTATTGTATTCTTTCTCTCAAGTCCAGCTGTAAGCATATATATCTGTGCAGCTTTTTCAACAGTTTCAATAAGTCCAAATGTCTCATCAAGAGTTTTTCCAGCACCATATATTCCATGCATTGCCCATATAACAAGTCTGAATTCTTTCATTTTTTCTGCTGTTGCCTCGCCTATTTCATTAGTTCCGCAAAGCATCCATGGGAGAATACCTACACCATCCGGGAACACAACTATACACTCTGTACACATTTCCCAAAGTGTATGCGTAAATTTCTTCTCGTCAAGTTCATGAACATAATTCATGGCAAGCGTATTAGTTGGATGTGAATGTATAACAACTCTGTTATCTTTATCAACAGAAAGTCTTGCCATATGACTCATAAGATGCGCTGGTAATTCGCTTGTGAATTTTCCTCCATCCTTATATCCCCATAATAACTGCGCTGTTGTTCCATCTTCAGCTATTCTTATTATTCCAAGATTATTCTCTGGATCTGTATTTACATTTTTAAAGTACTTACCTGTACCGGTTACTATAAATATTCTGCCAATAAGTGCATCTGCTTTGAAACCCGTCGGAATCTCTCTTAACACATGATTAATATCAAGATATTGTGCAATTTCTTCTTCATCAAGCATATAGCTGATATTACCACCATTTCTTTCGTCCCAGCCAAGACGATACATATTAGCTGTAGTATCACACATTTCTTTAACAAAAGGTGCTGTTAATATATCTTTCATTATCGTGCCTCCAATACTTTCTTTTCGTAATCCATAACCTCACTGACATAATCAGCTGCCACATTTTCTCTATTAAGATATTCCTGCCATATATCTCCAAATGGCATAATCTTTAATTCTTCCTGTGCTGCCATAAGTTCTGTGAACCTTCCTTCGTTCTGAAGATTGCGAAGTGATTCTGGCTCTAACAATGCATACAAAAGAGCTTTCTGAACACTTCTCATTCCGGTTATCCATGCAGATATTCTGTTAATTGATGCGTCGAAATAGTCAGTTGCTATAAATACCTTGTCAAGCGCATCTGCTCTGACAATTTCTTTAGCAATCTCTCTGGTTTCGTCATCATATAAAACTACATGATCGCTGTCCCATCTTACAGGTCTTGTAATATGTAATGCTAAGTGGTCATTGAATAAAAGCATTGATGATACCTTATCTGACACAACCTCTGTAGGATGATAGTGTCCATTATCCATAAGTGGGGTTATGCCTGCTCTTGCTACATAATTCATGCAGAATTCAGACGAACCAACCGTGTATGATTCAACGCCTATGCCAAATACTTTAGATTCAAGACACACAAACACCTTGCTCTTATCATATGGAATTGAAAGAATTTCATCTAAAGATTTTTTAAATCTCCTTCTTGGTCCAAGTCTGTCTGCCGGAATATCCTTATAGCCATCCGGAATCCATATGTTCATTACACATGGCTGTCCTGTTTCATTAGCAAAATATTCTGATATCTCAATACATCTCTTGCCATGTTCAATCCAGAATTTTCTTACTTCTTCATCTGGTGATGATAATGTAAGTCCATCTTTAACCATTCTATGTGAGAAAAATGTTGGATTAAAATCAATTCCCATATTGTATTTCTTAGCAAATTCTACCCATCTGGTAAAATGTTTTGGTTTAATTGAATCCCTGTCTGAACCGTCATCTATAATGGCATAACTGGCATGAAGGTTTAGCTTCTTCTTTCCAGGTACAAGTGTCAATACTTTGCTTATATCCTGCATAAGCTGCTCAGGAGTAGCTGCTCTTCCCGGATAATTTCCAGTAGTCTGTATACCACCTGACAGACTTTCTCTGCTGTCAAAACCAATTACATCATCTCCCTGCCAGCAATGCATTGATACCGGCACATTCTTTAATCTTTCTAATGCAGCCTCAGTATCAACTCCTATACTCTGATATATCTTTCTTGCTGATTCATATCTTTCATTAGTCATATATAGCATTATTCTCCTTATATAATCTGAAATTTATTATCTTTTCTGCTCAAATCGTTTAATATCAAAGGAATCTCTTACACACGCTCTTGCTTCCTTCAGATTCTTAAACACACTATCTGCTATCATCTGCGCCATAATATTTCCAATAGCAGTAGCCTCTGCTGGTCCCGCTACAACTGTTTTCCCAGTCGAATCAGCCGTAAGCTGATTAAGATATCCAGCATTAGCACCTCCACCTATTACATATATTGCATCATATGTAATGTCCAGATTCTTTTCTATCTGCATAACTGTATCTGCATAACTGTCAGCCAGACTCTTATATACAACTGCTGCAATCTCTCCGGCTGTGTCAGGTATAATCAAATCATTATTATTGCAGTATGATTTGATTGCCTCTGTCATATTCTCTGGTGCAAGAAAGCATTTATTATTAACATCTATCCTTGATGTTATATAGTCTGTCTCCTCTGCTTCCTTACAAAGCTCTGCAAATGTATATCTGTCTTCAAATTCATGCCTTACAGATTGTATAATCCAGAGTCCCATAATATTCTTCAAATATCTAAATCTATAATCGTATCCACCTTCATTGGTAAAATTACATACCTGGCTTTTCTCATCACATCTTGCCTTTAGAAGTTCTGTCCCCATCAGTGACCATGTTCCAGAACTTAAATACAAAACATTATCCGCTACTGTTGGAACAGCCATAACTGCGGATGCTGTATCATGACTTGCACACATAACAACCCTTGTATTGTATCCAACAATCTTCTTAATACCATCAGTTAATTCTCCCAGTATTGTTCCCGGCTGCTTAAGCTCCATAAACATATTTCTGTTGATTCCAAGCATATCAATCAGTTCATAATCCCATTGTTTAGTTTCCGGATTAACAAGCTGTGTTGATGTTGCATTGGTATATTCCGATGCTTTAACCCCCGTAAGAAGAAACTGAAAATAATCTGGAAGCATAATAAATGTCTTCGCTTCCTTTAACTGTTCAGGTCTTATAAATTTATCCGACATGAGCTGGTAAATTGTATTAAACTTCTGTTTCTGAATACCTGTTCTCTTATATAATTCTTTTTCGGATATCACCTTATAAACTTCTTCATCCATTTCATCTGTACGTTCATCCCTGTATCCATATACATTTCCTATGCATTTGTCATTATCATCAAGAAGAACATAATCAACAGCCCATGTGTCAATCGACATGCTTACTGGAATTTTCCCGAGTTCTTTACATTTTTTCATTCCTTCAATAATATTGGCAAACAAGCTGTCAACATCCCATAACTTGTTGCCATTATCATTAATCATGCCATTATCAAAACGATATACCTCTTCTATTGTCATTCTGCCGTTGTCCATGGATGCAAGAATATGTCTTCCACTTGAAGCCCCAATATCAACGGCAAGGTAATATACCGGTTTCATACAATCTTACCTCCTGTATTAAATTCATGTATTAATCAAGATGAAAAACACACCTTAAATCATCACTCACAGGACTGTCGTCTGGATTAACCCTCATAAGAGGCGCCATATATTTCCACCACTTTCTGTTGATCTCCGTGTCTGCTGACTGTGCCCACTTTTCTTCATCTTCAATCTCTATATATCCATATAATATGTTAGTTTCATCATCTAGAAATATAGAATAATTATGTCCGCCATATTCGTGTATCATTGCCTTCATTTCAGGCCATAATTCATTGTGACGCTTTTCATATTCATCAGCACATCCAGCTTTAAGATACATTTTAAATGCTTTTCTTATCATTCTGTAATGCCTCCACTAAAGCCAGTATTGTAAGTGACTGTCCATATGCCATAGGCGCTATAAGTATGTTCTTATAATGCTCCGCATCATATCCCATACCAGTTCCTCCAGATACATTAAGCACTGTTCCATCTGAATCAATATTTTTAAGTATTGCATTTATCGCTTTGTCAGCAACATCTATATAAGAATCATCAAGTATTCCCATTCTGATTCCCTTTAATATACCGGCTGTAATTGCAGCACTTCCAGATACTTCTTCATAACTTGATGAATCTGTAAGTACTGTATGCCATAATCCGCTTTTACTCTGCAGCTTCTTAAGAGCAGCTGTCTGGGCTTTATAAGCATCTATTATTATCTCTTTAACACCACTGTTAAGTGTTCCCTTAAACATATCAACATAATCAAGAATTCCTAATGTGAACCAACTATTCCCTCTGCACCAGAATATACCACCGAAATTATTCATTTCATTAAATGTCCAGCCATGATAAAACAATCCTGTCTTGTTGTCGCAAAGATACTTTATATGCATAAGTACCTGATGTATTGACTCATTTATCCAATCCTGACGATTATACTTCTGACCCATTTTATTAAGGAATAAAACTGTCATAAACAGAGTATCTATCCACATTTCATTCTCATTGAGTCTTACTCCCTGTCTGTCTCCATTCGCACTTGTAACATGCTGGAATCCACGTTCCTTTGTTCTTGGAAGGCAGTTCATAAGCCACTCTGCCCATTTGATACACAGTTCCTCGAACTGTGTATCATTGTAATAGTTATTTAATTCAACAAGAGTAAGTAACGGTGTTGTTGTGTTGATATTCTTTGATGGAAGACCTTCTGCTATATTTTCTTTAAACCATTTGTAAAGAAATTCTCTATACTCATCATTGCCATTAATCTGCATTATCTTAAGCAATCCATATAAACCAACCCCCTGTGGCCAGTCCCACTCTTTAATTCCAAAGTCTCTTTTAAAGAAGCCTATTGACTCGCCGCCTTTTTCCAGCTCTTCATCATTATCAGGTCTGCCAAGATTCATAAGCTTATCAATTACAAGATTTAGCTTATTCTCAATTTCTTTCTTGTCAGGTTTTTTATTGTTCATATATATGTCCTCCGTTTTTATCTTATTTTTATCCCAACAATCCAAATACTGTTGGCAGCCACATACTAAGCTGTGGTACAAATGTTACAAAAAGAAGTGCGACCAAAATTGCTACAAAGAATGGCACCAGTTTCTTAATTACCTCTTCTACCTGAAGATGCGATATACTACAACCTACAAATAATACGCTTCCTACAGGTGGTGTAATTGTTCCAATTGAAAGGTTCATAACCATCATTACACCAAACTGAATAGGATTCATACCTAATGCCTTAACTACAGGAAAGAATATAGGTAACGCCGGAGCCATATCCATAAATGTTCCTACAATCAGAAGTATCAGGTTAATAATTAACAGAATAACAATCTTATTATCAGACACACCCAGTAATGCTGCACTTATAGCCTGCGGAAGACCAGTGAATGACAATACGAATGACAATACTGATGAAGCTCCTATTATAAGCATAACAATTGCTGTCATAACTGCTGTTTCTTTTAAAATTCTTGGAATATCTTTAATCCTAATGCTCTTATAAACAAACACAGCCAGTATAAATGCATACACAACAGCTACACCAGATGCTTCTGTCGGAGTAAAATATCCTGATAATATACCACCAATAATAATTACAATGAGGAAAAGACTTGGTATAGCATCCCAGATTGTCTTTAAAACAACCTTAGCTGTAAGATGATCTCTCTTGATTACATATCCATGCTTTTTTCCATATACGAAAGCAACTACCATACACAGTAATGCCCATAATAATCCTGGAATCCAGCCAGCCATAAGTAATGCTGCAACTGAAACTCCACCACTTGCTGCTGAAAATACAATGAATGAAGCTGTTGGTGGAATTAACTGTCCTACTGGTGCTGAAGCAACATTTGCTGCTGCTGAAAATGCCCTGTCATATCCCTGTTCATCCTCAAGTGGCTGCATAACACCACCAATTGCTGTTGCTGCTGCAATACCTGAGCCTGATATAGAACCAAACATTGCGTTACCTGCAATGTTAGTCATTGCTAAAGAACCTGGAACCTTACCTAAAACAAGCATTGCCAGATTAATAAGCCTTTTTGCTATACCACCATTACTCATTAACAGACCTGCAAGTACAAAGAACGGAACTGCAAGTAATGTGAAGCTGTCAATACCTGTAACCATTTTCTGAGCTGATATAAACACACCAAAATGTGGTGTAAGAAACATAATTAATGTAACAAGTGATGCTGATATAATACTGAATGATACTGGAACACTAAATGCCAGTAATAAAAAGAATACTATTATCAATACAATTGCTGCCTGTATTTCCATATTGCCTCCTTCTGCATATATATGCATTATTCAATCTTAATTCTGTCTTAATTTCTTAAAATGATCTACAATCTTAAACACTCCGTAAATAACCATGAGAACTCCACATACCGGAACACATACATAATAGACCTGCATAGGAATCTGCATAGCTGGTGAGAGCTGTCCTGCTGCATTAGCAGTAACCATAATTCCACCAATAATCATTACTGAAACACTTAAAATCATAATAAGCACATCTATTGCAATCTGAGCAAGTGTTTCATTCTTTGGCTTGAACTTCTTAACTATAAAATTGATAGCCAAATGACTGTTTTGTCCATATGCGTAAGGAACGCCCATCATTGTCAGCCATATGAGCATATATCTTAATAATTCCTCTGTATATTTGCTTGGATTATGTAACACAAATCTTGTAATTACCTGCCAGCAGCATCCAAGTACCATACCGGCTACAAGCACCTCTAATATTATTTCAACTACTTTATTCAAATACTTCATGCTTTTCTCCTTTCTTCCTGCAAACCATGGGCTTATATGCATTAATCTGCATATTTCTGAATGTCATCATATAGCTTCTTATATGCTTCGCCCTTGTTATAGAAGTTGGCATGTATTGGCTGTACTGCCTCAATAAATGGTGTCTTATCTATATCCTTATATACATGCACGCCTTTACTTTCTGCATGTTCAATGGCATCCTCCATCATTCCATTATAAAGACTCTTAAAGTTATCATTTGTTTCATCAAGTGCTTTTATAAGACTCTGTCTCTGTTTCTCTGACATCTTGTTCCATGTCTTAGTACTTATAATGAATATATCTGGTGAAAACTGATGCTCTGTATATGTATAAGACTTAACAAGATCTTCATGTCCATCAACAGTAAGAGCAAGCTCTGTGTTCTCTGCTCCATCAACGACACCCTGCTGTAATGACGCATATGTCTCTGATGCAGCCATAGGAACCGGTGTTCCTCCCATTTTCTCAATCATATCCATTGATGTTGAACTTGGCATTGAACGAATTTTCTTTCCACTAAGAACTGATGTATCTGTAACTGGAACATCATCTTTAAGATAGAAATTTCTTGCACCATTAGCATAATATCCAACAGCTATATATCCATCATCTGCTGTATCAGCAAATAATTCTTTAACTGCTTCACTATTCTCCATCGCATTATAATAATGCTCCTGATTCTTAAACAGATAAGGAATTGCAAATATTGCATATCTGTCATCAAACTGACCTAATGTGTTAGAGCTTACTTTTGCCATATCAATAATTCCGGCTTTAACCATTTCTATTTCTTCTTTTTCTGTACCAAGAACACCACTGGCAAATATCTTAATATTTACCTCATCACCAGATTCTTTTGCGGCAAAATCTGATACCTTAGCAATTGAATCCGCTATTTCTGAACCTGCTGACTGATTATGCGCCAGCTGAAGAACTAATTTATCTGATGAATTAATCCCTTTAACTTTAATAAATGTTACTATTACAATAATGAGACACACTGCAACAAAAGCTGTGCCTATTATCTTTTTATAAGCTTTCATAACCTTCTCCTTTCTTATGAGACCCCTTTATTATTGTTACTTTTTATTTTTGAAATCCGCGCGTATTTCAAGGCTTGTTTCATAAGCCATTTCTTATCTTGTAACTGGATTATATCACCGCAAAATAATACTTTTCTTGAACAATATTGCTATATATGTTTGATTTTTTAAATATATTGCTCTATACTTTTTAATTAATAATAATTAATTGTGAGGTATTGTATGGCAGATAATAAAATTACTTTTTTTGGCAAATGTGATGGAATATCCGTAGAACAGCTTATACGTTATGGCAGATTCAATATGAATGTGAAGCATTTTCACAACCAGTATGAGATATTTTACATAATTGAAGGAGAGCGCCAGTTTTTCTTCGATAACAAAAGCTATAATGCTTATGCTGGAGATATTGCAATACTTGATACCAATCTGGTTCATACTACATGCTCAATATCAGATGAGGATAAAGGCTACAACCGTGTTATTCTTTACATTGATTATGAAAAGATGTGTGATTTTGACAAAAAGTATCCTGGTCTTAATCTTGTTAATTACTTTCATAATAATTATGGCATATACCACCTCAATGAAGACCAGCGTATAGCATTTCTTAATCTATACATGGATTTAAGACATGAATTAACCAAAAAGAACAGTGGATATCAGTCAAGGGTGGAAATTGCAACTATATACTGGCTGTATAAACTGCTCTCCCTGAAACATGACAGTACGCAGATACATGCTGTAATTAATAGCCCAAAAGAATTATCTGCCTCTAACATAAGTGCCTATCTTGAAGCTAACTACACAAAAGAGCTCGCCCTTGATACTATCTCAGACGAGCTCTTTATGAGCAAATATTATATGTGCCGCATATTTAAAGAATACACTGGATTTACTATCACCGAATATGTTAATACTCTCCGCATTAAGAAAGCCACCCAGATTCTCGAAACCTCTAATCTTAGTATATCAGATGTTGCTGCTGAGCTTGGTTTTGAAAGTGCGTCATATTTCGAAAGAATATTTAAAAAAATAATGAATGTAACCCCTTTAAAATACCGTAAAACTCACCAGTCTGTTACAATTGAACATGAAGAGCTCAACACACTTGATGATTCTGATTATATTGACTGATTATACATTTCGTACAGACTTTCAAGCTCGATAATTCCATATACTTTAATAAGACTTCCTAATCTTTCATCAAACTTCGCCAGATTATTGTAAACCTTTGCTCTTATTTTAGAATCTGCATTACCTACAAATCTGCTGACATCCGAAGCGAAGGATATTCCCACTGCATTACCTTTATCAACAACATCAGTCTTATACTTTTCAGAAATAATCAAGTCATCTGCTCTGTTATTTCTTCTTAAAGTCTGCAACCTTAAATCTTCGTATCATTTCACGCAGATTCTCTGCTTCGCTGCTCATCTGCTCGCTAGCTGCTGCACATTCCTGTGATGTTGCTGAATTCGTCTGTACAACATCATTAATCTGCTCAATTCCTTCATTAATCTGCTGGATTTCTACCGTCTGCTTCTCTAATGTATCAGCAATATCAGCAACTTCCTCTGTAATCATCTTAGAATTACCAGCAACCTCTTCTAACTGTGTTGCAGTCTCATCTGCAATCGTCATACCCTTCTTAACAGCCCTTACCGATGTTTCAATAAGTACAGCAGATTCCTTTGCTGCCTTAGCACTCTGGTCTGCTAAAAGATTCACCTGATTGGCTACAACTGCAAAGCCTTTTCCGGCCTCTCCTGCCCTTGCTGCTTCTATAGATGCATTCAAGGCAAGCAGATTAGTCTGTGAGGCAATTTCATTAATTGTTGAAATAATCTTGTCAATCTCTTCTGATGCCTCATTAATATCTTTCATAGAGGCAACCATTTCCTGCATCTTACTGTTGCTCTCAGAAATAGCTTCTCCAAGGTTTCCAACTCTGTTGCTGATTTGCTTTGCAGACTGTGAATTTCTTTCTACCTGCTCCGCAACACCTTCAACAGTTGCTGTAAGCTCCTCTACAACAGACGCCTGATTCGTTGCTCCATCTGCCAATTCATTAGAGCTTGAAGCAACCTGCTCTGCTGCACTTGATACTTCATCTGAAACTCTCTGGATTCCTTTAATAGTTTCTGCCATGCTTTCCTCAAACAACATGAAAGAATTCAGTATTCCGACAAAATCACCCTTCCACTCTACTTCCGGTTTGACATCGAAATTGCCTTCTGCAAACAATTTCATTGAACGGTCTATATCATCTACATAGCTTCCAAGAATAGCAATAGAGTTACGCAGGCTGTGTGCCAGTCTGCCAAGCTCATCAT
>ERZ791887.2259-NODE-2259-length-10728-cov-2.426403_pt1 | contig 10728 bp, 10 predicted proteins | sample MGYA00510157_ERZ791887 | MGnify/ENA primary metagenome ERZ791887 (study PRJEB30046, sample SAMN00792112) | human gut metagenome | study: EMG produced TPA metagenomics assembly of the A metagenome-wide association study of gut microbiota in type 2... | reverse complement strand
AGATTTCTGGCAGCAGGTGCTGAATCGCTGCATATTCTCTTAATCATAATGAATAAAGTTCCTACCAGCATTACTATAGTAACAAGTACCACCAGTAACACCCTGCCTATAATTCTGGCAATTTTCTTTCCCATAATTCTCTCCCTATTCTGTATTATATATTATTCCAGCCTCATTGCCTTTGATATAACTGAACCTGACATACTGAAAATATTAATTATTATATCACTGATATGGAAATAATTTCCATATATAATTTTCAATTCACTTTCTGATTTCTAATAAATCCACAGGATTACAGCATAAAACTTGTGCAAGTTTTATCACATATTCTGCCTGTGCCTTATTAATATCCTTTCTTCCCTGTTCATATTGTTGTATCGTCTTTATAGGTATTCCTGTTTCTTCTGATAACTGGCTCTGTGTTAGTCCTGCCATCTTCCGGTATTTCTTAAGATATGTTTCCATTCGTGTCTGCTGGCTTAACTCTATAATCCTGTCAACTGACTGGGATATATCCATCTCATGATAAGGATTATACATATCTCTTATTCTTTCAATAGTAACTTCTTTCTGAATTATCCTGAAAGACTTTCCTGTATACCACTGATAATATGCTAATATCCAGCCAGTCCAGTATTCCTGGCTTCTGCCATCATATACTCCAGGCATAATTATTTTATCATCTGGAATATCCAAAACTTTTATAGCCAGCTCTGCACCTGACATACCAGCTATAACAAATATATCTCCCTTCCCAAAACGTTCACAATAACTTGATTCAAGAAATATATTATAATATTCAGACAATTCATATCCGCAGTCATAAACTGCATAATTAAGCATATTTCCCATTACTCTCTGGGCCATATTAAGATAGACCTTGTCATATGCACAAATCATCAGCTTTCAACTCCTCATCTATAATCTTAGTAATATATAATTCACCTTTTCTATAATTCTCTTTTTCCATTGCCTTATAACCATTTCTTGCATACATATCTCTTGCCATTTTCTTAGGATACCATTCATTATAATCAACCTTCTGATAACCTATAAATCTGATTGATTCAAATGCTTTCTTGCTCTTAAGGCATATCTGTTCTCCAAGATTACCAAGCATTAATGCTTTACATAACTGTTCATACGATATTATTCCGCTTATAAAATCTTTGGCATAAGAAAAATAACTGTCATCTGCCCTGTATCCCTTAATAATATCTGCATTATCAGTATCAACATGAAACTCCTGTGTAATATACCTTTTAGCTTCCCGTTCAAGGGGAGTTGAACTGTCAAATATCCTGTTATTAATTAATATATTAAGCCAATGGATTATTGTATAATTCTGACCGTTAATGTCCAGTATACTCAATCCATCAGTATCCATGTCGTATATATTAACATATCCGTCCAGATTGTCTGATACAGACCATTCTTTTGCAAGCTCTATATTCTCTGTACAGTAAAATCCAATACCATAATCATTATATTTCTTTCCTGCTCCATATAATGGTTTATCTATTATGTGATTAGAACCATGATATAAAATCATAAAAACTCCTCCTACAGATGTATAAATACATTATACGCCTGTAGGGGGAGTTGTCAACTTATATTTTTTAACATTTCCCGGCTGTCACTTCTTGTACATTCTCATCGCTGTCCGCGCGGTCAGCTCATATGCCAGAACTGCGTTCTGGCATTGTCGCGACGCTCCTCGAATATACAAGAACAAATCCCAGCCCATGCAAGCATGGCTGTCACTTCTTCTTGTATATTCTCATCGCTGTCCGCGCAAAAAAGAGCGACGGCAAATTAACTCTGCCATCGCTCTTTTTAAAAAAATATGAGGGAGAAAAAATGTTTTCTTTACTCCATCATAATACAACATACTTTGTGATATGTTAATATATATTGTATAAAGCATTTATAAAAAAAATATAAACTGGCATTCATCTTATTCCGGTCGTCCAAGATAAAATCCCTGCACTAAATCAATACCATTATCCCTTAAGAATTCATACTCTTCTCTTGATTCAATACCCTCAGCAAGCACTTTGATGCCTCTTTTATGGAAGCTGTCTCTATAATAAAAGTAATACTCCTGCTTATCAACATCATTCTCAATATCTGTTATCAGGCTTCTGTCAAGCTTTACGATATGTGGTGCAAATATATCCACTGCCATCATATTATTATTTCCTGTTCCAAAATCATCAAGTGCAATATTGAATCTGCTTCTGTTAATTGAATTCTTCTTAGACTGCCATTTGTCAATGTCCAGTGCTGTGTATTCCAGAATCTCTATTATCCCCTTATCTCCCAGAACATCGGCATAGAATTCATCAAAAACAGCCTGCTCCTCTGCAGTAAATGATTCCGCAGGAAATGAATTAATTGCTATATATGAATGGTATCCTCGCTTTGCATAACACTGTACTGCTCCAAATATAGTTGCGACCTCAAGTGTATGCAAATCATTCTTTATCCTGAACTCTTCAATTAAATCCATGACCCCAATATTCTTAGGTCTCATTAAAGCCTCATATGCATATATATCCCTGCCATTCGGATAAAATATAGGTTGAAATGCATAACTTATTTCCAGCTTTGCAAGCTTGTCTTTAATCTCTTCATCAAGCGGGAAAATGCTGTAGTCTACCATACTTTTGTCAATATCCTCTCACATTATTTACAAATCACATAAACAGATTTTACCGCTTTATTACATTCTTTGCAACTGTTATATTCATTCACAATCAATCATAAATAATCATCATAAAGGTGTAAGTTCTGACATTTTACTGCATGCAATTCTGAAGTTTTCTATTTTCATATCAGAATAGCTGATAACAAAGCTGTGGCTGTATTCATCAGTATTATTATGATAGTACTCAGATAACGCATTTATATGGATGCCTTCTGCCTCAAGTTTTCTTTTTACCTCATTATCAGAAAGTAATGTATTAAGTTCAAGAATAAAATGCAGTCCTGAATCAGCTTCTCTTACTCTTCCAACACATTTGAACGCGAAAAGCGGAATACCGCCTTTAAGTACTGAAAGAACAGCCTCTCTCTGTTTCGTATAATACAATCTCATTCTGTTTAAATGTTTCTCAAAATATCCTTCTTCTATGAAAGCAGCGAGTGCATACTGTTCGAAATTAGATACAGTACATGCATAAAAATCCAGTTTTTCCTGATATGTTGCTGCAAGGTGTGGTGGCAGAACCATATAACTGATTCGGATTGTCGGTGTCAGTGTTCTTGAAAATGTATTCATATATATAACCTTTTCGCTTATATCTATGCTTTTCATAGTCGGAATTGTCTTTCCTGTCATACGGAATTCTGAATCATAATCATCTTCTATTATATATCTGTCCGGCTTTTCATTAGCCCATGCAAGCAATTCAAAGCGCCGGCTTACCGGCATTGTTATACCTGTCGGATAATGATGTGTAGGACTTATATGAACAATATCTGCCATACATTCTCTTACCGCTTCCGGTTTCATTCCTTCATTATCCATACCGGCATAGCAGAATTTCACATTATTACTTGCATATATCCTGGCAATCTTAGAATATCCCGGATCTTCAACACAATACACTTTATCTCTTCCCAAAAGCTGTATAAGAAGACTATACATATATTCAGTTCCGGCGCCAATGATTATCTGTCCGGGTGTTACCTGCATATCACGAAATGAAGCCAGATGCATAGCAATTGCTTTTCTTAACTCCCATGTTCCTTCTCCCGGAGATATCTTCATAAGATCATCCTGCCTGTCTGTTATAACACGTCTCATAAGCTTAGCCCATGTTGCAAATGGAAAGCTTCCGGGATCTGTCCTGTTTGATGATAAATCTGACTTATATCCGGTCTTCTTCTTTGCTGTTGTTTCAGGAACTTCATATTTTACCGGCTTTATCCTTGCAACACCTGAAATATCCGATACATAATAGCCCTTTTTAGGAACAGAATATATATATCCTTCACTCATAAGCTGTCCATATGAATTCTCTACTGTTATGGTGCTTATTCCAAGATTGACAGCAAGCGTTCTCTTTGAAGGAAGATGCTCATCCTTAACCAGTCTGCCTTCTATTATATCCTTCTTGATACATTTGTATAAATATTCATATATTGATTCTTTTCCAATGTTTTCAAATGAGTATGTCAACATAATCTGACCTTATTTCTTTCGCAGAAATTCTCCTTTATGTTAATGTCAGTTATTATAACATACATTATATTTCGTGACAATCTGTCAACGTGCATATATCAAGTGTAAGTTATCTGATAAATGTATAGTTACAGACTCCAGTTAGCAGCTGTAAGCTGTGTGTTTACCATACCTGCGTATATTCCGGATTTTGCCATAAGTTCTGATGGTTTACCGCTTTCTGCTACTTTACCATTTTTTAATACTACTATTTTGTCGGCGTCTGCTACTGTTCTCATTCTATGAGCTATTATCATTACTGTCTTATTCTTTATAAGCTGTGATAATGATTCCTGTATCATTGTTTCATTATCAACATCTAAGGAAGCTGTTGCCTCGTCAAGAAGTATTACTGGTGCATCTTTTAAGAACGCTCTTGCTATGGATATTCTCTGTCTTTCACCACCTGAAAGCTCACAGCCATTCTCACCAATCATTGTGTTCCAGCCGTCTGATAATTTTTCAGCAAATTCATCACAATGTGCAAGTTTTGCTGCTGCGATAACTTCTTCGTCCGTTGCATCCATTTTTCCTATCCTGATGTTCTCAATAACTGTATTATTAAACAGTGTAACATCCTGAAATACTATAGAGTAAAGCGACATTAGTGTCTCTGGGTCAATCATTGATATGTCCATTCCACCAACTGTTATCTTTCCCTTATCAGCGTCCCAGAAACGGGCTGCAAGTCGTGAAATTGTTGTCTTTCCTCCGCCCGACGGACCGATAAGAGCTGTTACCTCGCCTTGCTTTGCAACGAAAGATACGTCCTTTAATACCTCATCACCTGTATCATATGAGAATCCTACATTAGAAAACTCTATGTCATAACCCTTGTTATCAAGCTTCTCTGAGCCTTCCTGCACATCATGTGAAAGTATTTCATCTAATCTTGCACTCTGTACATCTGATGCGATAATTGCCGCAAGATTCTGTAAAGATACCTGCATTGGATCATATATTCTTGATACAACCATAAGAAACATGAAAAATGTGATAACATCTAACTTTCCACTGGCTAATAATGCTCCGCCTACCAAAGCAACTGTTGCAATACCAAGCTTGAGAATCATCTGTGCACTTCCAACAAACACAGCAGTTCCAAGTTCTGTAGATACAGCGTGCTTCTCAACTGCCTTAATTTTCTCATCAAGTCCCTTCATATATTCTTCCTGAGTATTATATGCCCGAATATCTCTGACACTTTCAAGGCACTCCTGAATACCGTCTGCACACGTCATTTTCAGTGCCACCTGCTTTTCGTTAAGCTTTCTCTGAACCTTTCCAGAGCAGCTGACTATAATGAATGATATCGGAAGTACCCACAGTGCTGCTATTGCCATTCTCCAGTCAAAGAAGAATAGTCCTATTGCTACAAATGCTGTAGATATGCACGCTCCGACAAGCTCCGGTATAAAATGTGATGATGCAGTCTCCATCTGTGCGCAGTCAGCCATGATAGTACTTGTAAGGTCAGACAAATCCTTCTTTCCAAAGAATGAAAGCGGAATCTTTCTTAACTTCTCAGCCAGTGTAATTCGTCTTACACCACTCTCTACATATGTTGATAAAAATGTTGCATTATACTGGATATATGTTGATACCGCAATCAATACAAGTGTAATAATAACTCCGGCAATATAGAATCCGCCTCTTCCTGCCAGATTCCCTTCCATATAATCTTTAACAAGAAAATACAATAAAGACACAGGTATCATCAGTATCAAATCAGATATTGTAACTGATATGAATGCCTTAATCATATCCTTAGCGCCCTGACTTGAAAGGGCATATTTATGCATAAGCTTTTCTTTCATATTACACACCCACTTTCCAGTTTACTGATTTATTATATTCCTCCCACATATGTGCATACAATCCGCCTGACTCTGCCAGTTCATTATGCTTTCCACTCTGGTTAATCTGACCATTCTTTAATACATATACACGGTCAACACCAGTAACTGACGACAATCTGTGGGCAATCATAATAACTGTCTTTCCCTGTGAAAGCCTTTCAAATGCTGCCTGAACCTTTGCCTCGTTATCAGGGTCAGCAAATGCAGTTGCTTCATCAAGTATAAGTATAGGAGAATTCTTTAACATTGCCCTTGCAATAGCAATTCTCTGGGCTTCACCGCCTGACAGGTAAGTTCCTTTAGAACCGATTACAGTGTCTATTCCGTCCGGAAGCTTCTCGATAATATCATCGCACTGTGCATTCTTTAACGCTTCCATAACCTCCTGTCTTGTAGCATTTTTATTACCCATACGGACATTATCCAGTATAGACATCTTAAGCAGGTGGCTGTCCTGAAATACGAAAGATACTGTATCCATAAGCTCTTTCTCATCAATGTTCTTAACATTTACACCGCCGATTAATATATTGCCCTCTGTGACATCTGCAAATCTTGCGATAAGCCTTGCAAGTGTTGTCTTTCCACCACCGGATGGTCCGACAAATGCGACCTGCTCACCCGCATTTATCTTAAGACTGACATCATGCAGTGCATCATTTACCGCACCCGGATATCTGAATGAAACATTTTCAAATGTGATAGATGTATCTGCAGGGTGCTTCTTATCAGCGGTCTGCTCTAACGGCTTTCTTTCTATAATACTGTTAATTCGCGAAAGTGCGTCCTCAACAACCATTGTATTCTCGCCTGCATACATCATCTTTGTAAGTGTGACTGTAATAATAGGCGTAATAATTATATAAAACATCAGATTCAGTAAAAATGTGTTGTTTACCGTGCCGCTCTTAACTCCGCCGAAAAGGAATGTTCCCGCAATAAGTATTGCAAATACTGCATTAATGGCTGCAGTATAACCCATCATCGGGATTCTTAAATCCTTTGTGTAAGATACAGTCCACTTCTCATATTTCTTGATAGAATCCCTGAATCTCTTGAACGAAAATACTGACTGTCCAAATGTCTTGACAACAGGAATTCCTCTCACATACTCAACCGCCTCGCTCGACATTTCCTCCAATGCATTCTGGTACTCTGCCATTTTCTTTTTCATGTTGTCGCCCATCATGCAGCTCATTACTGCAAATGCGATTACAACCGGAATAAGGCACAGAAGTCCAAGTCGCCAGTCAAACACTAAAAGAAGAAGCACAAGCCCGACTGGTGTGGCTGTCGCAACACATTTGTCAGGAAGCTGGTGTGCAATATAAGTTTCTGTCGCAGCGCTTGATTCATTGACAATCTTTCTTACCTTACCGCTTCCCTCTTCGTCCATGAATCCAAGTGGAAGTGTAAGTATATGCCTCATAAGCTTAGAGCGCATATTGGCCTGAATCCTGAATGCTGACAGATGCGAACACATCAATGCACCTATGTATATAAGCATTGCTCCTATTGCAAATGCAACGGCACTCCAGCCATATACAGACAGGTTCTGCGCATTGCCATAATCAGGTGCAACACGAAGCACCTCTTTAATTAATCTCCATATAAAATAAAATGGTACAAGTGCAACGAAAGCACTTATCGTAGCAAGTACCCATGACGCAATTGTCAGATACCTGTAATTACCGGCATATCCAAACAACTGCTTAATTGTATCTGGCTTTTCCTCTTTCTTTGCCATAATTATCCTCCTTACTTTACTGCTTCGTTATATAACACTATTCAGAGTAAGATATTGCTAACCAGTGCCTTTAAATAAAGGCTGCCATAACTGACAGCCATATATTATTATTTACATTCATCGTATATTACGCTCCAGCCTGCACTGTGATACTTTTCAAGCAGATCAATATACTCCATTGCCTCTTCCTTAGACATATTGTGTCTTACTACCTCGAAAAAACTCTCAAAAAGTGCGGTATTCATAATATGCATGAAATCCTTTGTCAAAGGTCTGCCCTCCTTGAACTTAAGTCCGACCGCTTCCATATATTTGTATGTATAATCTGTCTCAATATCAACTAGATGTTCAACAAAATTCTGAAACTTCGTACCGTAAGAACAATTCACCAGAAGATTAAACTCCTCAAAATGGTTATACATATACTCAACAAGCTGTATCATCCCATTTCTTGAATATTCATCAAGGCTTTCTGTCTGCATGTCACTATCCATCGCATGGAATTTCTTCTGGACATCTTCAAAGATTTCCGTAAATTCCCTTGCTGCCGGCTCAACCAATGCTGAAAAAAAGGCTTTCTTTTCCGCCATATCGTGAATATATTGAACCAGTTGTAGTTCCCGCTTCCATAGCAATAGTTCTTAACGAAGCCTCAACATAGCCTTTGCTCTTAAATTCTTTTCTGGCACATTCTTCTATCTTCTCAGTAACACCTTCAACCGCCTTAGACACTCACGCCTCCTATCTATAACAGCGTTATATAACACTGTTATGAGTATATTATTTTTATATTTCCACGTCAATATTTCATATCACAAAACATATTTATTGATATTTTTTATCATTAATTATTGTGTTTTGCCTTATCTTTTCTGTTACACCAAATATAGAATACCACATTTAACACAATTCCAAAAATAGTTGCAACCGGAGCAGCCAGACCAATCTTAGTAAGGCTCGCATCAGGCTGTATACTCATATAATACGCAAATGGCAGACGGACAAGCAGCGTCTGTACAAGCCCCTGAATCATTACCCATACCGTCTTGTCATGTCCATTAAAGTAACCAATCATGCTGAATAAAATTGCTGTAACAATTGTCTCTAACGCAAATCCCTTAAGGTAGTCATAACCATTCTGAATAACTGCCTCATCGGTTGTAAATATTGCTGTGAGAAGGTCACCCTTAAACATCACGAATAAGAATACTATGCATCCTATAACCAGTCCGACTCCAATACCGACAAACATCGTCTTCTTTGCTCTCTTTTCGTTGCCTGCGCCGACATTCTGTGAAACAAATGACGCCATTGACTGCATAAGAGAGCTTGGAATAAGCATTGCGAAATTAACTATTTTACATGCAACGCCATATCCTGACGAAGCCTGTAATCCCAGTCTGTTAACGAATGCACATAAGGCAAGGAATGAAATCTGTGTAAGAAATTCCTGTAATGCAAGAGGAAGCCCAACTTTTAACGCTCTCCTGCAATGTCTGTTAATTGAGAAATCCTTCTTAGTTATCTTAAACGGAAGTTTTCTCTTAAAAAGTAATAGAAGCGCAAATACAACACTTACCGCCTGTGCTGCAACTGTCGCAATAGCAGCTCCGGCAGCATCCATATTAAACCCTGCAACAAGGACAAGGTCACCCACAATATTAATAACACATGCAACTGCAACGAATATAAGTGGTGATTTGCTGTCTCCAAGTCCCCTGAATACTGCTGAAAGAAGATTATATGCAACTATAAAAAATATTCCCGAGCCACATATTTTTACATATAAAGATGTAAGACCTACTGCTTCTTTCGGTGCCTGCATTATAACTGCAACCTGTCTTGAAAAAACAATCATAACGATAAAAAGAGCAACCGAAATCATTGCAAAAACAACAATTGCGCCACCAATTAAAGCACCTATCTGTTCCGGCTTCTTCTCACCAATATATCTTGCAATAAGCACTGTAACACCCATTGCAAACTGTGTTATAACAAATGTAACTAAATTAAGCACCTGGCTTCCTGTAGATACGGCTGAAAGGCCTTCAGTAGTTCCGAATCTTCCAACAACCAGCAAATCAACTGCACCATATGCCGCCTGTAGTATTAACGCCCCAAGTATAGGCATCATAAAAGGAATCAGCTTCCCTAATATACTTCCCTGTGTAAAATCTGATTTTGAATTATTCAATATCAACTCTCCTTTCGCTCATCACCTTGTAGAATTTGTTAATAGTTGCAATCATAGAATCAGCCTCTTCATCAGTAATGTCCGTCAGATATTCACTAAGGCGGCTGTAATAATCCGCATCATACTTCTTAGACAACTCTTCTCCCTTATCCGTAACCGTAATATAAGTTATCCTCGCATCTTCCTGTGATGTAGTCTTCTTAAGATATCCCTTAGCTTCCATCTCCTTAACAGTACGTGTAACACCCGGTCTTGGAAGATTAAGCCAGTCACTGATATCAGAAATCTTAACACAATCATTAGTCTCCAGCAGATGATGAATTACATCAATATACTGGATATAAGCAGGCGCAACCCCATCTGGCAGTTCCGGCAGCAGTTCTCTGATCCTCTTAGCCAGATAACAGGCATCCAGCATTCTCTTAATCTTGTCTGGTTTCATAACACATTCATCTCCTTAAGTTATATGGTCTCAGGAGGTAATCATTTCATTAATTACCTCTATTAATTACCAGTGGTAATTATATATACATATTCTTGTGATGTCAACCTGAATGAGTTTTTTATCTTTATGTGGAATTGCCGTTCCTATAAATATCATTTTTCATAAGCATTTATAGGTACTTTCCAACTAGTTTTTAGAATTTTCAGCAAAAACACCTATAAGACATTCCATAATGAACTGTCTTATAGGTGT
>ERZ791887.2258-NODE-2258-length-10728-cov-3.917924_pt1 | contig 10728 bp, 5 predicted proteins | sample MGYA00510157_ERZ791887 | MGnify/ENA primary metagenome ERZ791887 (study PRJEB30046, sample SAMN00792112) | human gut metagenome | study: EMG produced TPA metagenomics assembly of the A metagenome-wide association study of gut microbiota in type 2... | reverse complement strand
CCATACATAAGGAGAACATAAAGGCATGTTAACGCAAGGATAAAGGTATGTTAGCGTGTATCAAAAAGAGCGCAGGGAGAAGAAAGTCGTTTTTTATTTCTTTAGTTTGTAAACCACGAATGAATCTACTTTATAGGCGCCGCCTTTGCTGTAGAAGCTGATATGATTGTAAGGTTCCGAAGGGAATACCTGATTGGTCATAGCGAAGCGTCCACCGTCACCGAAAGCCTCTACACTTGATCTGTCTACAAACAGGCGGAGTTTCATTTCATCCTTATCCCCTATCGCAGTCCAAGTCAGCATCGGGAAGTTTTCGTTGAAACTTACCTCGCCACTCTTGCGACGGTCCATCGAGAATTTCTTCTCTTTCATGTCATACTGCATGTCTACTTCTTCACCCTTGTCATTGTAGAGACGGAAACCGATGACTTCTGCCTGCTGATTCTTGACGGACAGTTCTATTTCGTAAGCACCTTCATTGTTCGGAATCAAATCTTTCACGATACGTGTTCCGTTAACCTTGAATGAGCGCTTTTTGGAAACACCACGCAGTTTCAGTAATTCGGGAGAAGGAGCGGATTGAAGATAAATCCCACCGTCGATGGCAAAGAGACTCAAATCACGAGGGATGGAGTTCGGACTACGGTATTGAGAAGTTGGCACGTCATTTGCATATTGCCAGTTGCTCATCCATGCAATGGCGATACGGCGGTTGTCGGGGGCATCGCTCCAAGTAACTGTAGCATAATGGTCTTTTCCCCAGTCCATCCATTTCGTGACATTCGGCTGATTGTCACAACTAAATTTCTTGCCGTCGAAGCTACCGATAAAGTATTGAGTAGCGGAGTCACCGAAAGGACCGTCACCGAGGCTGCAAAGCAATACCCATTTCTTTTCGTTGGTGCCCTCTACCGGAAGTTCGAATAAATCGGGGCATTCCCATACGTTGCCGTGAGCACCGTATCCTTCGCCGAAGCTGCTTTCAAATGCCCAGTCTTTCAAATTGGGAGAAGAGAAAATCTGCATTTCCTGTCCCACTGCGAGCACCATGATCCAGCGTTTGGTTGCTTCGTACCAAAAAACTTTCGGGTCGCGGAAATCACGAGCTTCGGATACAAGTACGGGGTTGTTTTCGTAATTGGTGAAAGTGCGTCCGTTGTCAGTGCTATAAGCGATGCTTTGTACCTGACGGTCGCTGTTTTGTGTATAGATGGCGATGATTGCGCCTGCTCCGAAGCCGGCTGTATTGTTATGATCTACCACGGCAGAGCCGCTGAAGATAGTACCAAGCGCATCCGGTGCTATCGCAACGGGGCGGTGTTCCCAGTTTACGAGGTCTTTGCTGATAGCGTGTCCCCAGTTCATGTTTCCCCATTTGGAGCCATAAGGGTTGTACTGGTAAAAAAGATGGTATTCACCGTCTTTATAGACCATTCCGTTCGGGTCGTTCATCCATCCGTAAAGGGGAGAGAAGTGATAGGTCGGACGAAACTTTTCACGGTTGGTCGTATCGAAGGTGTCGGAGAGTTTCATTTCCTTGCAGCAAGCGGTATTATCCGGCGAAAGATTGACACGGATCGGATCGTTGGAGTTCATCTTGAACTTGAAAGAGACCGTTTTGCCGGAAAAGTCGGAAAGGTCTACCGGAACAAAGTAATCTACTTTATGTATGGCGAGACGCACGTCGAAGTTTTTCACCTCTTTATTATTAACGATCATGCTGATACGTACATCGGGAGACGCATCCTCTACGGGCAGAAGCAGGTAGTTCTGGGAAGTATTGACACGTACAAGGCAATGACCTTCTCCCAGATTCTTAATCAGCAAAGGAGAATCCGCCGCTCGGGTTGAAACAGAAATAGTCATGAGAATAAAACAAATCAGAAAGGTCTGAAGTTGTTTGACAGGCAAAAATACATTCATGTTCTATGGTATTAAGGTTGTTATACTTTTGATAGTTGTTACAGTGCAAAGATAGGCGCTTCCAAGGTTAGCGCCTATCACTTTTGTTTCAAACGCTGTAAAAGATGTTACTTGCCGGTGTAGTTTTCATCAATAAGTGCTTACCTGAACGTCTGATACAGTTATTTCACCTTTATAACAGCAGAGTGACCACGGGTTCTTCTGCATTTGGTAGATACGGTTGGTGAAAGATAACTGGTCGTTGATATAAGTCACGCAGACGGACTGGTCACTGTAAATCGTCACACGATATTCATTATCTGCCGGAATATTGAATTTATTATCGAATAAGTATTTGGCATCGTCACCGTCTTTCTCAAAATTCGCTTTGCCTTCATCGGCATTGACATGGATACTATACCAGGAAGCGGAATCCGTTCCACGTACAAAAGAGATTCCGAAACGGTCCGTATTTGAAGCGGTCTTTACGGTGAAAGAAATCTTGTTATGTACTTTCAGACGGTTGAAGATGACGGAGGCACCTTCGCCCAAAGTATAGGTTTTACCGCTTTCGATCACGTTACCATCTTTTGCCATTACTTTCACTTCTTGTGCGGAAGTGTATTTACGGTCGATTGCATCGGGTACTCCGAGGGTTAAAGTACCGTCTTCGTGTTGAATCAGACGTTGTGCTACCAGATTGCCTGCCCATTCGGGTTCTACATCACCAACATTTCCATTATCATTTCCGGCACGTGTGGGACACCAACCCCAAATGTAGCGGTTTGTTCCGTCGGAAGCGGTCTTTCCGGCATAGAATGCGCGGCTGTCCAGCATTCCTTCACGATTGTCCGGCCATATTCCGGCATCATTGGCGGTAGTTGCTTTCAAATCTTCCAGCGTTCTGCCTTTGAAATATTGTACTTTACGCATGAAGGAAGCCTGTTCCGAATAAATCAGATACCACCAGTCCCCCATCTTGAATACATCCGGACATTCGTAGAAACGATCCCACATCATGGTCATAAAGGTTCCGGCAGATTCCCACTCTTTCAGGTCGGCAGAGGTAAATTCGGCGATATGCCCTTTTCCGTTCTTGCGGGTAGCGATCAGCATGTGATACACACCGTCTTCGGTCTGGAACAGGAACGGGTCACGGAAGTCATTCTTGTCATAACCATACGTATCTCCTTTCAGGTAGAAGGTGCGGTTCTTGGTCCATGTCTTGAAATCGGGAGAAGTAGCTACCATCACTACCTGAGCATTCTGGTCGGAAGAAGGCTTGAACTTATTACCGGTGTAGAAGGTATAATACAGTTTGTCGGCAGGGTTATAGATCGTTCCTCCTGTGCCGATGGCAGCATCCTGTTCGTCACGCCCTCCGCAGGAAATCAGTTCGCCGAGAGATTCGTAAGTAGCACCGTCTTTGGTAGCCACCCCGAAAATGGGATGGTACGTAGCTTCGGGGTTCGGACGGTAATCTTGCAGGTACATCACTTTAAAGTCCTTGGCAACCGGATCATAGAATGGCATCGGGTCACCTACAAAGCCGACCTGTGGCTTATAGTACATCGAGAAGCCATGCTCATCACTCGATTGGAAGTATGTGGCTGTACCGTCCCAGTCTTTCTGAGTCAAGATGGGGTCAGTCTCGTCACTGCAAGCAGTCATCGAAGCTATCAGTGCGGTAAATGCTATAGGTAAGATCATATTTTTCATCATTGTTGCTTATTCTTTTTATTTACACAAGTAGTTGATTGCATTGAGAGTCATTTGCTCTACGTTGTAGTGATAGTAGTCGGCAGAAGCGTCTACTCCCTTGCCGTACCAATCATAGCAGCCGGAACCGATACAGAGCGTACGTCCGCTATTGGAACGCGGTTCAAATTCGGCAATGACTACCGCCCCGTCGCCTCCATGTGCCAAATCGATTCCTCCTGTCAGGTTACGCCATGCGTTCAGGTCGTCATAACCTCCCCAGTCTGTCCCGATATGCCACTGCGCTGTGCTATTGGTGATCGCATAGCCGGCATCACAGGTATAGACTGTCGACTTGTCTCCATCTTTCCATCTTAAATCCTGGAATAACGGATGTGATTCGCTACCAGTAATCAGGAAGCTCCACGGAGCAGAGGTGATTTCGGGCGAGTCTTCGTTTCCTCCCCAGCTATTGTTCGGTACACGCTCGTCTTTGGCGATGCCGAGATTGGCGATATAGAAAGTAGCGTAACGGGTCAGCAGCAGATTACCACCATTCTGATAGTAGACTTTAAACTTCTCCGCTGCCGCTTTCGCGTCATCCGGCAAAGGAGGATTGTCACCATTGTCTGCGTGGAAATGCCACCAGATAGCGGTATATTTACCTAAATCCACTTTTCCGTCCACTACATCCTTGAATGAGATATATTCGGACATCGATACATTATCCATCATCCATTGGGCAGCGGCTTTCTCTTCGGGACTCGTCAGAAGGCTGACGGAAGAAGCCGTACCGACAAAGGCAGTCGGAATCACATTTCCCTGAGTAACCGTTACCACATAAGGAGTTACTGCCGAACGGTAAGTTGCCGTGTAAGTGACGGGGTTCGTAAAGTCCTGAATACTTCCGGATGCCGGAGTCACGGTAGCTCCGTCCGTTACGGTAAACGTACCTTTCAACTGAGTGATATCCACTGTCAGCGGAACGACTACAGAAATGGTTTTCGATAACTGGTCTACCTTTCCTACATAAGTATCATTCAATTTGAAGGTCAGTATCTTCGCCTCATCTCTCTTCACAGTAATCGTGTAGCTCATTTGTACATCGCCATTCTTCACCGTCAAAGATACGGGAAGAGAAAAGTCGATTGTCTCACCGATAGCGATGCTAGCCTTGGCTCCTTCGGAAAGATTCATTTCTGTGACCACCATGCGGGTAATATCGTAATCGTAGGGCACTCCTACTACGATTGCCTTATTCTGATAGTCGACAGTTCCTGCGTATTCATCCAGCCGGATAGAGTTCACCCAAACATCTCCGTCCAGACGAAGGCCGGATTTGAAGTCATCACTACATCCTGTGACTGTAAGGCATGCCACAGTCACCAACAGGATAGTATAAAGTTGTTTTATGATTGATTTCATTGTATTCTTTGTTTTAAGATGGTTAGTTACCAACCGAAATTCTGTGTATAATTTCCATTACTTGCGCTGATCTGTTCGAATGGAACAGGAAGATATTCGTTCTTATTTTCCGTAAAGCCCGCATTCTTGTAGATAGAGCAACGGGATGCTTCCGTCACGTAATAAGCATTGATGACATCTTTGGCTTCTCCCCATCTTACAAGGTCAAAGAAACGTGAGCTTTCCATACCGAACTCTACGCGGCGTTCCCATTTCAGCATTTTCATGGCTTCGTCCTGAGCGTAAGCTTTCAGGTCGTAAGGAGTCACTTTGAAGTTCACTCCGTAGTCTTCTTTATAATTGAAGATCAGCATGGTGCTTCCGGCAGCACGGCTGCGTACCTCATTGATTAATGAGATGGCATCGGTGATACGTCCGTCGTTCAACTGAATCAGTGCTTCGGCACGCATCAGCAATACATCTGCATAACGGATCACAATGTGATTCAGAGAACTGGCCCAATAAGAACCTTTCTTCAGACAGTCACAATCGGGATCTACATTCTCTTTGAGAGAAACATAATATCCATAAAGTCCCTTGCTGCGGCTCCAGTCATCATTCTTCTGGATGATGTAACCTTCGTTGTACTTATAAGGAAAGCCCGGCATACCCACCGTATGGAACAGACGGGGATCGACATTGTCTGTAGCCACTTCGTAATTCTCATTGTCGTAGGTACTGAACAAAGGCTTTCCCTGCGAATCGGTTTTGAAAGCATTCACCAGATTCTGGCTCGGCTTGTGGAAGTCGCAGCAGCCCAGTATCTGCGGAGTGGTCAGTCCCATTCCCCAATTCAGGTTACCGTTGTAAGTACCGTCGTTGATAGAATACTGAATGGCCCATACAGACTCTGCACCGTTTTCATATTGCGGCAGGAAGTTCATGCTATAGTCCGTTTCCAGTCCGTAACCGCCTTTAGCCATGATCAGGGGATCGGTGTATTTCACGACCAGTTTCAGGTCTTCTTCGTTGATTCCGGTAAGGGCATTATCGGCTCCGTCCTGGCGGTAAGCTTTATACAGGTAAGTTTTTGCAAGGTAAGCAGCAGCGGCTGCCTGTGCAGGGCGTCCTTTTTCTATTTGTACTTCCGGCAGGTTGTCGTAGGCAAACTGGAAGTCGTCTGCTATCTTTTGCCATTGCTCGTCATTGGTATAAGTGGTATTCGACAGTTCATTGTAAGCATCCGGTTCCATGTTTTCATCGTTTACAATAACGATCTTCTTGAACAGCTGTTTCAACATGAAGTGAGCGTGTCCGCGCAGGAATCTCGTTTCGGCAATGCGCTGGTTCTTCAACGGATAGGTCTTTTCATCCATCTGATCGAGTGATTGCAGGGCTGTGTTGGCACGGGTGATACATTGATACAGTCTTTTCCATATATCGTTGATATTCCAGTCGGTGGTGTTGATACCTTTGGATATTTCCAGTGCGTTGAACACACCGCCGTCTTCTGTTCCCGAACCGCCTTTATAGCAATCGTCGGAACGTACGTCATAATTCCAGAGAGAGAAGGAAGAGTTGATATCATCACCTGTCGCCCAGATGGCGTAGGCAGAAATCACCAGATTATCTACATATTCGGGAGAAGCGATCTGATCGCCGGTCACAATACCCTGAGGAACCTGACGGTCCAAAAAATCGTCACAACTGGTTGTCAGCAAGGTAATTCCGATTGTTGCTATATATATTATCTTTTTCATGATCATTCGTTTTATTGATGAAGTAAGTTAAAATCCGATGTTAAGTCCGAACGTGATATTCACAGGGATCGGATAAGAAAAGTTCGGGTTCTCCGGATCTTCTCCGGTAAAATTCTTGCTCTTGATGGTCAGCAGATTCTGTGCACTGCAATAGAAACGTAAGCGGTCCATTCTCATTTTTTTGGAGACAACAGCGGGAACGGTGTATCCTAACTGGATATTGCGCAGTTTCAGGAAAGAACCGTTTTCTACGAAGTAAGTAGAGACACGCTGTTCATTGTTCGTATCACTGCGGGTCAATGCCGGAATATCAGAGTTTGGGTTCGTAGGTGACCAGGCATTAAGCAAACGGGTTCCCTTATTCAGGAAGCCGACATTGGAAGCACTCCAAAAATCGCTTTTCTTCTTCACGTCACTGATTATATCCACTCCCTGAATGCCTTGCCAGAACATTGTCAGATCGAAGTTCTTATATTCCAGATAAATATTCAATCCGTAGCTGAAAGAGGGAGTAGGATCATAAATCCAGTTCTGATCTCTTTCGTCAATCACACCGTTATGGTCAATATCACGGTAACGGATACGGCCGACAGCAGCGCCTTCTTGAGTAGCATGGTTGTCTACTTCATCCTGCGACTTAAAAATGCCATCAGCAATGTAACCGACTTGTGCGCCGTAAGTATGTCCGACTACACTCTTCACACCATTACCACCAAACTTGCCGTTGGCAGCTACCGTTTCCGGCAATTCAAGAATTTCATTCCGATAAGTGGATATGTTTCCGTTCAGGTCGTAAGTCAGTCCAAAGGCAGTCTTGTTACGATAACCCAGATTAAATTCAAAACCCTGGTTTTTCATTGCACCCGAATTTATCCAACGGCTGCCGCCTTCTCCCAGCACTCCTACTCCTGCCATTTCAGTCAGGATATCTGTTGTTTTCTTGTAGTAGTATTCCAGTGAACCGTACAGTGATTGCTTGAACAGGCTGAAGTCGATACCGACATTGGTCTGTGTCGTTGTTTCCCATTTGATATTGTCGTTACCGATCTGGTTGCGTTTGAAACCGGAAGGAAGTACACCGCCACCGTTAGAACCTGTGATATCGTATGCCGTACCGTAGCTCTGTCCGCCGAAAGAATCGGTTGTACCATAGTTAGGTGCATAGATAGTATAACGGGCAAGGTTGGAGATTTCCTGATTACCGGTCTGTCCCCACGAAACACGCAATTTCAGATCATCAAGCCAGGTCAGTTCTTTCATGAAGTTCTCCTGTGTGATGCGCCATCCCAAAGATACGGAAGGGAAAGTGGCATAACGGTGGTTTTTACCGAACCGGGAAGAACCGTCCCGACGGAGAGTTAACGAAAGCAGATATCTATCGGCATAAGAATAGTTCATTTTGCCAAAGAAAGAGACGAGTGAATACCCCTCACCGGCACCGTATGCCTGTGCCGTGCCACTACCTGCATCAGGCCACATATAGTCGGGGGTAAGGATAGAGAAGTCTTCTTTGTATCCGGAGAAATGGCTGTCGTCTTCACGGTTCAACTCCATACCTATCATTACATCTCCACGATGTTTGCCTACTTCCAGTTGGTAGGTAGCAATGGCGTTCCACATCCATTTCGTCCAGTGTTCCTGCTTGGCTTCCACTGCGCTCTTGCCATTATTTGTCTGCGTTCCTTCCTGATAAGGATAAGTGAAGTAACGTGCCTGCTTGTTGGCATAGTCCAGACCGAAAGTGGAACGTAGATTGAATCCCTTGAAAGGAGTCAGATTGACATAGGCATCACCGAACATACGCCAGTAAGTGTATCGGTTGTCTTTATTGTATTCAAGTACGGCACGAGGGTTACGACGGTCGGGCCATCCGCCTACCGGTCCGCCCCATGAACCATCCGAAGCATATACGGGAATAGCGGAAGGAATGTCCAGTGCGGTTTCAATAATTCCACCCGGAGCCTGCACTTCCGACGTGCGATTTAATGTAAAATGCTGACCGATGGTCAGGATATCATCAATCAACTTATAATCGCTGTTCATACGAGCCGAGAAACGGTCGAAGTCCGTGTCTTTGATAACACCCAGATTCTTGTAATATCCCAGAGAAAAGAAAGAAGAACCTTTCTCCGAACCGTTGCTGACGGAAAGATTGTATTGCTGAATAACACCAGTACGAGTGATCTCGTCAAACCAGTCTGTGTCCGCCACAGGCATTGTATTCTTTGAATCCAGGTATTTGGAAAGAGTCATTCCGTATAATACCGGATTGCCGTCGGCATTATATCCCCAATTGTAAGCATATCCCAAAGCATTACCGTTCGGATTTTCACCGTCGTTCACGTAGGCTTGCCACATAGCTCGTCCGTATTGCTCAGTGTTCAGTACGTTCATTTTACTCTGATACATGGAGGCGGAAACAGAAGCGTCGAAATTGATTTTGATCTGTCCTTTCTTTCCTTGTTTGGTAGTAATGATGATCACGCCGTTCGCTGCACGCGAACCGTAGATAGAAGCGGATGCGGCATCTTTCAAAACCTGAATGGATTCAATATCATTACCATTCAGTTCGTGCATACCGGCTTTGGTAGGAACACCGTCGATTATATAAAGCGGGTCGTTATTGTTCAGCGTACCGATACCGCGGATACGTACGGTAGCCGATCCACTCGGATTACCATCAGCGGTGATGTTCATTCCGGGGACACGTCCCTGAAGGGCTTTCACCGGATTGTTTTCACCTTGCTTCTGGATTTCGTCTACTTTTACTACAGAAACAGCACCTGTCAGGTCGGCTTTACGCTGTGTAGTATAACCTGTTACGACAACTTCATCTACCATCTGGGTATCTTCTTCCAGTAGTACATTAACGATAGCAGCCGCTTTTACGGTCACCGGTTTATAACCAATATACGTAATCTTTAAAGTAGAGTTGACCGGAACTGAAAGAGTGAAATTACCATCGAAGTCTGTAATTGTTCCGTTGGTTGTAGCTGTAGTTTCAACGACAGAAGCACCGATAATCGGTTGCCCATCCGTTTTAGAAGTAACGTTTCCCTTTACCGTAATGTTTTGCCCCCACAGGGCCGACATGAAAGCAAACAGGAAACAAACGCTGCAAAGAAGTTTTTTGTTCTTCATGATACCAGGCATTAGTTTAATGTTATTAATTTAAAAGTACGAATTTTCTCTTTTCGATGATGCAAATTACGGTTGATTTAAGTCAACCGACTGAAAAAAATGTTTCAAATGCTGTAAGATATGTTGCATAGAACGCTATTTTATAGGGTTTTATAAGAATAATTCTCCATCATAAGAAAGTCGGGATTATATTCTCTCTCAATCATAGAAAATACTACCTTTGTATAGTAATTTAAGTCCTTGTAAAAAGGGATATTATTCATATAACAAGCATATAATCACTCAAAGTAACCAACAAAAAACTGAATGATATGAAAACAATCTCCAACGAACAACTTACTATTCAGGTATCTCCGCATGGAGCCGAACTTTGCAGTATCTTCGCCAATGGGAAAGAGTATCTGTGGCAAGCCGACCCTGCTTTTTGGAAACGCCACTCTCCTGTACTTTTCCCGATTGTAGGAAGTGTGTGGGAAAACCAGTATCGTAATGAAGGTATCGCTTATACATTGAGTCAACATGGCTTTGCCCGCGATATGGAATTTACTCTTGTTTCAGAAAAAGAAGACGAAGTACGATACCACCTTGTCAGTAATGAAGAGACATTACGGAAATTTCCTTTCCCGTTTTGTCTGGAAATAGGTTATCGTATTCAGGGTAAGCAGATCGAGGTTATATGGGAAGTTAAGAATACCGGAGAAAAAGAAATGTATTTTCAAATCGGTGCGCATCCTGCATTCTATTGGCCGGATTTTAATGCAGATACACAGAATCGTGGTTTCTTCGGTTTTGACAAGGAAGAAGGATTGAAGTATATCCTCAT
>ERZ791887.2257-NODE-2257-length-10728-cov-4.646679_pt1 | contig 10728 bp, 8 predicted proteins | sample MGYA00510157_ERZ791887 | MGnify/ENA primary metagenome ERZ791887 (study PRJEB30046, sample SAMN00792112) | human gut metagenome | study: EMG produced TPA metagenomics assembly of the A metagenome-wide association study of gut microbiota in type 2... | reverse complement strand
GCTTCCCCCCGGGGGAAGCCAAGGGGTGCTAACTTTTAGCGTGTACGCTCTACTATATACAATCTTGACATTGCTGCAAAAAGGACTGGGCGATGGGGCGCAGCGGCTCCTCTTTGCGCCAGATCAGCAAAATCTGGGTGCGCAGGGCATCCTCCTCAATGGGGCAGACCTGCAATCTGCTGCACAGCCCCTGCATGGACTGGGGAAAAATGGCAGCTGCCAATCCCGCCTCTGCCCACTGCATAGCGGAGCGGGCATCGTCACACAGGCAGAACACCTCCGGCTCTAACCCCTGGGCGTGAAAGGCATCCAAAATAAAATTCTGATACCGGCGATAGAGAATCAGCGGGTATTCCGCCAAATCAGAAAGCCGCAGCGAGCTGGCAGGAAAGGGCACAGCGGACACGGCAATCATCCGCTCCTCTTGCAGCACCATATGCTCCACTTCGTCCAGCCGCAGCGGGGTGCGCACCACGGACAGGTCAATGATTCCGTTGAGCAGCAGGTTATAAAGGGAGAAGCTGGGGCCGTCATGTATCTCAAAATGCACCCGAGGATTCCGGCGGGAGAATGCGGACACAATGGGCATCATGGGTGCAACGGTGGTGGAGGTCATGCCCAGCCGCAGCACCTGCCGCCGTCCTGCCTGGGAAACCTCAATTTTGGCGGAGTCGGCAAACCGCAACAGCTCCCCTGCCCGCTGGTACAGCAGCTTCCCCGCTTCCGTCAGGGATACGCCTTGGCGGCTGCGGGCAACCAGCTGCACCCCCAGCTCCTCCTCCAGTCCCCGCAGCTGATAGCTCAGGGGCGGCTGGGAAAGGTGAAGCTGCCGTGCCGCCTCGCTGATGCTGCCGGTTTCTGCGATTTTTCGGAAATATTCCAGCTGTCGAATGTCCATGACCGTCCTCCAATCGATATAAAAATAATATGATATCCCCATGAAAACAATATTATTCCTATTCATCATACCGTGCTATACTATGTCTGTCAAGAAAATCCAAAGAAGATACAGGGTGATTGTATGCGTTAAAAATATAGGAACCATCGGCACTAGAAGGAGCATCGTAGGGGTCGCCAACTTGGAAATCCGAAACTCACATTGAATGGTTGCCGCTAATGGTTTCTGAGTTCTTGGCTTCCCCCGGGGGGAAGCTGTCGCAACAAAACAACGGCACTTCGGAACCGTTGTTTTCGTTGTGACTGATGAGGGGCGGCGATAGCTAAAAGTTTCAGATTTCCCTGTCGAGTGGAGAAAACCAGAACATATGCCACTCATCCAGCTGCATTTGTTTACCAACCTGTCGCAACCCCTCATCAGTCTTTTTTGGCAATCGGTTCCGAAATGCCGATTGTCAAAAAATCCAGCTTCCCCTCGGAGGAAGCCAAGGACTCAAAAGATTTTGGCGTACACCATCCAACGAAGTGCTCTGTTCCGGAAGCTTCGGGTCGCCAGGTTGGCGACCCCTACAGGTGCATTCGATTGTCGAGGCATTCACACATTTGTAACTCACACAATCATCATGAGAAAGATGGGAGCGAGGAAATTGAAAAAACTATCCGTTTACCTGAAACGGTACACGGCGCAAAGCATTCTGGCACCGCTGTTTAAGCTGCTGGAAGTGGTGTTCGATTTGTTGGTGCCCCTGGTCGTGGCACGGATGATTAACGTGGGCGTTGCCGGGCAGAACCGTGGGGTGCTGGTACAGTGCTTCTTCCTGCTGATTGCCATGGCGCTGCTGGGCTTGGCGTGCAGCATTACCGCCCAGTTTTTTGCCGCCAGAGCCAGCACCGGCTTTGCGGCGGATTTGCGCCAAGCGGTGTTTGACCACATCCAGAAGTTTTCCTTTACCGAGCTGGATACCCTGGGGGCAGACACCATGATTACCCGGCTGACCACCGACATCAACCAGGTGCAGACCGGTGTGAACATGGGGCTGCGGCTGCTGCTGCGCAGTCCCTTTGTGGTGTTCGGCGCATTGGTTATGGCATTTACCATCAATACCAAGTGCGCCCTGATTTTTGCGGCAGCCATTCCGGTGCTGTTCGTGGTGGTGTTTGCCATTATGCTGGTGAGCATCCCCCTGTTCCGCAAATCCCAGGCCGCCCTGGATCGGGTGACCTGCCTGACCCGGGAAAATCTCACCGGTGTCCGGGTCATCCGTGCCTTCTGCCGGGAGGAGCAATCGGTGGAGGAGTTTGACGCTGCCAATCAGGCACTGACCCGGCTCAACGAGTTTGTGGGGCGGATTTCTGCCCTGCTGAATCCCCTGACCTATGTGCTGATTAACATTGCGGCGGTGTTCCTCATTGACCGGGCTGCCATCCAGGTCAATGTGGGAACCATTGCCCAGGGCGATGTGGTGGCGCTGAACAACTATATGCTCCAAATCACTGTGGAGCTGATCAAGCTGGCTTCTCTGATTATCACCCTGACCAAATCCCTGGCCTGTGCCGGGCGGGTGGCAGCAGTGCTGGAACAGCAGCCCTCCATGACCGAGGGCACCCAGGCGCTGTCCGGCGACAGCCAGGAGGCAGTCAGCTTCCAGAATGTGACCTTTGCCTACGCCGGTGCCGGTGCGCCCAGCCTCATGGACATCAGCTTCCAGGCGAAAAAGGGGCAGACCATTGGCATCATTGGCGGCACCGGCAGCGGCAAGTCCACGCTGGTCAGCCTGATTCCCCGGTTCTATGACCCCCAGGAGGGGACGGTGCGGCTCAACGGCGATGACGTGAAGCAGTTCAGCCGGGCGGCACTGTGCGCCCAGGTGGGCGTGGTGCAGCAGCGGGCGGTGCTGTTTCAGGGCAGCATTCGGGACAATCTCCGCTGGGGCAACGAAAATGCCAGCGATGCGGAGCTGTGGGAGGCACTGTCCGCCGCCCAGGCCAAGGAAGTGGTGGAAGGCAAGCCCGGTCAGCTGGATTTCCAGCTGGAACAGGGCGGCAGAAACCTGTCCGGTGGTCAGAAGCAGCGGCTGTCCATTGCCCGGGCACTGGTGAAGAAACCGGAAATTCTCATTCTGGATGACAGTTCCAGCGCCCTGGACTTTGCCACCGATGCGGCGCTGCGGAAATCCATCAAGCATCTGGGCTATCCCGTGACCACCTTCCTGGTGTCCCAGCGCATTGCCTGCATCCAGCAGGCAGATCAGATTCTGGTGCTGGACAATGGGCATCTGGCTGGCAGCGGCACCCATCAGTCCCTGCTGGAAAGCTGCCCGCTGTATCAGGAAATCTTCGACTCTCAGTTCCCCGGCGAGCGGCTGGCTGCAAAGGAGGCGGGTAAGTAATGAGTAAAAAAGGAAACGGCGAAACCATGAAAAAGCTGTGGAATCGCATTGCCCGCTATCGGGTACTGCTGCTCATGAGCATCGTGCTGGCGGCGGCAACGGTCATCATGCAGCTGTATGTACCCATGCTGTTTGGCGATGCCATCGACTGCATTGTGGCACAGCACCGGGTGGACTTTGACCGGGTGGGAATGTTCCTGGGACGGGTGGCGCTGTTTGCGGTGCTGTCCGGCATTTCCGGCTGGGTGATGAGCGTGATCAACAACCGGGTGGTGTATCGGGTGGTGGAGGACATCCGCTCCCAGTCCATCCGCCATATTCAAAAGCTGCCCCTGGGGTATCTGGATCAGCACGCCTCCGGCGACATTGTCAGCCGGGTGATTGCCGACGCGGACATTCTCTCCGACGGCCTGCTGCTGGGCTTTACCCAGCTGTTTTCCGGCGTTGTCACCATTGCGGTGACGCTGGTGTTTATGTTCTCCAAGAATTTCTGGATTACCCTGCTGGTGATTTGCCTGACCCCCCTGAGCTTTTGGGTGGCGAAATTCATTTCCTCCCATTCCTATGGGATGTTCCGCAAGCAAAGTGAAGCCCGGGGCAAGCAGACGGCGCTGATTGAGGAAATCATTGGCAATCAGAAGGTGGTGCGTGCCTATGGCTATGAGCAGCGAGCCTCCCAGCGATTTGCGAAGGTGAACGAGGAGCTGCGGGACTACAGCGCCCAGGCCATCTTCTACAGCAGCCTGACAAACCCCTGCACCCGGTTTGTAAACAATGTCATCTACGCCGGGGTTGCCCTGGTGGGAACGCTGCTGATTCCCGGCGGGGCGCTGACCGTGGGTGGGCTGTCGGTGCTGCTGTCCTATGCCAACCAGTACATGAAGCCCTTCAACGACATCAGCTCGGTGATTACGGAGATGCAGAATGCCCTGGCGTGTGCCGCCCGGCTGTTTGCGCTGCTGGACGAACCGGAGGAATGCCCCGACGCTGCCGGGACGCTGGAAGACCGGAAAGGCTGCGTGGACATTCAAAATGTCAGCTTCAGCTATGACCAGTCCCGCCCCCTGATTGAGCATTTCAATCTTCATGTAAATCCGGGAATGCGGGTTGCCATTGTGGGCCCCACCGGCTGCGGCAAAACCACCTTTATCAACCTGCTCATGCGGTTTTATGATGTGGACGGCGGCGAAATTCGGGTGGACGGCAAGGAAATCCGCACTCTGTCCCGCCATAGCCTGCGTTCCGGCTTCGGCATGGTGTTGCAGGATACCTGGTTGAAGCAGGGTACGGTGCGGGAGAACATTGCCTTTGGCAAGCCCGATGCCACCGATGATGAAATCATCCGTGCCGCCAAGGAAGCCCGCAGCTGGGACTTCATCCGGCGGCTGCCTCAGGGGCTGGACACGGTGCTGTATGAGGACAGCCTCAGCGGCGGTCAGAAGCAGCTGCTGTGCATCACCCGGGTAATGCTGACCCTGCCCCCCATGCTGATACTGGACGAGGCCACTTCCAGCATCGATACCCGCACCGAGGTGCTGATTCAGCAGGCCTTCGACAAGCTGATGCAGGGCCGCACCAGCTTTGTGGTGGCGCATCGGCTCAGCACCATCCGCAATGCGGACCTGATTCTTGTCATGCGGGACGGCAAAATTGTGGAGGAGGGCACCCACCGGGAGCTGCTGGAACAGGGCGGCTTCTATTGTAAGCTGTATAACAGCCAGTTCCAGAAAGCGTAAGGCGGCAGTGCCGCCGGACAGTGGCGCTGCATAGAAATTGTCTGGTCAGGGCAAAAAAGACCTGACCGGGTTTGCCATAGTAGGATATTCGGTCGAAAATCTGTGAGTGCGCACGAGTTATGGATGACAGTGTGAGAGAATTGTGGCTATGCAGTTGCCAATGATTTTTCAAAATAAATGTCGACAAATGTCGGAATGTCGGCTATATTTGTTTTTACAGAATGTTCTTGTAATGCCGGAGGGAAGTGGATTACATGGCAGAAACAATTAACGCGAATTTCAAGACTGATTATGAAGAATTTTTGTGCCAATATATGCTGCCCCTATTGGGGATAGATGCTGAGGCAGAAATAACAAATCTCGGTAGAAGTGAAGTATATTCAGGAGAAAAGGCACCTGCTGTTGAACAGATAGAGAATAGATTGAACTTCCACATTAGCCAGTGGCGCGTGTTCTCCGTCCCTGTATGGTGGAAATTCCGCAGGATGACACTTCCCTTGCAAGCGAGGTCGGCGGACGCTGGCACAAAGATTCCGTCCTGGAGTTTTCTGATGCCGGGAGGGATTCCTTTTGCCTGTTGGCGGGTCAAGGGTCGTTGGGAGAGTTTCAGATGGAGCTTACATTAGATGGAAGCCTGATAGCGCATTACCATTCGGAAAGACAGATTGCAAGAGTGCTGACAGAAGACTGGGTTGCACGGAATATGTATTGCCCACGCTGCGGAAATGTGCGGATTCACCACTTTGCAAACAACCAGCCGGTGGCGGATTTTTACTGCCCGTCCTGTGGAAATCAGTACGAGCTAAAAAGCAAGAATGGGAGATTGGGACGGAAAATCAATGACGGTGCATACACCACCATGATTGAGCGAATCACCGGCAATGACAATCCGGATTTCCTTTTTATGAACTATTCCAGGAGTGCGTTGCTGGTGACAGACTTTATCTTTATCCCAAAACACTTTTTTGTCCCGGACATGATTGAACGGCGCAAGCCGCTGCCGTCAACGGCAGAGCGAGCTGGATGGGTTGGATGCAATATTTTAATCAACCAGATTCCGGAGCAGGGAAGAATTGAAATTGTGTCGCACGGTACAGTCGTTGACAGGGAGAGGGTTATCAATCAGGTTAGCAGGAGTGGCCTGTTGAGCATGGGGAATATCAGTGCCCGTGGCTGGCTTTTGGATGTTCTGAAATGTGTGAATAGAATCCAAACGCAAATATTTTCACTGGAAGAAATGTATCGGTTTGAAAATGAGCTGCGGAGGAAATACCCACAAAACAATAATGTCCGACCAAAAATCAGACAGCAGCTTCAGTTTTTGAGGGACAGAGGTTTCATTGAATTTCTGGGGAACGGAACGTATCGGAAGGTCGTGTGAGCTGTGACAATGAAAAAATATAAAATTGCAATAGAGGAAACGGTTACGGAAGAATTTGAGGTAGAAGCTGATAATCTGCACAAGGCCATGGAAATTGCAGCAAAGAAATATTATGACGGCGAATTTGTTGTGGCTCCCGGAGAGGCGCAGGCAAAGAAGATGGCAGTCATTGAGCCGTATAGCGAAAACAGCGCATGGGTTGAGTTCTAGGCGTTGTTCCCACTCTCGCGGTTCAGCGTGCAGTCTCGTCGTCGGGCGGGGGAGGGCATCAACGGATCGGTACAGGCGATGTGGTGTCATTGCCTGCCGCCCTGCCATTTCCATATTTTGATGCTTGAAAAAGTTGCGAAAACGGGTTACAATTTCTCCTGTCCTCGAGAGACACATTCCATCAAGGAGGAAAACCCCATGTGTTTTGACATTTGCAGCATCTGGCAGCTTCTGTGCCGGATGGGCGGCTTTGGCTGCTGATAATTCGCTTTTTCTAAAGTGTAATTTGCCCCGGGAAACCGGGGCTTTTTCTTTCCCGATTTTTGGGAAATATGATAAAAATCCTGTCGGAACTGCTTGATATCGTTCCGGTGTTGTGGTATACTTTCACAAAGTAATTCGTTTTAGCACCACCTTTTTGGCGGTCAGGCTGCCAAATGCCGGATAACAGGAAAGCGAGGACAACCTTTATGACGATTGAACAGTGCTATGAGCAGCTGCATGGGGATTATGCCCAGGTGATTCAGCGCTTACCCAGCCCTGCGCTGGTAGAGCGGTTTATTGGAAAGTTTTTGGATGACGGCAGTTTCAGTGAGCTGACGAGCGCCATGGCAGCCGGTCAGACCGAGGCGGCATTTCGTGCAGCCCATACCCTCAAGGGCGTGAGTGCCAACCTGGGATTTGAGCAGCTGCGGCAGTCGGCCAGCGCCTTGACGGAGTTCCTGCGGGGCAAGGCCGAGCCTGTGCCCGCCGAGGCGCTTCCTCTCCTGGAGCAGGTGCGCCGGGACTATCAGATGACTGTGGATGCAATTCGGGCATATCGGGCAGAGCGGTTCTAAGCGGCGGATTCCCGGACAGGGAAATTACTGGATGATGTGAGGGGAGTAAAATCGGATGCGTAAAAAACGGGTGCTTGTTGTAGAAGACAATGAACTGAACCGCGAGCTGCTGTGCCAGATTCTGTCTCAGGAGTATGATGTGATAGAGGCTGAGAACGGTCAGGTGGCGCTGGAGATTCTGAAAGAGCATAAAAACAGCATTTCCCTGATCTTCCTGGATGTGGTTATGCCGGTGATGGATGGCTATACCTTTTTGAATCGCCTGCGTTCCGACAGCAGTATGTCCTTCATCCCTGTGGTGGTCACGACCCAAGGCAGCAGCGAGGAGGATGAAGTAAACGCACTTTCTCATGGGGCAACCGATTTCGTGCCAAAGCCCTACCGTCCCCAAATTATTCTCCACCGGGCGGCCAATCTGATTGAGCTGCGGGAGAATGCCGCCATGGTCAATCAGTTTATGTATGACCGCCTGACGGGGCTGTTCAGCCGGGAATACTTCTATCAGAAGGTGCAGGAACGCTTGAACGAAAGCACCGGCACTTCCTATGCAATTGTCTGCTCCAATGTGGAGAATTTCAAGGTTTATAACGATATTTTCGGCATCCGTGCCGGAGATGAGGTGCTGCGGCGCATTGCAGATCTTTTCCGGGAGATGATGGGTGAGAACGGTATTTGCGCCCGCTACGGGACTGACCGCTTTCTGTGCCTCATGCGGCAGGAGCGGCTGCCGGAGTGGATGCGCGTCCATAGCAGTGCCGAAAAGCTCCCCGGGCTGAGCAACATCGAGCTGAAGTGGGGCGTATACAAAATTTCCAACCGGGCTGTTCCGGTGGAAAAGATGTGTGACCGTGCTTTCCTGGTGGCCGACAGCATCAAGGGGCGCTATAACCAGCGCATTGGTATTTATGATGACGTGCTGCGGGATAAGCTCCTGCGGGAGCAGGCCATTACCGAGTCCATGGAAACCGCACTGGCAGAGGGGCAGTTCTCCGTTTACCTTCAGCCGAAGTATTGGCTTCAGAATGACACCATGGCCGGGGCAGAGGCTCTGGCAAGATGGATTCACCCGGAGCTGGGCTTTATGAACCCCGGTGAATTTATCCCCATGTTTGAAAAGAACGGCTTCATTACAAAGCTCGACCGCTATGTGTGGGAGCAGACCTGCAAGAAATTGCAGCAGTGGCGGCAGAAGGGCTATCCCGACATTGCAGTGTCCGTCAACGTTTCCCGGGCGGACGTGTATCAGGAGGATTTACCGGCGACAATGAGCAGCCTGGTTGCCCAGTATGGCATTGAGCCTCGCCAGCTCCACCTGGAGCTGACCGAGAGCGCCTACACCGAAAATCCCAATCAAATCATTGCAGTGGTGGACGAACTGCGGAACCGCGGATTTGTGATTGAGATGGACGATTTCGGCAGCGGATATTCCTCCCTGAATATGCTCAACCAGGTGCATTTTGACATTCTGAAACTGGACATGAAGTTTATTCAGACGGAGACGGCAAAGCCTGGCGAGATGAGCATCATGCGGTTTGTGGTGAATCTGGCCAAGTGGCTGAATCTGAGCACGGTGGCTGAGGGCGTAGAGACAAAGGCACAGCTGGAGCGTCTGCGGGACGTAGGATGTGACTATGCCCAGGGATATTATTTCTCCCGTCCGCTGCCCGTTCAGGAGTTTGAAAAGCTCCTGGCGGCTGAAAAGAAACGACTGGAAGACGAAGAATAAATCAGAAAAAACCCCGGTGAGCAGAAACGCTCATCGGGGTTTTTGCGGCGCTTCGCGCCGGAAGCGTGTCTTATTCCTCCGTCCGGTCAATCTGGATTTCGGTGTGCAGGGAGCAGCCGTGCAGGCGCAGAGCATCTTTCATGCGGCGGAGAATGTCTTCGTCATAAAGGGGCAGGGAATAGGGCACGGCCAGGTCGAAGGACAGCTTGCGCTTGCCCCGATAGTCCAGAATGCGCAGGTCGTGGATGGTGGCATCCGGCGTAATGCGGTAGGCGCATTCCTTTACCAGCTTCCGGTAGGCCGCCCACTCGCTGTCCTCGGAGACGGGGTCATAGTGAATCACCAGATGGATGCCCAGCCGCCGCATGGCCTCCTGCTCAATGTGATCCAGCTGGTCGTGGGCATCCAGGGGCGCTTCGCTGGCATCCATTTCCGCATGGACGGTGGCGAACACATGGCCGGGGCCGTAGTCGTGAATCAGCAGGTCGTGAATGCCCAGCACCCGCTTGTGGGCAAGAATCATGCCGGTGAGCTGCGATACCATCTGAGCATCGGCCTGCCTGCCGATGAGGGGGGAAACGGTGTCCTTGGCCAGCTGAATGCCCGACCACAGGATGAAGCAGGCAACACCCAGACCCACATAGCCATCCAGCTGAATGTGCCACAGGCCGTCCGCCAGGAAGCTCAGAAGCACGGCGGAGGTGGCGATGATGTCGTTGCGGCTGTCCTGGGCAGTTGCCCCCAGGGTGGCAGAGTGAATCATCCTTCCCAGCTTCCTGTTGAAAAAGGCCATCCACAGCTTGAGCACCATGGAAACCAGCAGAATGGAAACGGTTAAAATGCTGAAGGGCACCGATTCCGGGGACAGAATCTTGAGGAAAGAGGATTTTGCCAACTCCGTTCCGGCCAGCAGCACCAACGCGGCCACCACCACGCCGGAGATGTATTCATACCGGCCATGGCCAAAGGGATGCTCCTCGTCCGCCGGACGCTGTGCCATGCGGAAGCCCAGCAGGGTGACAATGGAGGAAGCGGAGTCGGTGAGGTTGTTGATGCCGTCACCGGCGATTGCAACGGAGCCGCTGGCAAGGCCGACGACCAGCTTGAGGCAGGCGAGAAAGACGTTGCAGACAATGCCAACGATGCCCGCCAGCTTGCCGATTTTGGCGTGGACATCAGGGGTATGCAGGGATGCATTGGGAACGAACAGGCGCAATAGCAGTTCAGTCATGGGAGACCTCCATTTGGTGTTTGCGTCCGGGGTAAAAAAATACCCCCGGAGCAGCAGGAAATTGACTGTCCCGTGGGAATCCACTGTCACGTTTGTGACCCGACCGGCAGAAACCGGTCTGTTCAGTTTTTATAATGGGAAGATTATAGCAGGAAAAACAAGCTGCGTCAAGTAGATTTCGTGGAAAAACAGGACGATTGCAGGAGTAAACAATTTGTGAATGATAGGGATGCCTAGCCACCCGCTGTTTCCGGAACAGATGGGGACATTAAATGGTGCCAGCTTCCGCAACCTCCCCTTGGCTTCCCCCGGGGGGAA
>ERZ791887.2254-NODE-2254-length-10753-cov-6.007385_pt1 | contig 10753 bp, 9 predicted proteins | sample MGYA00510157_ERZ791887 | MGnify/ENA primary metagenome ERZ791887 (study PRJEB30046, sample SAMN00792112) | human gut metagenome | study: EMG produced TPA metagenomics assembly of the A metagenome-wide association study of gut microbiota in type 2... | reverse complement strand
CGGGGATCTGATAAAGATCCAGCTGCGTGATGGAACACAGTATTCCTGCACCGGAGTAGCTGATTTTTTACAGCCGGTACTGGGTGAATATCTGCATGACTATCCGGAAATCCCTATTCTGCTTCGTGGTGATAGTGGTTTTTCTACGCTTGATCTATATAAGCAGTGCGAGGAAAACGGCACAAGCTATGTGATCCGGCCGAAGGAGAATGGCATCCTACGCGGAAAAGCATCCTATCTTGTGGATGAGCTTGATGAAATCACCAGGAATAACAAAGTGGATTATACGGTAGTTTATGGTGAATTCATGTACAAAGCAAAGTCATGGCCTTACGAACGGCGTGTGGTATGCAAGGTTGAAAAGCCGGAAAACCAGATGGTTTACATGTACACCTTTGTTGTCACAAACATGCGCAAACAACGCATTGATACCGTCCGTTTAAAACTGCTGAAGATTGCTGCAAAAGTAGTTCATTCAGCAAGATATATCACATTCAAGCTGTGTAGCAGCTGCCCTCATAAAAATGAATTCTATGAGACACTTTCAAATATCGGTAAGCTGAATATACAGCTGGAATAGTAACTATTAACGAACCTTGACAGCTTAATAACCGCTCAGAACTCTGCCACAGGGATTTTATACCCTTTTTGGAGATTGGTTGAGCGATATTTAGGCTACATGGGTCAATTTTTGGATTCATGGTACAGTTACCAGTTCAGATACTGTTCCGTGAATAATTCAGGATAATGATATTACAAGTCTCACATATTCTCGATCCGTTATTTTGTCAAAAACAAGTCAAATCGGTAGTTATTACAGTCTCTTTTACTTGACACACTGGAAAAAACCGATATAATAAATTGAAAATGGTTTTTAATTTCAAAATGAACCGCTGCGGTTCATAGGGAAAGAAGATTGAAAAATAAAATTTTTCAATCGCGGGATTTGTGTCTGTGCGCACTTGACACAAACTCGGCATGCACAAAAAGCGTGCGCAGAAATGAGAGAAAAATGGCAGAACGTGTCAGATACAGAACGAAGCAACAGGAGCTGATCCGGGATTGTCTGGAAAAACACAGCGACCGGTTTGTGACAGCGGAACAGTGTATGGACTGTCTCAAAGCCGAAGGAATTCACGTTGGACAGACGACGGTTTATCGGGCTCTCGACCGTCTCACAGAGGAGAACGCCGTGATCAAAATTCCGGCAGTGGACGGCGCAGGTGCGCAGTACCGCTATATCGGAGAATTGAGGCCGGGCAGCCCGGGGCGGCTTGTCTGCCTGCAGTGCGGGAAGATCATTCCTCTGGAATGTAACAAGCTCCATGGATTTTCCGAACATATCCTGAAGGAGCATGACTTTGCGCTGGATTCCTCACATCTGATCTTTTACGGCTGTTGTCGGGAATGCCGCAAATTCAGGGAAACACAGGAAGGACTGCAGGATAGAAATGAGGATAAATAGAAAAAAGCAACTCGGGAAGCATGCTGTGATTTCCGGCATCAGAATGCCGCAGCCGCGTTGCAGACGGGTATCAGAAAGCGGCATCCTGCGTCGTGTGGCGTTGGCGCTCTGCGCGTGCTTACTGTTTACCGCAGTGTTTGTCGGCTGCGGCACGGAAGCTTCTGACGAACCAGTGGATCCCAACAGGCTGCAGGTGATGGCGAGTTTTTATACGATGTACGATTTCGCACAGAAAATCGGCGGCGAGCACGTCCAGGTGACCTGCATGGTGCCGTCCGGTACAGAGCCCCACGATTGGGAGCCGTCCACAAAGGATATTACCCGGATGGAGCAGGCGGAGGTTTTTATCTATAACGGTGCTGGGATGGAGCACTGGGTTTCAGACGTTCTGGCGGGGCTTTCCAATAAAAAAATGATTTCCGTGGAAGCGTCGCAGGGAGTGAGCCTGCTGCGCAGCGCAGAGGAAGAGGACGGTCACGACCATGAGGCCGCGCATGCTGATGAGGACGAAGAGGACAGCCACGACCATGATGACGCGGATGCAGAAGACGCCGTGCATGAAGAAGATGCCGCAGATCGCGTCGTTGCCGCTGCGCCCGACGGACATGATGCCCATGAGCACGGCGAGTATGACCCGCACGTCTGGCTGGACCCGATGAACGCAAAACAGGAAATGCAAAATATCTGCGAAGCGTTTTCTGAGGCGGATCCGGAGCATCGCGCAGACTATCAGGCAAATTATGAGAAATGGGCAAAACAGCTCGACGAGCTGGACAAAACCTATCAGACGACGCTGGAAAATCTGTCGGAGCGAAACATCGTTGTGGCGCATGAGGCGTATGGATATCTGTGCAGGCGTTATAACCTGACGCAGGTGAGCATCGAGGGCATGTCGCCGGATTCCGAACCCGACCCGGGACGGATGGCAGATATTATCGATTTTGCCCGGGCAAACAACGTCCGTGCGATTTTCTTTGAAGAGCTGTCCGGCTCGAGGACGGCGGAAACGGTAGCGGCGGAAACCGGCGTGAAGCTTTTGACCCTCAGCCCCCTGGAAGGCCTAAGCGACAGACAGGAAGAAACCGGCGGAGATTATTTTTCCGTCATGGAAGAAAATCTGCAGCAGCTGACAGAAGCTTTGCGGTAAGGAGCAGACATATGAATGCGATAGAAATCAAAAATCTGCACTTTTCCTATGGAAAGGAAAATGTGCTGGACGGCGTCAGCCTTTGCCTGAAAGAAGGGCGACTGGCGATTCTCGCAGGAGAAAACGGGGCAGGAAAATCGACGCTTTTAAGGCTTTTATTAGGAGAGCTCCCGATCGGGGAAAGCCACAAAGGGGATCACGAAGAAGGCAGCAGCGACGGCAGCATTGAGATTCTGGGGCAGGACATCCGACAGTTTAAGGATTGGTCGAGCATCAGCTATGTGCCGCAGAACGGGATGGGTGGCTGGAAGGATTTTCCGGCATCCGTGGAAGAAATCGTGCGCGCAAATTTATATAAGCAGATCGGATTATTCCGGTTTGCGGGGAAAAAAGAGCGGCAGCAGGTAAGGGCTGCGCTGGCGCAGGTGGGCATGGAGGAATACCAGAACCGTTTGATCGGCAGACTTTCTGGCGGGCAGCAGCAGAGAGTGCTCCTGGCACGCGCCCTGGTCAACGAGCCGAAGCTTCTGATTCTGGATGAGCCGACGTCGGCATTGGATGAAAAAAATGCGTCACACTTTTACCGACTGCTTAAAAAAATCAATGCGGAGAAAAGGATCACCGTCCTGATGGTGACGCATGACCGCAAACGTGCATCGTCCTATGCAGATGATATCTGGGTGCTGGAGGACGGAAGGGTAAAACAGGAAGCTGGGAAAGGAGACGGACAGGCATGAGAATTTTTGAGTATCTGTTTATGCAGCGGGCGTTTGTTGTCGGAATTTTGCTGGCGGCGGTGGTGCCCTGCGTTGGAATGGTCGTTGTCTGCAAACGTCTTTCCATGATCGGCGATGCACTTTCCCATACGTCGCTCGCCGGTGTCGCGGCAGGACTTTTTCTGGGCGTCAATCCGGTGGCGGGCGCAGCGGCAGCCTGTGTGGCAGCGTCCTTCGGCATTGAGGCGATCCGCAGAAAGCTTCCGCGCTATTCGGAAATGTCGATATCCATTATTATGTCAGCAGGAATCGGTCTGGCGGGTGTGTTGTCCGGTTTTGTGAAAAATTCGGCAAACTTCAACAACTTTCTGTTTGGCAGCATTGTGGCGATCAGCGATGCCGAGATGATTTCAGTCATCGTGGTGTCCGTTGTGGTACTTGCGTTATTTTTGCTTCTATATAAAGAGCTGTTTTATATTTCATTAGATGAAAGAAGCGCGCGGTTGGCGGGTGTGCCGGTCGGCGTCGTCAATTTTATCTTCACGATTATGATTGCAGTGACGGTTTCGGTCGCAGCACGGACAGTCGGTGCGTTGATGGTATCGTCGATGATGGTCGTTCCGGTAGCTTGTGCGATGCAGCTGGGAAAGAACTTTAAACAGACTGTATGGTACGCTGTCGGTTTGAACGTGCTGTTCATGATTATCGGGCTGTTTGCGGCGTTTTATCTGGGCCTAAAGCCGGGCGGCACAATCGTTTTGGTGGGCGTTGCAGCACTTCTGATCATTTTTATCGGGAAACGGATTGTGTTCGGAAAGCAGGAATAAAGTCGCAATTGACACAGGAAAAAAAGCGTGCTACCATGTTTGCAGTCAATGATGACTAACAAAAGAAAGCTATGCCGTACGACAGGTAGTATAGACGTATCCTGCGCCGGTCGAAGGAGGAAACGAACATGATGAAAGCATCTGATGCAAAGAAAATCGGTTTATTTTTAGGAGGCGTATTGTTCGGAACAGCCGGAATCAAGATCCTTTCCAGCAAAGACGCGAAGAAAGCATACGTACAGTGTACCGCAGCAGCGCTTCGCGCAAAGGACAGCGTTATGAAGACCGTTACAACAGTTCAGGAAAACGCTGGCGATGTTCTGGCAGAAGCAAAGCAGATCAATGAAGACAGAGCTGCAGAAGAAGCGGAAGCTGAAGTAAAAGAAGAAGCCTGATTCAGGGCAGTGGGGGACGGAGCCGGAGACGGCGCCGTCCTTTTTGACGGAGTCCTGTTTTCTGAAAAAGCGCGAAGCGTATCAGCGGAGTGGAGAAAAAATGAACTTTAAAATCAAACACAAAATTCCCGGGCGAATCCGGGTTCATATGGGGCAGTCCAGAATGAGCTTTGATCAGGCGGACACCCTGCAGTATTTTCTGGAAACACAGCCAGGTGTGACAAAAGCGACCGTATACGAGCAGACGCAGGATGCGGTGATCGAGTATGACGGCGAATTAAAAGAACTGATGGAGGCGCTGAAAAGCTTTCATTATGAAGATGTTCAGCTGCCGGATTCCGTCCGTTCCAGTTCGGGACGTGCGCTGAATGTAGAGTATAAAGAAAAACTGATCGGGCATGTGGCAAAACGGTTATTTACAAAATACATGCTTCCCTTACCGATCAGAAATGTGTATACTATATGGAAAGCTTTCCGTTATGTAAAGGAAGGCGTCCTATGCCTTTCCAAAGGAAAACTGGAAGTCCCGGTTCTGGATGCGACAGCGATTACCGTATCGATTCTGCGGCGGGACTGCCCGACGGCAGGTTCGGTTATGTTCCTGTTAGGACTGGGTGAAATCCTCGAAGAGTGGACGCATAAGAAATCCGTCGGTGATCTGGCGCGCAGCATGTCGTTAAATGTCGGCAAAGTGTGGATAAAGACCCGGGATCAGGAAATCCTTGTGGATTCTGCATCCGTTGTGCCCGGAGATCATATCATCATCCATGTCGGCAACGTCATTCCGTTTGACGGCATTGTGGCGGACGGCGAAGCGATGATCAATCAGGCTTCCATGACCGGAGAATCCGAGCCTGTCCGCAAGGAAAAGGGTGGTTTTGTTTATGCCGGAACCGTTGTGGAAGAGGGCGAGCTGACAATCGAGGTCAAGGCAGTTTCCGGTTCGACCCGTTACGAAAAGATTGTTACGATGATCGAGGATTCCGAGAAGCTCAAGTCCGCAGCAGAAGGACGTGCGGAGCATCTGGCGGACAGGCTGGTTCCCTATACCTTCCTTGGAACCGGTCTTGCATGGCTGTTTACAAGAAATGTGACCAGAACGCTATCCGTACTGATGGTTGACTTTTCCTGCGCATTAAAGCTTGCGATGCCTCTGACTGTCCTGACAGCGATCCGGGAAGCGAATGCGGCGAAGATCACCGTAAAGGGAGGCAAATATCTGGAAGCATTTGCCGAGGCTTCCACCATCGTATTCGATAAGACTGGTACACTGACCAAAGCACAGCCTACACTGCATTCGGTTGTTCCATTCGGCGAGGAAAAGGAAGACGATCTTCTGCGTCTGGCAGCATGTCTGGAGGAACACTTCCCTCATTCGATGGCGAAGGCGGTTGTGCGCGCGGCGGCAGAGCGCAATCTGGAACATGAAGAGGTGCATTCCAAGGTGGAATATATCGTTGCGCACGGTATTGCTTCCTATGTTGGGGAAAAACGTGTTGTAATCGGCAGCGCCCACTTTGTATTTGAAGATGAAAAGTGTCAGATCCGTCCGGAATATCAGCAGCGTTTTGACGAGCTGCCGCTGCAGTATTCCCATCTGTATCTGGCAATTGACAACGTGCTGGAAGCAGTGCTCTGCATTGAGGATCCGGTGCGTGAAGAAGCAAAACAGATTATCCGCGAGCTGAAACGGGAAGGCTTTACAAAAATCGTCATGATGACTGGCGACAGCGAGCGAACAGCAGCGGCGATCGCAAAACAGATCGGCGTGGACGAATACCATGCGGAAGTTCTGCCGGAGGACAAGGCGAACTTTGTCCAGCAGGAAAAAGAGGCCGGACGCAGGGTAGTCATGGTCGGTGACGGAATCAACGACTCGCCTGCACTTTCCGCAGCGGATGTCGGCATTGCGATCAGCGACGGTTCGGAGCTTGCGCGGGAAATTGCGGATATCACAGTCGGTGCGGACAGCCTGCAGGAGCTGGTTTACCTGCGCCGCTTAAGCAAAGAAATGATGCGTCGGATTCATGTCAACTACCGTGCAATCCTTGGCATCAACGGCAGTTTAATTGCAGCCGGTGTGACCGGGCTGATTCAGCCTACGACATCCGCGCTGCTGCATAATACGACAACACTGGCCCTGAGCCTGAGAAGCATGAGCTGGAAAGTTCCGGGAGAGGCAGGGCAGGAATAAAAAGAACGGAGACAGAGAATGAAAAAGGCGATGATTGCCATGAGCGGCGGCGTAGATTCCAGCGTTGCGGCATGGCTGATGAAGCGGGACGGATATGATTGTATGGGCGTTACGATGCGCCTGTTTGCCGGAGAGGACAGCTGCGAACGAAAAGGGCATACCTGCTGTTCGTTAGATGACGTGGAGGATGCAAGAAGCGTTGCACGTCAGCTGGGCATTCCGTATTTCGTGTTCAATTTTACGGAAGATTTCGGCACACAGATCATGGACCGCTTTGTCTGTGCCTATGAAAACGGATTCACCCCGAATCCGTGTATCGACTGTAACCGTTATATGAAGTTCGAGAAGCTGATGAAGCGGGCAAAGGAGCTGGATTACGATTACGTTGTAACCGGACACTATGCCAGAATCGAAGAACAGGACGGAAAGTTCCTCCTGAAAAAAGCCATCGATGAAAAGAAAGACCAGAGTTATGTGCTCTACAGCCTGACGCAGGAGCAGCTTGCACATACGCTGTTCCCCCTGGGCGGCATGACGAAGCCGCAGATCCGGGAAATGGCGGAAGAACAGGGACTGATCAATGCGCGCAAGCATGACAGCCAGGATATCTGCTTTGTGCCGGACGGAGATTATGCCGGGTTTATTGAACGTTACACCGGAAGAAGCTTCGAGCCGGGCAATTTCGTAGATCAGGAAGGACATGTGCTGGGGCAGCATAAGGGAATTATCTGCTATACGATCGGACAGCGCAAAGGGCTGGGACTAGCCCTGCAGGAGCCGATGTATGTGTGCAGGATCGATCCAAAGACCAATACGGTAGTCCTTGGACGCGACCGGGATTTGTGGTCAAAAGAGCTGACGGCGAAAGATTTCCACTGGATCAGCGGTGAGGTGCCGGCGAGCACGCAGCGCATCAAAGCGAAAATCCGTTACCGTCACCAGGAGCAGTGGGCGAACGCAGAGATCACCGGACCGGACAGCATTCATCTGGTCTTTGACGAGCCCCAGAGGGCAATTACCTGCGGACAGTCGGTTGTACTTTATGATGGCGATGTTGTAGTGGGCGGAGGAACGATCAATGGATTATGTGGTTCTGGATCTGGAATGGAATCAGGCGTCTGATAGCCGCGATGCCCGCAACAGACTGCTTACGTTTGAAATTATTGAGATCGGTGCGGTAAAATTAAACAGCCGGATGGAAATTGTGGATACCTTTGAGGAGCTGATCCGTCCGCAGGTTTATGATACCATGCACCATATTACAGAAAAGCTGATCGGCATCCATATGAAAGATCTCTCCGGATGTCGGACATTTGATGTCGTGATGAAGGACTTTCTGGCGTGGTGTGGCGAGGATTTCATGTTTGGTACCTGGGGACCGCAGGATCTGACGGAGCTTCAGAAAAATATGCGGTTTTTCGGTATGGAGCCCCTTGGAAAAGGACCTGTCCGGTTCTATGATATTCAGAAGCTGTTTTCCATCGCCTACGAAGATCAGAAGGTGCGTAGGAGCCTGGAATATGCGGTAGATTATCTGCAGATTCCAAAGGATATTCCGTTTCACCGGGCGATCAGCGACGCGGTGTATACCGCACGGGTATTTCAGATGATCAAAGATCCGATTGCACTGCAGCGGGTTTCCTTCGACACGTTCCAGCTGCCGGAAAATCACCGCAGCGAGGTGCATGTCGTATTCGATAATTATGCAAAATATATTTCTCGACCGTTCCCGGATAAGGAGGCGTTGATGGCGGATAAAGAGGTTCTTTCCACCAGATGTTATCTGTGCCATCATAACCTTCGCAAAAAAGTCCGCTGGTTCTCGCCAAACGGCAAGCACTATTACAGCCTGTCGTGGTGCGATAAGCACGGTTGGATGAAAGGAAAAATCCGCGTGAAAAAAGCGGAAGATGACATGGTTTACGCTGTCAAGACGACGAAGCTGGTCGGAGAGAAAGAGGTTGCCGCCCTGATGGAGAGAAAAGATCACATCCGCCAGCTGCGTAAGGAGCACAGACACCGCGAAGCGCAGGAAAAGCTCGGGAAACGGTGAGGCGGGACGCTGACATCGGAGATACGCTGGGGAGTCCATATATTAAAATAATACGAAAAAAACGCCGCAGACCGGTTTCAAAAGAAATGGTCTGCGGCATTTTTGTGCATCCCGTCCTGTGTCTTACGCGAAGGGATCGGTGTAACGGTCGAAGTCGATGATTTCATCTTTGCGGCTGCGGTGTCGTTTCATGATATCGCGGCGCTTGCGATTGCGGCTGTGTCCGATCAGAATGGAACGGATCACCAGAATGACGATCAGGATAACCGCGACAATGCTGACTGCAAGCAAAATTTTACGGACGTTTAAGAAAATAACATTTCCCCCCGGTGTGGAAACTGCGGTCGGAGAAGTTGTGGAAGCGACGGATTCAGACGCTGCAGTGCCAGCCTGCGCGCTCGTGGCGCCCTGTGTGCCGGAGGAACCGTTTGCACTGGAAGCATTCACATTGCCATCCGTGCCGGAGCTGTCTGTGCTGCTTTGCGCATTAGAAGCGCTGCTTTGTACGCTGTTCGCATCTGCCTTGGAAGAGCCATCCGCTGTTGCGATGGCTGCGCTTTCCGTTTCAGAAACCGGTTCTGCACTGAAATCAAAGGGCGTTATGCTGGAAAAGAGGATCGGCGCGCTGCCGAGATCCTGACCTTCGTAGGAGTAGTGGATGACAGCGGCCTGTCCATCCTTCAGGTTATCATAACTCAGCTCGGAATCCAGATCGGCAAAGGTGAGCGTATCCGGAAGGAGAACTTTCGCATCCGGGTCGATAGAAAGGATGTCGGACTGATTGAACGTATTTGCGAACAGGTCGCCGTTTTTTACCTGATAGGTGGTGTCTTCTTTGGATGCTGTAACAGAAGAAAAGTTGCTGAAACCGTAATCAAATAAGCTTATCGTATCCTTGAACTGCTGCGGGGACTCCTCCATCATAACGACGCAGATCAGCTTCAGCCCGTCTTTCTGGGCGCAGGAAACGAGGTTAGAGCGAGCGTTTGCGGTGTAGCCGGTCTTACTGCCGACGAGATATTCGTAAGCGTAGGTTTTACCGGGCAGCAGCTTGTTTTTGCTGTTCGGAATCAGATCCTGTGACAGCGTTGCGCTCGCCGGGATTTTGTAGCTTGCCGTGTCAGACATGCGGCAAAGCACGTCATCGGAGAAAAACTTTTGCCCGATCAGAGCGAGGTCATGGGTGGAGGTATAGTGATTGTCATCATGCTTGCCATTGGTATTGACGAAATGGGAATCCGTGCAGCCGAGCTCCTTTGCGGTTTGGTTCATTAAATCTACAAACGCTTCCATACTGCCGCTGATATGTTCGCCGATGGCATTGCCGCATTCACTGCCGGAGCCCACCAGCAGACCGTAGAGGGATTGTTCCATCGTGATCGCTTCACCGGCTTTGATGCCGATGTTGGAATCACTTCGCCAGTCGATGCTGTGCACCGCGGTATCGGAATATTCGATCATTTCATTTAATTCGCTGTTCTGACGCGCAATATAGGCAGTCAGAATCTTGGTTGTGCTGGCGGGATAGAGCTTTTCGTGGATATTTTTGGCATAAAGGATTGCACCGCTGTCCGCATCCATCAAAATCGCGGAGCGAGCATTGAGGATCGGACCCTCCGGCCAGTTTTTGATTTCGTTGCTCTCAACCGGGATCGAAAGGTTGGCCTCCGCCAGCGCCTGGTAATCGATGACCTCGGCGCGAGCCGTTAAAACAGCGCCACAAAACAGATTGGCGCCGACTCCAAGTGCTATCATAAAAGAAAAGAAGGATCTTTTCTGGAAAAATTTCATGTAATATACCGTCCTTTATTGAAAGATAGTAACATCATACACTATTTCCCGGCGGATTTTAAGGGCAGAATAGCAAAATTCAAAATTTTTTAAAATTTATACTACAGTTCCCTCGTGGCATCCCGTGGGCAGAATTCCATGCTTGCATGAGAATTTGCCCACGGG
>ERZ791887.2236-NODE-2236-length-10823-cov-4.814543_pt1 | contig 10823 bp, 9 predicted proteins | sample MGYA00510157_ERZ791887 | MGnify/ENA primary metagenome ERZ791887 (study PRJEB30046, sample SAMN00792112) | human gut metagenome | study: EMG produced TPA metagenomics assembly of the A metagenome-wide association study of gut microbiota in type 2... | reverse complement strand
ATAACGACAAAATGGGGCGCTGACCATACGGTCAGCGCCCCATTGCGCTTTAAAATTTCAGGTTGCGTTTAAGCCTCGCCGTTCGTCTCCGGCACGATATCGTCCAGCACGCTTTGCAGCGCCTGCCAGTTTTTCAGGGTGCAGCCGGGCAGGGTGTCAGCGTCCAGCCCTGCGTCCGCGATGCGGCCGGTCATGCTGTCCTTGTCGCTGAGCAGATCCAGCGCGGCGTCCTTGATCATCGGCCATGCCTCGGCAAAGCCCTCCTGCTGGTTGTCGGTCAGGCCGTCGTACCAGCTGTAAAAGGCCTCCTGAATGGCTTCCGGGGAGCGGCTGGACATCCGTGCGTCCTCGGCCCAGTGCAGCAGCGATGCCGCCGCGATGACCGATTTCAAGGAGCAGCCGGATACCCCGGGCCCCCAGCCCAGACAGGGCGCAAAGGCGTTTTCTGTGCCGGTGATGGAGAACACCGAGTTCTCGTCGAAGTTGCCGGGGTTCAGCTCTCCGGTGTTGGCCTCGGTGGTGGAGGAGGGCAGCTCACTGCTGCCGGAAGCGGATGCGCTGTCCGAGGCAGGCGCAGCGCTGGATGCGGGGTTGCTGTCGGCAGAGCCGTTGCAGGCTGCCAGCAGACAGCCCAGCAAAGCGGCGCACAGCAGCAGCGCAAGGGAGCGGATATATTTCGATGTCATAAGAAAAACCTCCGTAACTGGTGCTCCGGCAAGCCGCCGGAGCAATGCGGGATCTACACTCTAAGTATACGTTCTGCGCACGGCGTTGTCAATCGTTCCGCGCAGGACGAATTTCAAGCAGACCTGTGCAGGATATACAAAAATGCGGCTTAAATTTCGGGCAGTTCAACGCATTGACATTTTCTGCGCTGGCTCGTATAATCAAAGCAGACAAGTGAATTTATCAGTGCGTGTAACTGTTCGATCAGGCATGAGCATCAGAGGGAAGGCGGCAACGGCATCCCTTTGGTTCTTGTGCCCTTTTTCTTTTTCACAAAAGCTGCGGCATGGAAGCGGAGGAGTGCGGCGATGCAGGCTGTAAAGGTATTCAATAACAATGCGGTGTCGGTGGTCATGCCGGACGGCAGGGAAGCCATTCTCGTGGGCAACGGGCTTGGGTTTGGCCGCCGCCCGGGGGACGTGATCGACAAAAGCCGCGTTTCCAAGGTGTACTATGTGCAGAACGAGCTGCAGACCAAGTTCCTCAAGATGCTGGATAACGTCACCCCGCAGGTGATGCAGGCCGCTGAGCGCATCTCGCTGGCGGCAGAGGAGCAGGGCATCCTGCTCAGCAGCAAAAGCACCATCTCGCTGGTGGACCACATCAGTTTTGCGCTGGAACGTGTGGAAAAGGGTACCTTTCTGCCCAACCTCATGCTCTCGGAGACCCGGATGCTGTACCCGAAGGAGTACGCAGTGGGGCAAAGGGCGCTGGAACTTGTCCGGCAGTTCTGCGGCGTACAGCTGCCGGAGGACGAAGCGGGCTACATTGCCCTGCATCTGGTAGCCGGTGCGGCAGACGGCGCGCTGGCGTATGATACCGTAAAGTTCGTCAAGGCGGTCAAGGAGATCATCTGCGATACCTATCACTGCACCTTTGAGGAAGAAAGCCTTGAGACCACCCGCCTGACCGTACACCTCAAGTTTCTGGCGGCGCGCATCCTGCGCCACACCCCGTGGCAGGACGCCGGGCTGGAATCCATGTATACGGTGCTTTTGCAGCGCGACAGCCGCAATGAGATGTGCTTACAGCGCATCAATACCTATCTGCGGCAGGAATTTGATTACGAGCTGGATCATCAGGAGCAGGTCTATCTGCTCATCCACCTGACCAAGATCGTAAGGTGTATCTGAAAACAAAGAAAATGACGAATATTTCGCAAGCACAAGCGGGATTTAAGGCAAACAGCCGCGGGAATCCTTTGTGGATTTCAAGGCTGTTTAACGCAAAATCCAGCTGTGTTTGTAGAAATAGGCTAAATTTTCGACTTTTCAGATACACCATAGGTTAAAATGTTTCAACAGGGCGTCCGGAAGCCCTGCGGAATAGAAATCATCCCCCAAAACAGTCAAGTCAAAAAGTGAGGAGTATTACACGATGAAAGAAAAAGTCATGAATGGCTTGGAAAAGTTCTCCAAAGCCATGCTCTCACCGCTGTCGTATATCTCGGCAGCAGGCCTGATCCTTGTGCTGGGCGCATTGCTTACCAGCACAAGCCTTAGTGCGATGATCCCCGTTCTGCAGTGGACCCCCATCAAGCTGCTGGGACAGCTGATCTACAACTGCATCATGGTCATCATCAACAACCTCAGCCTGATGTTCTGCGTAGGCATCGCAGCGGCGCTGGCCAAAAAGAACAAGCAGCAGGCTGCCATCATTGGCCTGATGAGCTATTTTATGTACCTGACCGCCGGCAACGTTACCCTGACCCAGCTGGGTATGCTGGCAGAGGCTGACCCGATGGTGGGTCTGTACGGCACCGGTCAGTCCACCGTGTTCGGCATCCAGACGGTGGATATGGGCGTGTTCGGCGGCATCCTGCTGGGCTTGGTCTGCGGCTGGGTGTACAACCGCACCTGTGAAAAGCAGTTCAAGGGCATCATCACCCAGATCTACTCTGGCAACCGCTGGTCCTTTACCTGCATGGTGGTCTTTTCCATCCTGTTCGGCTTTGGTTCCTGCTTCTTCTGGCCGCCGGTGCAGAACGTCATCAGCGCACTGACCGATCTGATCGCCACCTCCGGCAACTTCGGCCTGTTCCTGTACGGTTTCCTGGAGCGCTTCCTCATCCCCACCGGCCTGCACCACCTCATCTACACCCCCAACAGCCTGACCGTGGGCGATGCCACCTACACCGGCTCCTACATCGTCATGATGATGGAGTACAGCATGGGTCTGCCCTTCTCGGACGGCATCGTGTGGATGTACACCGGCTTCACCAAGACCTTCGGCTACTTTGGCATCGTGGCGGCCTTCATCTTCTGTGCCCGCAAGGAGAACCGCAAAAAGACCGCTGCCGTTCTGGTGCCGCTGGCCTTTACCGCCTCTCTGGCCTCCATCACCGAGCCGCTGGACTTCATGTTCTGCTTCTCTGCTCCCATCCTGTGGGTGGCACACGCCTGCATCTCCGGCCTGTTCATCGTGCTGCTGCACATCTTCCATGTCACCGGCTTTACCACCAACCTCCTCGGCTCGGTGCTGATGAACCTTTCTGCCGGTGCAGATAAGACCAACTATCCCACCCTGTACCTGCTGGCGCTGTGCCAGATCGCCGTGTACTTTGTGGTGTTCACCCTGCTGATCAAGGCCTTTAACATCCACACCCCCGGCCGGGAAGAAGTGAGCACCGAGACCGCTAAGAGCGATGCACCCGCCAAGAAGGCAAGCGTGAAGAACGCTGCCGAGGTGCAGTGCGTCATCGACGGTCTGGGCGGCAAGGAGAATATCCTGTCGGTGGACAACTGCTTCACCCGCCTGCGTGTAAACATCAAGGACCCCGCAAAGCTGGACGAAGCTGCCATCAACAAGCTGCCGAACAGCGGCATCGTGAAAAAGGGTACCGATATCCAGATCGTTTACGGTCTGCAGGTAGCCGATATCAAGCGTGCCGTGGAGACACAGTTGGAAAACCAGTAAACCGTTTTACCGTGCCCCGGCGGAATGCGCCGGGCAAACCTGAAAAATAAAAAAAGGAGCGTTTATATTATGGTCATTACCATTGCTGGCGGCGGTAGTACTTTTACCGCCGGTATCGTCAAATCCATCGCCCTGCGCCGGGAAGAACTGGAAGTGGACGAGATCCGTCTGTTCGACATCAACAAGGAGCGGCAGGACAAGGTTGCCGTTGTGGTGGACTGGGTCCTGCACAAGGAGCTGAATACCGACATCAAGCTGGTGGTCACCACCGATGTGCAGCAGGCTTACACCGATACCTCTTTTGTGTTTGCCCAGATGCGCGTGGGCGGCTACGCCATGCGGGAGCAGGACGAAAAGATCCCCCTGCGCCACGGCTGCGTGGGACAGGAGACCTGCGGCTGCGGCGGCATGGCCTACGGAATGCGCACCATCTTCCCCATGATCAAGCTGATCGACGACGTGGAAAAGTATGCCAAGAAGGACTACTGGATCCTGAACTACTCCAACCCCGCCGCCATCGTATCCGAAGCCTGCCGCAAGCTGCGCCCGAAAGCACGGATCATCAACATCTGCGATATGCCCATCGCCATCATTGACGTGGTGGCAGCTGCCATGGGCATCCAGAACAAGAAGGAGATCGTTTACGATTACTTTGGCCTGAACCACTTCGGCTGGTTCACCTCCATCCAGTACCGCGGCGAGGACCTGATGCCCAAGCTGCGCGCCTACATCAAGGAGAACCAGATCCTTCTGCCGGAAAGCTACCTCAAGGGCATGGGCGCGCTGACTTCCTCCGCCAGCCAGAACCGCCACACCAAGGGCAGCTGGTACTATGTGTGGAAGGGCGAGTACGAGATCATGGAAAACTTCCCGGAGTACCTGCCCAACACCTACCTGAACTACTATCTGCAGGCCAAGGAGTTCGTGGAGCACTCGGACCCGAACCACACCCGCGCCAACGAGGTGGAGGAGACCCGCGAAAAGAACCTGTTCGACGGCATCGACCACTACCTCAAGACCGGCGAGGTGGACGCCAACACCTTCTATGCCGGCAGCCACGGCGACTGGATCGCAGATCTTTCCGCTGCGCTGAAGAACGACACCAAGGCACGCTTCCTCATCATCACCGAGAACCGCGGCGCGATCCCCAATATGCCCTATGACGCAATGGTGGAGCTGCCCGCCTACATCGGCAAGAACGGCCCGGAGGTCATTGCCCGGGACAACATCCCGCTGTTCCAGCAGGGCTTGATGATGCAGCAGCTCAACAGCGAAAAGCTGCTGGTGGAGGGCTGCGTGGAAGGCAGCTACGAGAAGGTGCTGCAGGCCTTTACCCTGAACAAGACTGTGCCCAGCATGAACGTTGCCAAGGCCATTCTGGACGATATGATCGAAGCCAACAAGGGCTACTGGCCGGAGCTGCACTGAGCAGCCGACCTTACAGCCGCCGCAGGCATTGCCGCCTGCGGCGGCTTTTTTATGCGCATTGACCTTTGCACAGCAAGGGCTTATAATGAGAAAAAACCAGTAAAAGCGAAAGGAAGCACACCCATGCAAAACCAAGTCCCTGTCTCCACCAGCCGCCCGGTCGCCGGGCGCTTTGCGCCCAGCCCCAGCGGACGGCTGCATCTGGGCAATCTGGCGTGCAGCCTGCTGGCGTGGCTCAGCGCAAAAAGTCAGGGCGGGCGCATCGTGCTGCGCATCGAGGACTTGGATGCCGAGCGCTGTCCCCGCGTCTACGCCGACCTGCTGGAGCAGGATCTTGCATGGCTGGGGCTTACATGGGACGAGGGCGGCAGCACCGGCGGCGCACACGCACCCTATTACCAGAGCGAATGCGGGGACATCTATACCCAAAGCTACCGCAAGCTGGAGCAGAGGGGGCTGGTGTACCCCTGCTTCTGCTCCCGCTCCCAGCTGCACGCCGCCAGCGCACCCCATACCTCGGACGGCAATGTCATCTACCCGGGCACCTGCCGGGGACTGACGCCGGAAGAGATCGCGGAAAAGCGCAAGAAGAAAGCCCCTGCCTACCGTCTGATGGTGCCGGACGAGGAGATCACCTTTACGGACGGCTGCATGGGCACACATACGGAGAACCTGCTGCGGGACTGCGGCGACTTCTATCTGCGCCGGGCAGACGGCGTGTTTGCCTATCAGCTGGCGGTGGTGGTGGACGATGCCCGCATGGGCGTCACCGAGGTGGTGCGCGGGGCAGACCTGCTATCCTCCACGGCGCGGCAGCTGTACCTGTACCGTCTGCTGGGTCTGCAGCCGCCCCGCTTTGCCCACTGCCCGCTGCTGTTGGCAGCGGACGGGCGGCGGCTGTCCAAGCGGGACGGCGACCAGAGCCTTGAAAACCTGCGGGCAAAGTACACCGCCCCGGAGATCATCGGTAAGCTTGCCTATGCCTACGGCTTGCAGCCGGAGCCCGCGCCCCGCACCCCGGAAAGCCTTGTGCCGGACTTTGCGTGGACAAAAGTCCCCAAGCGGGATATCTGCCTGCCCGAGGGGCTGTTCTGAAAAAGGAAATGAAAAAACGACCCCTGCCAGCGCCAAAGGCGCTGACAGGAGTCGCTTTTTCTTTCTTCCTTAGGCTCTCCGCACCTGCGGCAGCTGGCTGCGCTCGGCGGCGGTAAAGGCGCTGTCCAGCGCCAGTGCCAGCAGCGCACCCAAGGCCACATCGATGCAGCTGTGCTGCTTGAGCAGCACGGTGGAGCAGACGATGGAAATGCACAGCACAGCGGCTGCGGGACGCATCCAGCGGCGGCGCGGTGCATCAAAGATATGGCTGCGGTAGTACGCCAGCAGCAGCGTTACCGAGTTGAACACATGGATGGAAGGGCAGACGTTGGTGGCGGTGTCGGTGCGGTACAAAAAGCGCACGGTCTGCGCAAAGATGTCGCTGCCCGGCACCCAGTAGGGGCGCAGGTCCAGCGCTGTGGGCAGCACCGCGTAGCAGGCCAGTGCAATGGTCATGCCGGAGAACAGCGGCAGGCACAGCCGCCAGAAGTCCTCACGCGGGGCTTTCCACAGCAGATAGAACAGGGTGAAGGGGATCCATACGAACCATGCAAAGTAGGGGATCACCGCATATTTGCAGAAAGGGATCAGATCGTCCAGACGGCAGTGCACCAGAATGCTGCGCAGGGGGACGTTTGACTCCAGATAGTGAAAAACGGAAAGATAAAATATAGAATACAGCGCCATGAACCCCACAGGGTGGCGCGCAAGCCAGCTGCGTTTCATAGAATAGCCTCCTTTTGCAGAAGAGCAGAACTCGATAGCATTGAGAAATTATACGCCCGAACGATGAAGATTGCAAGAACGAAAGGTGAAAACTTTGTCAAGTGCTGAAAAAATAATTTGTGGAACTTGTAAAAAATACCATCGTTCTTCTGCTAATAATACGAATCAGAGCGGCGGTTTCCTGCAAAAAGAAAAAATCCACCCCTTCGCCGGTCTTTCACAGACCGGCAAAGGGGTGGATACCAGAGAAAACCCCTTCCGTCTTGCCGCTGCGCGGCAATCCACCTTCCCCAAGGGGACGGCTTATGGCAATGCCGGAAAGTTTCCGGTTTTACGAAAGGCGTCCCCTTGAGGGCCAACTTCCCCCGGCCGGGGGGAAGATGTCGCGCAGCGACAAAAGGGGGAATCTGGCATCGAGCAAAGCGAGATGACTGAGAGGGCGAGCCCGCTGGCAATTTCATGGGGCTTATATCACACTCTGCTCCAGCCAGCTGCCCCGGCGGAAGCGCAGATAGAAGCACAGCGAGCGGAACACCCAGTCCAGATACATACCCATCCAGATGCTCAGCAGCCCGCCGCCGAAGCACAGCACGACCAGATAGCAGAAGCCTACCCGGAACGCCCACATGGACACGATGCTCACGGTCATGGTAAACCGGGCATCGCCGGCGGCGCGCAGGATGTTGGGCAGGGTAAAGCTGGACGGCCACACGAACAGGGAAACGATGTTGAACCACACCATGATGTCCAGCGCCATGGCCTGCGCCTGTGGCGAAAGGTTGAACAGGGACACCGCGAACCGGTTGGCGAAGAAGAACGCCGACAGGTTCATCACCCACGCGCCGCAGTAGGCGGTCAGCATCAGGCGGCGGGAGTAGTACACCGCCTGTTCCTTTTCGCCTGCGCCCAGACACTGGCCTACCACGGTCAGGGCAGCCATGCCCACGGCGTTGGCGGGGATGTTCAAAAAGGTGGTGGTGGTATTTGCCACCGCATTTGCGGCAATGGCTGCCGTGCCAAGGGTGGAGGTCAGGCTGGAGACCGACAGCTTGCCGATCTGGAACATCCCGTTCTCGATGCCGGCAGGGATGCCTACCCGCAGGATGCGCCGGATCAGCCCGCCGTTCGGCGCCATTGCCCGCAGGCTGTCCACCCGCAGCGCGCAGTCCGGCTTTTGCAGCAGATACAGCACCACCGCGCAGGCAATGGCACGGGACACAAGGCTGGCAAGCGCCGCGCCCATGACCCCCATGCCGAAGCCGTAGATCAGCACCGCGTTGCCGCCGATGTTCACCACGTTCATCACCAGGCTGGACAGCATACTGATCTTGCTGTTGCCCTGCGCCCGGAACAGCGCCGCACCGGCGTTGTATAGGCCGATGAAGGGGTAGCTCAGCGCCGAAAGCAGAAAATAGGTCTCGGCGTAGTGCATCACGTCCGCATCAATGGAGCCGAAGATGCCCCGCAGGATGCCGTGCCGATGACCACCGCCGCCACCAGCACACTGAAACTGGACAGCACGAATAAAATCTGCGCAGCCGCCGCCTTGGCGTTTTTTGGCTCCTGATGGCCGATGTACTGGCTGGTGACCACCGCACCGCCGGTGGCCAGTGCGCTCATGATCTGGATCATCAGGGTGTTGAAGCTGTCCACAAGGCTCACGCCGGACACAGCGGCTTCGCCCACAGAGGATACCATCAGGGTATCTGCCAGACCAATGGTCACGCTGAGCGCCTGCTCCGCGATCAGCGGCAGCAGCAGCGCCACCAGCGCCTGCCGTGGAAACAGGGGAGTGGATGTGAATTTGGACGATTTCATGCTGTCCTCCGTTGCAAATGACAAAAAAGCTCGAATGCTTCTATCATACAGCGGATGCTGTCGAAATGCAAGAGGTTGTATACAAGAAAGTGCCAAAAAGCAACAGCCCGCCGCGTTTCGTGCCCTTTACCCATGGGCACAGTTGTGTTAAAATAAGGTTGCAGCCCGCCCCGCTGTGCAGGAGAGGGGCGCTGTCTTGGTAAATGATAAGATATATGATAAGAAGTTGAGGACCCATAAGGGGGTAAAGTATGCAGCAAACTGCGCATAAGGTCGTTGTCATCGGGCATCGCAACCCGGACACCGACTCCATCTGCTCTGCCATTGCCTATGCAGAGCTGAAAAACAAGACCAGCGATCTGGTTTGCGAGGCCCGGCGTGCGGGCAAGATGAATCAGGAAACGGAATTTGTGCTGAAAAAGTTCGGGGTCACGCCGCCCCGGATGTGCACCGACGTCAACCCTAAAATTCGGGATGTGGATTACCGGCAGGTGCCCGGCATCCCCGGCTCCACCAGCCTGCGCAAGGCGTGGGAGATCATGCGCGACCAGAAGATCGACACCCTCCCCGTGACCAGCGAGGATGACGAATTGCAAGGTGTCATCACGGTGAAGGATATCGCCACCGCCAACATGGACCTGTTCGACACCGGCATCCTTGCCAAGAGCCGCACCAGCTACCGCAATATTCTGGAAACGCTGGGCGCTACCATGGTGGTGGGCAGCGAGGACGCGGAGTGCACCACCGGACACATCCGCATTGGTACCGCCACCCCGGAAATGCTGGAAAGCAGCATGGAAAAGGGCGATATCGTCATCCTGACCAACCGCTACGAAAGCCAGCTCTGCGCCATCGAGAAGGAAGCTTCTCTCATCATCATCTGCAACGGCGCAAAGGTGGGCCGCACCATCCAGCATATCGCCGCCGAGACCGGCGTAGCTATCATGAGCGCCCCCTGCGATACCTACGCGGCGGCAAAGCTCATCAGCCAGTGCGCGCCCATCTCCTATTACATGACCCGGGACGATATCATGAAGTTCACCCTCGTCACCCCGGTGGCAGACGTCACCCGCGTGATGGCAAAGGTGCGCCACCGGTATTTCCCCATTCTGGATGCAGACGGCAAGTATTGCGGTATGATCAGCCGCCGCAACATCATCAACCTGCGCAAGCGCCGCATCATTCTGGTGGACCACAACGAAGCCACACAGGCGGTGGAGGGCTTTGATCAGGCCGAGATTCTGGAGATCATCGACCACCACCGCATCGGCAGTCTGGAGACCAGCGGCCCGGTGTACTTCCGCAACCAGCCGGTGGGCTGCACCGCCACCATCGTCACCCAGATGTACGATGAAAACGGCGTGACCATCCCGCAAAAGATCGCCGGTCTGCTGCTGGCTGCCATCCTTTCGGATACGCTGGTGTTCCGCAGCCCCACCTGCACCCCCATCGACGTAAACGCCGCCAACCGTCTGGCAAAGATCGCCGGGGTGGACATCAACGAGTTTGCCAACGAAATGTTTGAGGCCGGCGAAAAGCTGGACGGCAAGACCGCTGAGGAGGTGTTCTTGCAGGACTTCAAGGTGTTCATGTGCGGTGATATCCGCTTTGGCGTGGCGCAGGGCAGCTATATGACCCGCAAGAACCTGACCGCCGCCGAAGCACTGCTGAAGCCGTATCTGGAAGAGGCACGCAACAAGCAGAACGTGGAGGACATCTACATGCTGCTGACCGACGTGCCCAAGGAAGAGAGCGTGGTCATCTGCAACGGACGCTACGCCGCCGAGGTGCTGACGGATGGCTTCGACACCCAGCCCGCCGCCGATGCCAGCTGGACGCTGCCGGGCGTGGTGAGCCGCAAAAAGCAGTTCATTCCCGCCCTGATGACCGCTTATCAGGAGCTGTAAAGGGACACCGCTGTGTTTGATTTTCTTTCCAAAAAAGATCGCACCCCGCCCGCACTGCCGGAAGGCACGGAGCGGCGGCGCTACACCATTACCGGACAGGTGCAGGGGGTGGGTTTCCGCTATCGTGCGCGGTACGCCGCGCAGACCCTTGACCTGACCGGCTGGGTGCAGAACGAGGATGACGGCAGCGTGAAGCTGGAAGTGCAG
>ERZ791887.2233-NODE-2233-length-10829-cov-4.575367_pt1 | contig 10829 bp, 14 predicted proteins | sample MGYA00510157_ERZ791887 | MGnify/ENA primary metagenome ERZ791887 (study PRJEB30046, sample SAMN00792112) | human gut metagenome | study: EMG produced TPA metagenomics assembly of the A metagenome-wide association study of gut microbiota in type 2... | reverse complement strand
GAAAAGCAGGATATGGAACAACACTAGCAAATGCACAAACAGCGGCAACATCAGCTATAGCACCAACAACAAGTGTAACAGTAACAGCAAATGGATATGTGTATGCAACAGCAACAGACACAGCAGGAAATGTAATTACAGCAAGTAAACAAATAACAAATATAGATAAAGTAGTACCAACAGTAACATTAAGCCCAAATGGAGGATCTTATGCAAAACCAACAAATGGAAATGCAACAATAAAAACGACAATAACAGCAGCAGATACAGGAGGAAGTGGATTAAAAACATTACAATATGCTTGGTCAACAAGTAACACAACAGAACCAACAACATGGACAACATTCACAAATGGAGCAACAGTAAGTAAAACGGATTGTGTAGCAGGGACATATTACTTATGGACAAAAGTATATGACAATGCAGGAAATAGAGCAACAACAATAAAAGTAAGTGGAGGATTTATAGTAGGAATACAAACAATAACAATAAACCAAAGTACAACAACATGGACAAATCAAAATATAACAGTAACAATAACATATCCAAGTGTAACAACATCAAGCACAAGAAAAGCAGGATATGGAACAACACTAGCAAATGCACAAACAGCGGCAACATCAGCCACAGCACCAACAACAAGTGTAACAGTAACAGCAAATGGATATGTATATGCAACGGCAACAGACACAGCAGGAAATGTAATTACAGCAAGTAGACAAATAACTAATATAGATAAAACAGCACCTGAAATTAGTGAATTTTCTGCAAAGGCATCTACTACAATATCAACATCAGCAACAATAACAGTAAAGGCAAAAGACGGATTAAGTGGATTATCAAACTTAGTATTAGAATGGGGAACAAATACAAATTATGGAAATAAAAAAAGTGAAAGCTGTCTAATTAATGGAAAGGGAGCAATAGATTTAACAACAAAAACAATTTCATTAACCGACTTAAGCGCAAACACAACATATTATGTGAAAATAACAATATCAGATGTTAGCGGAAATGTCAAAACAAGTACTTCTTCATTTACCACAGGAAAAGCAATAGCAGAAACTAATAATGTATTATATACGAGTATACAGAATGCATTAGATTCAATAGAAAAGCAAGGAACAGTAAAAGTTCTTAGTGATACAACTGAAAATGTAAATATTGATACTGAAAAAACGATTACAGTAAATTTAAATAGTAAACATATTACTGGAGTTTTAAAAAATTGGGGAACAACAACTGTATATGGTGGAAATATTACAGAAAACTCTGAAAATGTTGGTCATGCGATTGAAAATTATGGTGGAAAATTGAAAATAACCAGTGGAACATATAGAGGATACTATCAAGGAGTATATCAACCAAAAGTTGATGGAATTGCAGAAACAGGAGAAATAATAATTGAAGGAGGAAACTATTATGGTGGATTTGATGGTGTATGTATATGTGTTGGAAGTTTAAATATAGAAAATGGATATTTTGAAGGAGAACATACTGGAGCTGCAGCAATAGATTATTCAGAGAATTTATCAATATCTGGAGGAAAATTTTATGGTAAGACAATTGCTGGAGTATATACATCTGGTTGTGATAATCTTTATATAACAAATGGATATTTTAAAGGTTCAGAATCATCAGGAATAGCTAGTTACTATACAAAGTATGTTAATATTTCAAATGGAGAATTTGTTGGATATAATAATGGTATATATATGCATGATGGAACAACAGCGACTATCTCTGGAGGAAAATTTAGTGGATATTTAAGTGGATTAGCAATTAGAAATTCAACAGTTACAATTACAGAAGGAACATTTACAGGAGATACAGTAGATGCTTTGAGTTTATATAAATCTACAGGAGAAATAAAAGGTGGAGTATTTACAGGAAAACTTCATGGAGGATACAATAACAACGGTTCTTTTACAATAACAGGAGGAAAATTTAGAGGAAATGTTGAAGATGGATTTTACAACGAAAATGGAACATTATATATAGATGGAGGAAATTTTTCTGGATATAAATGGGGAATAAATTCTCCATCAGGAAAAATATGGTATCGTAGAACAGATGGACAAACTAGTGATAATAATTATGTTTCGTCAGAAGGATGGCCAGCCGTAACCGCAAGTGATTTATCATTTTATTAAAAAATTAACAAATAAAAATTTTTAAGAATGCTTTGAGATTAAAAATTAAAGAAAGAAGGAAGAAATGAACAAAAAAATAAATAAAAAAGGCATAATTCTATTAATTGTAGCGATAATTATAATCACTACAATAGTAGTATCAATTATTTATCAAAATAACAAAAATAAAAAACAGGAGGAACAAGAAGAGATAGAACAAGATAGCTTAAGCTTAATAGACATGAAAAATACAGAAAATGCAAAAATAGAAAATGGAGTAAAAGAAAATACATCAGAAAATGTAGCAAAAGATAGAAAAGTAGAAAATCTATTAATAACAGACATAAAATTAGTAGCACAAGATGGCGTAACATCTTTTACAGCAACAGTAAAAAATAATTCGACAAAAGACTTTGCAGGAGGCATAGTAAAAATAACTTTTACAAATAAAGATGGAAGTAATTATGCAGAGTTAGAAGCATCAATACCACAAATAACAGCAGGTGGAATAAATGCAATAAATGCGGGAACAACAGCAGATATTGCTAATGCTTATGATTTTACAATTGAATTAGAAAAATAATAAATATAAAGGCATACAAACTATGCCTTTATATTTATTATTTGTGCAAACAAAAATTTGTATACAACTATTGACTTTTTACTATTAAATCTATATAATAAGCAATGAAAATGAAAGAAAAAAGCAGAATGTGGTTGCCACCAATCCTAAAAGGAGGTGGTGTGTATGATAAAAATGATTTTATTACATATTATAAAATTACTATTTTTTGCACTATGTGCAGAAACTATTATCACATTTGCCTTAATTATAGCTTTAGCTAAAATTTAGAGCAAATAAAAATACCATATCTCTGCCATGCCAATGGAGATATGGTTTATAAAACTAAAACATTAGGCAACCACATTTTGTGGTCTCTTATTTTCTAAATACATTATAAAATATAAATTTAAAAAAGTCAAGGAAAGGTGAAAATATGAAAGAACAATTTTTAGAATTACTAAGACAAGTAAAAAGAGAAGGAATAGAAGAGCTAATCGACTTCATAGAAAAAACAGACTTCTTCAAAGCACCAGCAAGCACAAGATTTCATGGAGACTATGAAGGTGGACTAGTAGAACATAGTATGAAAGTATATGAAATATTAAAACACAAAGTAGAAACAAATATAGAACCAATGAACGTAAACCCAGAAACATTAATATTAGTACCATTATTACATGATTTATGCAAAGCAAATTTTTACAAAGTAGACTATAGAAATGCAAAAAACGCATTAGGAGTATGGGAAAAAGTACCATATTACACAATAGATGATACAATACCATATGGACATGGAGAAAAATCAGTAATGATGATAACAGAATATATAAAATTAACACCAGAAGAAAAATATTCAATTCGTTGGCATATGGGTTACACAGAACCAAAAGAATTATACAACACAATCGGAGCAGCATATAAAAAATATCCATTAGCATTATTAATGCATGAAGCAGACTTAGAAGCAACTTATTTTTACGATATATAAAGGAGAAAAATCATGTTAGCATATATAAAAGGAACACTAGAAATGAAAATGACAGGGTACATAGTAATAGATGTTGGGGGACTAGGCTACAAAGTATTTATGTCAGAATCAGGAATAGAAAAATTAGGAAACATAGGAGAAACAGTAAAAGTACATACATTTTATAAAGTAAGAGAAGATGATATCAGTATATTTGGATTTAATACATTAGAAGAATTAAGAATGTTTGAATTACTAATATCAGTAAGTGGAGTAGGAGCAAAAACAGCAATAACAATGCTTGATGTGTGTGAACCTACAGAATTTGCATTAGCAATAATATCAGAAGATATAAAAACTTTAACACAAATACCAGGAATAGGTGCGAAATCAGCACAAAGAATAATTCTTGAATTAAAAGATAAAATAAAGAAAGAACAACAAATACAAGAATTAACGAAAGCATCAAAAGGTATAAGTGGCACAAAAACAAAACTAGAACAAAGACTAGAACATGAACAAAATGTAGATGAAGCAATGTCTGCATTACAAGTATTAGGCTTTAACAAAAAAGAAATAGAAAAAGCCTTGGATAAATTAGTAACAGAAGAAATGTCTACAGAGGAAATAATAAGAAAAGCATTATCAATTTTAGGAAAATAACAAATATTGAAAAATATAATAGGAAAATATAAGATAGGAAAAAAAGGGCGTCCCCTTTTCCCTAAAAGGAGGAGGAAAAATGAATAGCAATGAACCACTAGCCTTTAGAATGAGACCAAAAACATTAGATGAATATGTTGGACAAGAACACGTTCTGGGAAAAGATAAGATTTTATATAGAACAATAAAGGCAGATAGATTATCTAGTATAATATTATTTGGACCTCCGGGATGTGGAAAAACATCATTAGCAAAAGTAATTAGTGAGACAACTAAGTATAAGTTCTATAAATTAAATGCTGTTACAGCAGGAGTTCAAGATATAAAAAGAGTAATTGAAGAAACTAAAAACTTTATGATAAATCCATCAGGAAAAAGTATTTTATTTATAGATGAAATTCATAGATTTAATAAATTACAACAAGATGCATTATTACCATTTGTCGAAAATGGGTTAATTATTCTGATTGGTGCAACAACAGAAAATCCATATTTTGAAGTAAACAAAGCTTTAATTTCTAGGTCAATGGTAATAAAGTTAGAACCATTAACAGAAGAAAATATTTTTACTATACTAAAAAACTCATTAACAAGAGCAGATGGATTAGCAGAGTATAGTATAAAAGTAGAAGATAGTACATTAAGAAAATTAGCCAATATTTCAAATGGAGATGTTAGAACAGCATTAAATGGACTAGAAATAGCAGTTCTTACAACAAATATGGAATCAGATGGTTACATACATATAACAGATGAAGTTATAAAAAACTGTATTCAAACAAGAAAAGCAATATTTGATAAAAATGGGGATAGCCATTATGATAATATTAGTGCATTTATAAAATCAATGAGAGGCTCTGATCCAGATGCAACAATATTTTATTTAGCAAGAGCATTAAATGGCGGAGAAGACCCAATGTTTTTAGCTAGAAGAATAGTAATATGCGCATCAGAAGATGTAGGACTTGCAAATCCAAATGCATTAGTAGTTGCAAATTCTGCAATGCAAGCAGTACATATGGTAGGAATGCCAGAGGCTAGAATAATATTATCAGAAGCAGCAGTATATGTAGCAACATCAAAAAAATCAAATGCAACATATCTAGGAATAAATAGAGCATTAGAAGATGTAGCTTCAAAAGATACTGGAGAAGTTCCTATGCATATAAGAAATGCTCCAATAGAACAAATGAAACAATTTGGTTATCATGAAGGTTATTTATACCCACATGATTTTCCAGGACATTGGGTTGAACAACAATATCTACCAGATAAAATGTTAGGAACAAAATATTATATAAAAGATGAAAATATTGAATAAAACAAAATAAATTTCAAATAAAATAAATAAAAAACAAAAAAATGGAAAACCTACTAATTAAAAGTAGGTTTTTTTATGATTAAAAATTTTTTAAAGAAGATTATAATTGGGTTATTAGCTGGATTTATAAGTGGTTTTTTCTCAACAGGAGGAGGACTAATACTTGTACCAGCATTTATATATCTGTTAGAAATGGATGCACAAAAATCAAGAGGAACATCAATATTTTGCATATTACCAATGGTAATAACAAGTAGTTTTTTCTATTATAAAGGAAACTATATCAATTGGAAAACAGCAATATTATGCGGAATTGGTGGAGCAATAGGAGGGTATTTGGGAGCAAAATTATTAAAAAAACTACCAGAAAAAATATTAAAAATAGTTTTTACAGCCTTTTTGATATATGTATCGTACAAAATGATATTTACTTAAAGAGTTTGTATAGTAAAAGTGCGATTTTATAAAAGAAATAAAAATAAAATCCAAAAATATAGGATAATAAAATTCGGTCATAAAAACATTGAGAAGTGGAGGTAATAATGAAAGAAGAAAATATAAATAACTTAATACAAAATAATAATTGGAAAAATAAAAACGAACAATATCTATTCGAATTACAAAAATTTATGGATTTAGCAGATAATATAGAAAACGAAAACTTAAGAAAATTAATAATAGCTCAAATGTTAAAATGTGATAAACGTCTTACAATTATTGCAGAAAGAATGATAAGACTAGCATTAGAAAATAAATAAAATGGAGGAAATATGGTTGAAGTATTAATAGGAATTATTTCCGGAACTATAAGTGGAACTGGGATGGGAGGAGGAACAATCCTAATATTTTTACTTACAGTTTTATGCAGACTGGAGCAACATATAGCACAAGCAACAAATTTAATATTTTTCATACCAACATCAATAGTAGCAATTATAGTGAACATCAAAAATAAAAATATAGATTTAAAATTAGCAACAATAATTTCTATATTTGGAATACTTGGAGCAATAATAGGTGCAAATTTATCAGTCCATACAGATGTAAAAATGTTAAGAAAATATTTTGGTATATTTTTGGCAATTATAGCACTACATGAAATATATACCATAATAAAAGAGAATAAAAAAACAAAATTGAGAGAAAATAAATAAAAAAATAGAGAAAGGATGATAAATATGAAATTTACAAAAGGCTTATTAATAGGCGGTTTAATAACAACAGGCATAATAATGATGTATAATGATAAAAATATGATGAACAAAAATAAAATGTTAAAAAAAGGAAAACAATTTGCTAAAAAAATGGGAGTGTTATAAAAAAGACCACTAAAGCTTTAAACTTTAGTGGCCTTTTATCAGTTTATATAAAGATTATTTGTCACAGCAATCTTCTTTGCAATCTTCAGAACATTCATCTCTAAAGCAAGGTTTTGTATCATCTAAAAAACAATCACATTTGTCACATTTATCACCTTTTAAGCATTTGCCTTCATGATGACATTTTGCACAAACTTTGATTTTTTTAGTAGTATTTGCCCAAATTTGAAGAGCATATTTTCTATCAGGGCAAAGAGGTCCAAAAACAAATTCTCCTTCTTTATCTGTAAAAGTATGACCAATAGGTCTTCTTTCTTCTTTGCCACAGTTATAAACGATTTCTGTTAATTTAACAACTGCATCACAAACTGGCTCTTTGAAACAATTTTTAATAACACCATAAATAACATCTCTATTATCTTCTGGTAAAGTTAAAAAGTACCAAAAAATTAAATAAAAAATATTTTCATATTATAGTCTTTATCAAGGGTTATATAATCTATTATAGATAACCAAATTTTCCTTTTTTCTAATCGAGAAATCTTATTATATATCGAAGAAAAGTCTTGCTTTAAAAATGATTTTAAAGCTTCTAAATTGTTATCAATAGGATTAGTTTCTATTTTGTTTTGTTCTTGATATAAACTTTCTAATTGTGAAACACATTGCTTATAATCCTTTTCATAATCTTCGATTCTTATTAAATCTCTTATGTATAAATCTTTTAATTTTGTAAGTTTGTTTTCTAAAGAAGAAATTTCTTTTGATTTATCTATTTTTTTTATACTATTTTGTTTATATTCGTAAGATAAAATATAATTTTTTAATTGAATTTTTAATTCTTGGAGTAGTTTTTGCTCAATTTTTTGTTCGTTAAAATTTGTAGAACAATTACATATATGAGATAGCAAATGTTTTTTGCAAATATAGTAATATCTAGAACTTTCAGGATTTTTTGAATAAAATTTACCACCCAATGTATATCCACACTCAGCACACTTCAACATTCCTTGAAATATATAACCACCAGAGTTTTCAGAAGAAGGTTTACGTGCATTTTTTTCTAGCATTTTTTGTGTATTAAAAAACGTTTCACTGTCTATTATAGCTGGACAAAAATCTTCAATATTTCCACGTTCTGTTACTTTAATTCCTGTATATAATTTATTGTTTAGCATTCTATATACTTTCATATAATTCAAATTTAATTCAGGGTATTTTAAATCTATATTTTGAAATGTTTGATATGCACTTGTAGTTTTTTTATATTCATCAAAAACATCCAATACAACTTGCTTTTTTTCTTCATCAATAATAAGTTTTTTATCTTTTTTCTTTAATCCTATTGGAATTTTTCCAGCTATTATTTCTTTGTTTTTTAGTTTTGTTTTAAAGACACTTTTGATTCTTTCAGAAGTTTGTGCAGACTCATTTTCAGCAACAGAAAGCATAATATTTATATGCAATCTACCATTGGCTGTTGAGCTATCGTATTTTTCAAAAATAGTTTGCCAAAATACACCATGTTCATCCAATACATCTAGAACTTTGTAATAATTTCTAACACCTCTAGAAAGTCTATCAAGTTTTGTTATTAGTATTCGATTAATTTTGTTTTGCTCAACATCTTTTAATAGCCTTTGCAAAGCGGGTCTATCTAGATTTGTTGCAGAAAAGCCATCGTCTTCATATATACCAAAAACATGGAATCCATTTTCTAAAGCATATTTTGTTAATTCATCTCTTTGAGTTCTTAGGCTATCACCATTTATAGCTTGTTCATCTGTACTAACACGAACATACAAAGCTACTTCTTCGACATTTGTTTTATTTTCCATTATTCAAAAGCTCCTTTTATTTTTGCTTCCTTTACTCTACCTATAATTTTTACAGGTATAGTTTTCATCTCTTGAAAAGTAAATTTTTTAACAGGGTAATAAGGATTCATTGCATGTAATTCTATTCCATCAACGGTTTTAATAACTTTTTTTACTGTGGCTTCATCACCATTTATAAGAATTACGGCTGTTTGACCACTTTCCACATCATCTTGGTCGTGGACTATTACTAAATCTCCTTCTGATAATAAGGGTAGCATACTATCACCTGTTATCTTTAATGCATAATATTCTTTAGCATTAGGTAAGGATTCTTTTACTGATATGTAATCAACGATATTTTCTTCTGCTAACCAATCGTAACCCGCCTTAACTGTTCCTAAAATTGGAATAGAAACAGAATGTTTTTGACTGATTTTTTCTTTTTCTGCTAAATCAAGGTATCCAGCTTTTTCATATAAATCAATATAGTCTAAATTATATACTTTTGCTAATTCTTTTAATGTAAGAGGAGAAGCTTTTCGAGTTCCTTTTTCAATCATTGATAAATGACTATAGGAAACATCTGATTTATAATCAACTTGTCTCAAACTTAAATCTTTAGATTTTCGAATTTTTTCTAAATATTCCCCAAGTTCTTTATTAGTAAGCATTTAAAACACCACCTTTGTTCACATTATAACACATTTGTTGACATTTGTAAAATATTTTCGATTTTTTTGATAAAAACTGTTGACAAAAAGAAACTTAAAATATATAATGTTCACAACAAGAAACAAGGAGGCAAAAAAATGATAGTAGTAATCAATAAAGAAAAATTAAAAGAAGACATAATTAGAGCGGGTTTTACGATTACAAATTTAGCAAAAAAAATAGGGTGTTCAAAGGCACATATAAGTTCAATAATTAATCACGAAAGAAATCCAAGTGCAACTATTGCTGTTAAAATTTGTGAACAAATAAAGGGGCAATTCGATGAATATTTTTTTATCGAAAGTGTTCACAAAATGAAACGATAAAATAAAAGCAAATAGTACAAGACATCTGAATAAAGTAAGGAGAGGTGGTGAAGTTGGAAAAAGAAGATAAAACACAATTCACATTGAAACATGCAGAATTATTATTTCGAACAATAGCAGAAATAGGAGTTGAAAAATATGCTCCTAATATAAAAGTATTAGCTAAAGTAAAAGAAAAAATGATAGAAGAGGAGGAAAACAAATGAAAAGAACATGGAAGAATTTTAGAATAGACCCCAATAAGGTTTATATGAGAATAGGACAAGCAGTAGTATATAGCAGTTTATATATAGCAGGAATAGTATTTAGTTATTTAATGTTTTTAAGTGGAACAACATACTAGGAGGGAAAAGATGAAAGATAAAAAGAAAAGTTGGCAAAAGCCAAGTAAAATGCAAATAATTAATTTAATTATGTCGGTGTCTGCTCTTTTAATTGCAATAGCAAGCTTAATATTGCGACTATTAAAGCTAAAAGGGTAATGATAGCATTAATAATATTAAACATATTGTCAAAACACCATTTCTTGAAATTTTGCAATTTTCTAATTTTACGTTTTGATTTCATAAATTTATTATTAATTAATTCAATTTCAGCAGGTGTTTTAGCATTATAAAGTTTTTGATGATATTCATTATCAGTCATAAAAATACACCACCTTTCAGCAAAATTATAGCAGGTGGAAAATAAAAAGTAAAGGAGTTGATAAAGATGTTTAGAAAAATAAAAGAATTACAAGGCTTAGTAACTGAAAGTAGAGATAGTTTAAAAAATGCAGAAAGAAAAATAGAAGACAGAAACATATTAATATCAGACTTGCAAAGCAAAAACGAAGAATTAACAAACGAAAATTTAGCAGTACACGAAGAAAACAAAGACTTAAGATTTGAAAATGAAGAACAAAAAGAATTGATAGACAGAATAAAAAGAATAGCAACAGCAAATTCATACAACAATGAAAAAGCTATTTTACGCAAAATAAAAGAACTAATTTCAGATGCCGAA
>ERZ791887.2226-NODE-2226-length-10847-cov-2.359062_pt1 | contig 10847 bp, 7 predicted proteins | sample MGYA00510157_ERZ791887 | MGnify/ENA primary metagenome ERZ791887 (study PRJEB30046, sample SAMN00792112) | human gut metagenome | study: EMG produced TPA metagenomics assembly of the A metagenome-wide association study of gut microbiota in type 2... | reverse complement strand
TCGGATTCTGAATCCGACATTCGTAGGTTCGAATCCTACTACCCCTGCCAAGTCAATCAACGGAGTGACTCTCCGGATGCTCCTCAAGCATCGAACAGTCAACATTTCGCGGTCGTGGCGAAATTGGTAGACGCGCAGCGTTGAGGTCGCTGTGGTGAGAGCCATGAGAGTTCGAGTCTCTCCGACCGCACCAGATGTACTGGGGTATCGCCAAGTCCGGTTAAGGCATCGGATTCTGAATCCGACATTCGTAGGTTCGAATCCTACTACCCCTGCCAACCGTTCTGTTGGATGTGCCGTCAGGCTCAGCAATGACGACGCGTCCGGTGCGCAGCACCAAATACAAGCTGAGAAGGTTTCGCGGTCGTGGCGAAATTGGTAGACGCGCAGCGTTGAGGTCGCTGTGGTGAGAGCCATGAGAGTTCGAGTCTCTCCGACCGCACCAGATGTACTGGGGTATCGCCAAGTCCGGTTAAGGCATCGGATTCTGAATCCGACATTCGTAGGTTCGAATCCTACTACCCCTGCCAAGTCAATCAACGGAGTGACTCTCCGGATGCTCCTCAAGCATCGAACAGTCAACATTTCGCGGTCGTGGCGAAATTGGTAGACGCGCAGCGTTGAGGTCGCTGTGGTGAGAGCCATGAGAGTTCGAGTCTCTCCGACCGCACCAGATGTACTGGGGTATCGCCAAGTCCGGTTAAGGCATCGGATTCTGAATCCGACATTCGTAGGTTCGAATCCTACTACCCCTGCCAAGTCATCGAGAAAATGGACGTTCTTCGGAACGTCCATTTTTTTTGCCTTTTCCTTCCCCTTTCCCTCACGCCGCCTCCTCTCTTTTCCCGATACCGCATGACGGCGCACAAGAGCCCGCCAGATTTCGGGCGACATCCTCCTCCGCGAGCCGTATCCTTTCTGAATCGCCTTCAACTTCGAGGCCGGAGAGCCATGCACGACGTTTATATTCACAATGCCGTCATTCACGACGGCGAACGCTTCACCGACGCGGACGCCCTTCTCGTCAAAGCGGGCCGCGTCTCCTGGATCGGCCGCAGCGCCCTTGCACCCGCGCACGACGGCGTGCCGTCCGTCGACCTCGCGGGACGCACGGTTCTGCCCGCGCTCTGCGACGTCCATACCCATCCGAGCTGGATTGCGGCCACGGTGAAGGCCGTGCCCTGCGTCTCCCCGATCGTCAACTCGATCGAGGAGATGATTGAGGCGCTCAGGCGCCATCCGCTTGCCGGCCAAGGGCCCGAAGCCTGGATCACGGGCTTCGGCTATGACGAAGGCAAGCTCGCCGAACACCGCACGCCCACCATCGAGGACCTCGACCGCGTCAGCACGACGCAGCCCGTGTTCGTGAAGCGCTCCGACTGCCACTCTGCGATCTGCAACAGCGTCGCCCTGCGCCTCGCTGGCATTGAGGCAGGTACGCCCGATCCCGCCGGCGGGCGCTTCGGACACTTTCCCGACGGTCGCCCCAACGGCGTTCTCACCGAATTCAATGCCGCACAGGTCGTCGAGCGCCTGATGGGCGAGCCCACGTTCGAGAGCGAAGTGGAGATGATGACGGCCTCGGGCGAACACTTTCTTGCGCGCGGCATTCTCGCCTTCACCGAAATGATGGCCGACTACCGCCAGCTCGCCGTCTACCGCGAGGCGGCGCGCCGCGGCTTTCCCGTCAGGGCGGGGCTCTACCTCGTCTGGAAGGGCGGGCGCGACCCTCGGGGCATGCCCGCGCTCACGGACGAGGACAGGACGGGAGAGCACTTCATCGCGGGCGTCAAGCTCTTTGCCGACGGAAGCGTCTCGGGCGCCACGGCGGCCGTGACGACGCCCTTTCTCAACGGCTCGACCGGGATGGTCACGCTCGACGACGGCGCGCTTGAGGCCGCGGCCGAGTACGCCCGCACCAACAAAATCCAGCTCTCCGTCCACGCCATGGGAGACAGGGCCGTCGAACGCATCATCGACTTCTTCGAGCATCAGTCGCCCTGGCTTGAAGACCGCCCGTCCGTGCGCATCGAGCACGCCACCTTCCTCAACGAGGCTCAGCTCGCCCGCATGAACGCCTCGGCCATGCGCTTCGGCGTGACGACCCAGGTGATCTTCCCGTACGCCGAAATCGAAGGCTACAGGGCCGTGCTCGCCCCGAAGGACCTTGAGCGCGTCTATCCCGTGAGGACCCTCTTCTCGGCGCTCGAAGCCTTCGCGCTCTCCTCCGACGCGCCCGCCACCGCCTGGGCCGATCCCGACGATCCCTTTGTCTCGATGGGCGCCGCGGTCACGCGCACCGCCTGGGACGGAACCGTCTTCAACAGGCCCGAAGCCGTCTCCTGCGAAGAGGCCGTCTCGCTCTACACCTCTCGCCCGATGAAGGTCCTTCCCTTCGAAGGCGCAGGGAGGCTCGCACCCGGCATGAGGGCCGACTTCATCGTCCTGCGCGATCCCGTCACGGACGACGGCGAGGCTCTCGCCCGGAACGCCGTCTCCGAGGTTTACTGTGCCGGAGCCCTGATCCACCGCGCCACCCGCTAAAATGGAAGGCATTCTCAGGGGGACACACTCATGCAGCGATTCACGCTTTCCATCGACGACGAGCTTGCCGAGCGCTTCGACGCGTACCTGACCGAACACGGCTACGCCAACCGCTCCGAATGCTTCCGCGACATTCTCCGCAATCACTTCGCCAGCGAGGACGTGAAGGACAATCCCTCAGCCGAATGCGTGGGCGTGCTCAGCTACGCCTACAACCACCACGAGCGCCAGCTCGCCATGCGCATGACCGAGTACCAGCACGAGCATGCGGGCGAGGTCATCTCCACCATGCACGTGCACGCCACGCACGAAGAGTGCGTCGAGAGCGTCGTGATCCGCGGCCGCGCCGAGGACGTCGTCACGCTCTCCCGCCGCCTTTCGGCCGAACCCGGCGTGCGCCACGGACGCCTCAACCTCATCCCCGTGACGCCCGACGACACGCACGAACATGCTCATGAGCACGGCCACTCACACGCGCACGAGCATGAGCATGAACATCACCCCGGGCATTGAGCCGGGCGCGAACCCGAGATGAAAATATAACGGCGGACTCCGAAGCGAATCCGCCGTTTTTGTTCCTGTCGCTGACGATCAGGCGTAGTAGCCGGGCATGTTCATCTCGCGCGCCGCGAACTGCCTGTAGCCGTCCATGTCGAGCGGGTAGTCCCAGCAGCCCATCTGGTGGTACATCTGGCCGCCAAAGTCCGTCTTGAAGCGGTAGAGTAGAGGCCGTGTATCGGATGCGAGGGATCCGCATTGGGCGCGACGCCGAAGAGGTCGTACTCGCTGCAGTCCGCGCGCCTGGCGGTCTGCATGGCGCACCACTGGAGCGCATAGGTGGGCATCAGGTGGCGGCCCTCGGTGGCGCTGGCGCCGTAGAGATAGGTGACGCGATGGGCCGAGAGGATCAGGAACATCGCGGCGAGGGGCTTCTCTTCATGGAAGGCCATCAGGAGCTTCACGCTCACCTCGGGATCAGGGCACTGCATGCGGCTCGCGAAGACGCTCTCGAAGTAGCGCATGTCGTTGACGTGCAGGCCGTTGCCGTGCGCCGTCTGCGAGTAGAGGTCGTACCAGAGGCTGAGCGCCTCGGGCCCCATCTCGCGGACCTCGACGCCCTTCCTGCGGGCAAGGCCGATGTTGTAGCGGGTCTTGGGCTTCATCGAGGCGAGGATCTGCTCCTCGGTCCTGCACAGATCGACTACGATCGTGTCGGAGGGGAGCGCGTTCATGTTCGCCTTGAAGAGGTTCCAGGTGACCGTGCCGTAGTTCATGTGCATCTGTTCTAAAAAAACGCCCCGAAGCCTTCGCTTCGGGGCGCCTGTTTTTCAGCCTTGATTCAGCCTGTTTTCTTCAGAACGGCTCTCAGATGAGGAAGAGCATGTCCATCAGGAAGAAGGTCGGGAAGAGGATCGTCACCGACCAGAGCATGTAGCCGAAGAACGTCGGCATCTTGATGCCGCGCTCGTTGCAGATGGAGACCGTCATGAAGTTCGGGGCGTTGCCGATGTAGGTCACGGCGCCCATGAACACGGAGCCCATCGAGATGGCCATCAGGGTCTTGGCGTCCTCGCCCATCAGCACGGTCGGATCGCCGCCGGCGAGGTTGAAGAACGCCAGGTACGTCGGCGCGTTGTCAAGGAACGCGGAGAGCATGCCCGTCAGCCAGAAGAAGAACGTGTTGTTGAAGCTGCCGTCGGCGTTCGTCACGAGGGCGACGAGCGGCGCGAAGTGGCCGTCGTGGCCCGCGCGGAGCATGGCGAGCACCGGCACGATGCAGCAGAAAATGCCGAAGAAGAGCTTGGCGACCTCAAGGATCGGATCCCAGCTGAAGTGGTTGGCTTCGCGGGTGGCCTTCGTGGTGAGCAGCAGGGAAGCGCAGGAGATCACGATGAAGAGCGCGTCGCGGAGCACGCCTTCGAGCGAGAAGTGCACGCCGAGGAACGTGAAGTCCACGCCAGAGCGCCAGAAGCCGGACATCAGCACCGTGCCGACGATGGCGGCGAGGAACAGGATGTTGATGCCGCCGTCAACGCCGATGGCCTGCTTTTCCTCGGGCGCCTTGAAGCCGTCCTTGACGTCGCGGGAGAACATGAAGCTGTCGATCGCGAAGTAGACCGCAAGCAGGAGGCCGCAGGTCACGAGCCACGGAAGGATCAGGTGCTCAAGCGTCCAGCAGAAGCTCACGCCCTTGAGGAAGCCGAGGAAGAGCGGAGGATCGCCGAGCGGGGTCAGCGCGCCGCCCACGTTGGCGACGAGGAAGATGAAGAAGATGAAGGTGTGGACCTTGCGCTTGCGGTTCTCGTTGGCGCCGATGAGCGGGCGGATGAGAAGCATGGCGGCGCCCGTCGTGCCCATGAAGTTGGCGAGCACAGCGCCGAGCGCGAGGATCGCGGTGTTCACGATCGGACGGCCGACGAAGCTGCCACGGACGTGAATGCCGCCGGCAACGATGAAGAGCGAGCCCACGAAGATGATGAACGGCACGTAGTCGGCGAGAAGCACGTGGGCGATCTCGTGGAAGGCCGTGTCGGGACCGAAGACGGCCGCGAGCGGAATGATGCAGCACAGGGCCCAGAAGACGGAGATCTTGCCGAAATGGTGGTGCCAGATGTGCGGGGCAAACAGCGGGAAAAGCGCGATGGAAAGCAGAATGCCGGCAAACGGCACGGCCCACGCAAGGCCGAGCTCGGCGCCGTTCATGTCGCTCGCCATGGCGGCAGCAGGCAGCAGAAGGGTTGCAGCTGCAGCCGCAACGCTTTTAATGGACAAAGTCACGATGGAGACTCCCTGGGGCGACCGCCTGAGCGCCGGCCGCCGGTTGAAAATGGCGTACGTTGGAAGGTGCGGTCGAAAGCGCTTCCCGGGAGCGGAGGCGCCAACTGTACTTTCCAATGTGCACCGCGTTACAAAATATCTCAGAATGCAAACATACACGGATTTTCTGATCCCTGCAGAACTTTCCGAGGTTTCTTTACAAATGAGGGGCCCCTTAAGCCGAAAGGACTGGAAAACGAAAGGCGCAGACCCCGGGCCTGCGCCTTTCGTCGTATCCGTGCGACTCTTACGCCACGGGCGGCAGTCCGAAGACCTGCCTGAGGTAACGCAGATAGCCCTCGTCCTCACACATGCCCTTCTCGGGCGCGTCGGAGATCTTGGCGACGGGCTGGCCGTTGGCCTTGACCATCTTCATGACGACGTTGAGGGGTTGCGGCCCCCTGTCGTTCATCAGGTTCGTGCCGATGCCGAAGGCGACCTTGACCCTGCCGTGGAAGCGCTCGTAGAGCTCGATGGCCTTCGGAACCGTCAGGCTGTCGCTGAAGATGAGGGACTTCGTCCTCGGGTCGCAGCGGTTGGCCTTCCAGTGCTCGATCATGCGCTCGCCCCAGACGAAGGGATCGCCCGAGTCGTGCCTGACGCCGTCGAAGAGCTTGCAGAAGAACATGTCGAAGTCGCGCAGGAAGGGATCCATCCCGTAGACGTCGGAGAGTGCGATGCCGAGGTCGCCCCTGTACTCCTTGGCCCACATCTCGAAGGCGAAGACCTGCGTGTCGCGCAGCCTCGGGCCCAGCGCCTGGCAGGCCTGCAGGAACTCGTGGGCCATCGTGCCGTGGGGCGTGAGGCCGAGCTCCTTGGCGTACATGACGTTCGACGTGCCCGTGAAGATGCCGCCGAGACGCTCCTTCATGTTGAGGAGCACCTTCTTCTGCCAGACCTTGGAGAAGCGGCGCCTCGTGCCGTAGTCGGAGATCCGCAGCCCGCCGTTGTCGGGCTCGTTGCGCAGAAGCTCGATCTTGCGCTCAAGGCGCGCGAGGCCCTCCGTCTCGTCAAGATCAGGATACGTGTTCCTGAAGTAGACCTCGTTGACGATCGCAAGCACGGGAATCTCGAAGAGGATCGTGTGCAGCCACGGGCCCTTCGCGGTGATGTCGATGCCGCAGGGATAGTCCTGAGACTTCGTCACGGAGATGTACTTGCGCTTCAGATGGAAGAGACTCAGAAACTCGACGTAGTCCGACTTGATGAAGCGCAGGCCGTCGAGATAGGCGAGCTCGTCCTCCCTGAAGTAGAGGCTGCAGAGATGGTCGAGCTCGGCATTGATCTCGTCGACGAAGGGCGAAAGATCGATGCCGGGCGTGCGGCACTTGAAGCGGTATTCGGCGTCGGCCCCCGGGAACTGGTGCAGCACGCACTGCTGCATCGTGAATTTGTAGAGGTCCGTGTCGAGCAGTGATTCGATGATCAAGACAGCCTTCCTATACGTGGAATGATTGACGCCTTCGGAGCCGGCCGTCAGGCCGCCAGAAGGGAGCGGGCCTCTTCAAGCTCCGCCCCGCCGCAGGCCGCGGCGGGCGCGAGCCCCGCAAGGCGCGCGTCGAATTCGGGCGTTCGAGTCCAGCGCAGGTTCGCGAGAAGCTCGTCGGCCATGTCGGGACGATTGCACACGAGCACCATGTCGCAGCCCGCCGCAAGCGCCTTCTCGGCCTGCTCCGTCACGCTGCCGCCCGCGGCGCCCTTCATGCTGAGGTCGTCCGAGAAGACGAGGCCGCGAAAGCCCAGACGTTCGCGAAGCTCGTCCTGCAGGAGGCGCCTCGAGAAGGTGGCGACCTCCCCCTCAAAGGCATGATAAGCCACATGGGCCGTCATGACGGATGCAAGTTCAGGCAGTTTGCCGTAGGGGAGCATGTCCCGCATCAGACTCTCCGCATCCCTTTCGTCCTCGGGAAGGGCGGTATGGCTGTCGGCCTCGGCCCAGCCGTGCCCCGGGAAGTGCTTGCCGCAGGAGGCCATGCCGCCCCTGCAAAGCCCGCGGATGAGCGCGGCGGCATGCGCCGTCACGAGCTCGGGCGTCGTGCCGAGGCTGCGCGAGCCGATCACGGCCGAGCGGCCGTAGTCGACGTCGAGCACGGGCGCGAAGGTGAAGTCGACGCCGCAGGCGCGAAGCTCGGCGGCAAGCACGAGACCGGCCGCCTCGAAGCGCGCTTCGGCGTCCTCGCGCGCCGCGATCTCGGACATGGCGGGCACTTCGGTGAATTCGGAGCGGAAGCGCTGCACGCGGCCGCCCTCATGGTCGACGCTGATGAGGATGCCCGGACGCACGGCGTGGATTTCATCGCACAGCGCCCTGAGCTGTTCCCGGTCCCTGTAGTTGCGGGTGAAGAGGATCACCATGCCCGTCATCGGATGACGCAGACGCTCGCGCTCATGTTCGGTGAGTGAAAAGCCCTCAACGTCGACGCAGACGGGACCCGGCTTCAGAACTTCGGTCATGCCCTGCTCCTCCCTTCAGTCTTCGGACGCGGCGACGCGGTCGAGGATCTCCTCGTAGCGCCTGACCGTTTCGGCAAAGCCGAACTGGAGCGCCTCGGCGGTGAGCGCATGGCCGATCGAGACCTCGCTCACCTCGCGGCAGGCCTTGAGGAAGACCTCGAGGTTGTCGAGCGAGAGGTCGTGCCCAGCGTTGACGTCAAGTCCGGCCTCGCGGGCGGCCCTCACGCTGGCGGCGTACTGCTCGAGGACCTTGTCCTGGGCTTCGGTGCCGTGCGCCTGAGCCCAGCCCTCCGTGTAGAGTTCGACGCGGTCGGCGCCGAGTTCAGCGGCCTTCGCCATCAGGGCGGGTTCGGGATCCATGAAGAGGCTCACGCGGCAGCCCCAGGCCTTCGCCTGTGCGATGAGCGGGCGGACCGCATCGCAGACGGCGGGATCCGAAAGATCGAACCCGTGGTCGGACGTCTTCTGGCCGAGGCTGTCGGGCACGAACGTCGCCTGATCGGGACGCACGGCCTCAAGGTGGCCCATCAGATTGTGGAAGGGGTTGCCCTCGATGTTGTATTCGCGGTCGGGATATTCGCTCACGAGTGCGGCAATCGCGGGGACGTCCGTCGCGCGGACGTGGCGCTCGTCGGGACGCGGGTGAACCGTCAGGCCCGCCTCAAGTGCGATGCGACCGAAGAAGACCGGGGCGGGCCAGTTGCCTTCGCGGGAGTTGCGAAGAAGCGCCACCTTGTTCAGATTGACGGAAAGCTTGGTACGAAGCATTGCGATGCACTCCTGGTGTTCGGGACGCCGCAGCGCCCCCTGTTTGTCCGGTTCGATCGGCTTGGCGGGCGTCAGGTCTTCTGCAGGCCGTTGAGCTCGGCGAGGATGCGACGGGAATGGATGCTGCGCCCGTCGAGATGAAAGTCGATCAACGTACGAAGAATATCACGCGAGGCGCGAAGCGCCGCAGGGCTCATCGGCTCTCCCGAAAGCATTTCGCGCACGAGGGCCCCGGGCCAGGCGCGCACGCCCTCGGGCAGCCCTTCGACGCCGGCGAGCCCCTCGAGGGCGCCGTCCCTGACGCAGTACCAGGGCGAGCGGCCATCGTCGGAGAAGGCGGGCGCCCAGCCTGCGGCCCTGAGGACCGCCATCTCGAATTCACGAAGCGCGGGCTGCATGGCGTCGCGCTCGTCGAGCGCCAGCGCATGGATCGCCTTGACGTAGGCCTCGAAGAGCCCCGGATGGCGCTCCTCGCGGACGGTGAGCTTGAGGATGAGTTCGTTGACGTAGAAGCCCGAGAGCAGCGCCTCGCCCGTGAGGGGCACCATCGTCCCCTGCCACTCGGCGCGCACGAGCATCTTGGCCTCCTTGCTGCCCGTCCAGGAAAAGCGGAGCGGACAGAACGCGGTGAGAAGGCCCCTGTACTGGGAGGACGCGCGGCGGGCGCCGCGCGCAACGAGAAAGACGCGGCCGTATCGTACGGTCAGCACGTCGAGAAGAAGGCTCGTCTCGCTCCAGTCCCACGCGTGGAGGATGAAGCCGAGCTCGCCCGTGACGCGGGCGGGGATGCGCTCCGCCGGTTCCGGGAGCGCGGAAAAGACGTCCGCCATCTGCCGCTCTGCGGCGCGGCGGCGTTCGAGAATGCCCGAGAGGGTCGAGGCGCGCTGCGCCGCGGGCCCCTCGAGCGAGGAGACGGGAGACCGTGAGGAGCGGGTCCCCTCGGAACGGTCGCGCACCCTGCGGTGCGGCACCCCCGCCTCCAGAGCGTCCTTATTCATAGCCCAGGGTCTTGAGGGCCTTCACGTCGTCGGACCAGCCGCGGCGCACGCGGACCCATACCTCGAGGTGCACGCGCTTGCCGAGCATCGCGGCGATGTCTGCGCGAGCCAGACGGCCGATCTCGCGAAGCTTGGCGCCGCCCTCGCCGATCACGATCGGCTTGTGGCTTTCACGCTCGACGATGAGGGTCGCAACGATCTCGGCGCTCTCCTCGTCCTCCTGCCACTTGTCGATCGTCACGGCGATGCCGTATGGAAGCTCGTCGCCGAGCAGGCGGAAGGCCTTCTCGCGGATCGTCTCGGCCGCGAGGAAGCGCGGCGAGCGGTCCGTGTAGGTGTCGGGATCGAAGAACGGGACGCTCTCGGGGAGGAACTTCTTGATCTCGCCGAGCAGGTCGCCGAGCTGGCGGCCCTTTTCAGCGGACACGGGCACGATGGCCGCAAACGGGAACTTCTCCATCGAGGCGGCCATGAGCGGAAGGAGCGAGTCCTTCGACTTGTTGAGGTCCGTCTTGTTGATGGCGAGGATGACGTTCGCCGCATCCCTGGGCAGAAGCTTGAGGACCTCGAGGTCGGCGGGCTTCCAGCCGAGGGACTCGATCACGAAGACGATCGCATCGACTTCGCCGAGCGTGGAGCGCACGGTGCGGTTCATGCGACGGATGAGCTGGTTGCCGACCTTCGTCTGGAACCCCGGGGTGTCCATGAAGACGATCTGGGCGTCGGGTTCGGTCACGACGCCGAGCACGCGGTCGCGCGTCGTCTGCGGCTTCTTCGAGGTGATCGAGACCTTCTCGCCGATCAGGTGGTTGATCAGGGTCGACTTGCCGACGTTCGGACGGCCGATGACGGCCACGTAGCCGCAGCGGAAGCCCTCGGGCACCTGCACGGAGGCGGCGCCCGCCTGCGCGAGCATGCGTTCAAGTTCGGCATCGGACATTGCCGGCACGGTCTTTTCTTCACTCATGTCTGGACCTCCCGTTGGTGGACTCGCGGTTCTTCAGAATCTCAAGCGCGGCGGTGGCGGCTTCCTGCTCGGCCGAGCGTCGGCTCGCAGCATGGCCCTGCGTCGTGATTTCAAGCGACGGAATGCGGCACTCGCAGTTGAAGTGCTGGGCGTGCGCGGCACCCGTCACGCTGACGACGACGTACTGCGGCAGCGGCAGGTGACGGCCCTGCAGGTACTCCTGCAGGCGCGTCTTGGAGTCCTTGCCGAGCTGTTCGGCCGTGGTTTTTTGATTATTTTAAAAGTTTGTAGAGTTTGCA
>ERZ791887.2205-NODE-2205-length-10941-cov-4.657726_pt1 | contig 10941 bp, 9 predicted proteins | sample MGYA00510157_ERZ791887 | MGnify/ENA primary metagenome ERZ791887 (study PRJEB30046, sample SAMN00792112) | human gut metagenome | study: EMG produced TPA metagenomics assembly of the A metagenome-wide association study of gut microbiota in type 2... | reverse complement strand
CAGGGTAAAAAGATCAAGACGTTTTTAAAAAAGTTCAGGTTTTCCAGATTGCCCGCGTAGGTCAGCTTATCCAGATTGACCAGCAGGATCTCCGGGTATTTTTTGAGCATATAGTGCACAAAGTTGGAACCGATAAAACCGGCGCAGCCGGTGATCAGATAGGTTTTCATAGGTCAGTATCCTCTTTATTTATTTGTTGTTGTTCCCGGACTGCGGGCGGGCTGCGGCGCGGGCGCGTTCCTCCTCGGCGCAGCAGTGCTTTGCCACAAGGTAGAGGTTCTTGTTCATGCTGTTCATGGTCTTGCCCATGGCGTTGGTGTATGCCTCCAGCCCTTTGTTCATGCTGTGAAGCTCCTCATAGGTGGCTTGGGTGTACCGTGCCAGACCTGCACTCATGTTGCTGAGTTCTTTGTGAGTGGCCTCGGTATGCTCCACCAGCTCCGCAAAGGCGTACAGCGCCCATGCAAGGAACATTTGCAGCACCCAGAACACCGCGGCGACCACCAGCCCCAGCACGATGGCTGAAAACTGGTTGATGGGCTTCAGCATTTCATGGACCGCGCCGCACAGCATGGATGCAAGCACAAAGGCCAGCACACACTGCACCTTTGCAAGGATCTTTAATATCTTGACAGATCTGCCAAAAATCGCATCAAACATGATACATCCTCAGTTCTTCCGCAGGGGGGATTTTCAGTTTTTTCAGCCCTTCATGCCGTTTTCGCCGTCCCAGTGGGCGAAGAAGCAGGCCAGAGCGTCCTTCCAGTCGCGGACATCGTTGCCCACGGTGCAGCGCAGCATCCGGTTGTCCAGTGCGCTCCACTTGGGGCGGTCGGCGCTGTCCGGGTGCTTTGCCTTGTACTCCTCGCTGGTGCAGGGGGCAACGGTAGCGTCCACACCGGAAAGGCGGATGATCTCGGCAGCAAAATCGTACCAGGAGCAGATGCCCTCGCCGGTGCAGTGGTACAGGCCGTACTCGTGGGTCACGCACAGCTGCAAGATCTCGTGGGCGAGGTCGGCAGCGTTGGTGGGGTTGCCGCACTGGTCGTTGACCACTTCCAGCTTGCCGAACTTTTTGCCCGCGTTCACGATGGTCTTGACAAAGTTTTTACCATAGTAGCTGTACAGCCACGCAGTGCGCACGATGAAGTGGCGGTGGCAGAACCGCTCCACATACTTTTCGCCCATGAGCTTGGTGGAGCCGTAGGCGCTGATGGGCCCGGGCAGGGTAGCTTCATCCTGCGGGATGCCGCCGTTCTCCCGGCCGGAGAACACATAGTCGGTGGAAACGTGCACCAGCCGTGCGCCGGTCTTTTCGGCAGCCTGCGCCAGATTGCGGGGGCCGAGGGCATTTGCCTTAAAGGCATCGTCGTGGTGCACCTCGCACCCGTCCACGTTGGTGTAGGCGGCGCAGTTGATGATGATATCCGGGCGGTTGCGCCGCACGAACTCATCCACCATCCTGTAATTGGAGATATCCAGCTCCGGCAGATCCACCGGGATCACCGTAGCGTTGAGCAGCTTTTCGGGGATGGGGCCCAGCTCGCTGCGGCCCTCCTGCAGCTGCTTGAGCAGCTCTGTGCCCAACTGCCCCTTGCAGCCTGTGACAATGATTTTCATACCAATGTGCCTTTCCTTATGCTTAGTAGCGCAGCTTGCCGTCGGCCACGTTCTTCAGATGCTGGCCGTAGGGGCTCTTGCCGTAGCGCTCGGCGCTTTCCAGCAAAGTGTCGCGGTCGATCCAGCCGTACTTGAAAGCGATCTCCTCCGGTGCGCTGATCTTGATGCCCTGACGCTTCTCGATCATGTGCACAAAGTCGGCAGCCTCCACAAGGCTCTCCATCGTACCGGTGTCCAGCCATGCAAAGCCGCGGCCCAGCAGCTGCACATCCAGCTCGTCCTGCTTCAGGTACATATCGTTCAGGGTGGTGATCTCCAGCTCGCCGCGGGCAGAGGGCTTTACCTGCTTTGCCATCTGCACCACTTCCTTGTTGTAGAAGTACAGGCCGGTGATGGCGTAGTTGGACTTGGGATGCTGGGGCTTTTCCTCCACGCTGAGCACCTTGCCGTCCTTGTCGAACTCCACGATGCCAAAGCGCTCGGGGTCCTGCACATAGTAGCCGAACACGGTGCAGCGGCCCTTGTTCTCTGCGTTGGCCACGGCGCTCTTGAGCAGCTTGGAGAAGCCGTTGCCGTAGAAAATGTTATCGCCCAGGATCATGGCGCAGCAGTCGTCGCCAATGAACTCTTCGCCCAGAATAAAGGCCTGTGCCAGACCATCCGGAGAGGGCTGCACCTTATACTGCAGATGGATGCCGTACTGGCTGCCATCGCCCAGCAGCGCCTCAAAGCGGGGCGTATCGGTAGGGGTAGAGATGATCAGGATATCCTGAATGCCCGCCAGCATAAGGGTGGACAGCGGATAGTAGATCATGGGCTTGTCGTAGACCGGCAGCAGCTGCTTGCTGGTGACCATGGTCAGGGGATAGAGCCGTGTGCCGGCACCGCCGGCGAGAATAATGCCTTTCATACTTGTGCACTCCTTTTTTCTTATAAAAAGATGTGCAGCTTAATTCAAAGCGGAGCTGCGTCCGCTGTAAACAATTTTGGGTCTGCCAAGGCCGCATTTTTGCAAAAGACGATGGCAGTACACTTTATTTTACTATGAAAGCACGCAAAATGCAAGAGGCGGAAAAGACAGAAAGCGGTGTGCCGACGGCACACCGCTTTCTGCGAATCAAAAACACTATTTTTTCGTCTCCGCTCACCACGCAAAGCCCCACTTGGAAAAGTAGCGCAGCAGGCTGCGCAGCTGCCACAAAAAGGGCTTCAGGCTGCGGTGCGCCGCGCGGTGCCATGCGTGGATGGCGGTATACTGGGGCACCAGATACGCCTTGCCCCGGGTGCGCATCTTCTGGGTCAGGTCGGCGTCCTCCACATACATGAAGTACCCCTCGTCAAAGCCGCCCACGGCCTTGAAGGCGGCAGTGTCCACCGCCGAAAAGCTGCCGGTGCAGAACTCGATCTCGGTGGGCTTTGTCAGGTCTTTGTCTGCCATCAGGTAGCGGTCGTTGCACTTTGCCCAGAAGCGCAGACAGGGCAGCTGACGGTAGACCATGGCGCGCACGTTGCACCGGCGCAGCGGCAGCTGCTGGGGCTTGCCGTCCGGGAAGGTCAGCCCCGGGCGGGTCATCACCACGCCGGGGTGCGCCGCCATCCAGTCCGCAAGGTCGCTCAGGGTATCCGCGGTCAGCTGGATATCCGGGTTCAGGATAAAGTGCACCCGGCTGTGCAGCAGCGAGAGCACCGTGTTGTGCCCGGTGCCGAAGCCGCCGTTTTCCAGCCGGCAGAGCACCTGCACCGTCTGCCCGGGGACGGTGCGCAGGGTGCCGTCCTTGGCAGCGGCGGTCAGCTGCTGGCCGCTGCCGTCCGGGCTGGCGTTATCCACCAGATATAAGGTGAGCGGGTAGCGGCGGGTGCAGTCCAGCACGGTCTGCGCGGCCCTGATGGCCTCCCCGGCACCGTTATACACCACGATACAGGCCGAAAGCTCCATCTGCGTTCCCCCTTTCGGTTCGGTTTGGGTCAAAGGCTCACTCCAGCGGCTTGATGTCAAAGCTGAAGTCCTCCTTCATCAGGTCAAAGTTGGGGTTCATGCAGGGGTCGCCCACAGCCAGCTGCTTTGCCCACCGCTTCTGGAACCGCTCCACCTCAGAGGCAAAGCGCTTGCGCTTGGCAGGGCTCTCGTCCAACCCGCGGCTCTTGCTCTCGTAGTGGTACAGCTGGGCAAAGGGGGTGAACACGTTGGTGTAGCCCGCCTCCCGCACACGCACGCAGAAGTCCACATCGTTGAAGGCCACGGCAAAGCTCTCGTCCAGCCCGTTCACCTGCTCGTACACGTCCTTGCGCACCATCAGGCAGGCGGCAGTCACTGCGTACACGTCCTGTGCATAGACCAGCCGTCCCATATAGCCGGGGTGCCCCACGGGGAAGTTCTTGTGCATATGCGCCGCCAGCGTCAGGAAACCGAAGCCGATGCCCGCGTGCTGGATGGTGTTATCCGGGTAGAGCAGCTTTGCGCCCACGCAGCCCACACGGTCCTGCTGGGCATACATGACCATCTCCTCCATCCAGCGGGGAGAGATGACCTCGGTATCGTTGTTGAGCAGCAGCAGATATTCGCCGGTGGCAGCCCGTGCGCCAAAGTTATTCAGGGCGCTGTAATTGAAGCCGGTGCCCTGCCATGTGAGCACATGCAGTGTGTCCGGGTGCTCCTTTTGCAGCTGCTCGTAGCAGCGGAAGGTGGCAGGCTCCTTGCTGTTGTTCTCAATGATGATGACTTCAAAATCCGGGTAGGTGGTCTTACGGTAGATGGACTCCACGCACACCCGTAAATCGCCCGAATGGTCGCAGCTGGGGATCAGCACGCTGACCCGCCCGGGCTTTGTGATGGTGTAATCGGTCTTGTAGAAGCCCGGGGTGTTGGGCACCATGGTCACCGCGTCCACCGGCACGCCCATGCGGTCGTAGTGGGCGCGCAGCGCCTTCATGGCTGCTTCCAGACAGTAGGTCTTGGCAGAGATATTGCTGGCTACGCTGGCAGGGCTGGAACGCCAGTAGTAGAGCAGGTGCGGGATGTGCACGATCTTTTCTGCCTGCTCGGTCAGGCGCAGGTAGAGGTCGTAATCCTGACTGCCGTTGAACTCTGCCCGCTCGTTGCCGCCCACCTTTGCCAGCAGCGCCGCGCTGAACACGCTCAGGTGGCAGATATAGTTGTTGGAGCGCAGGTTATCCAGCATATAATCCGGCTTGAAGTGGTAGACCGTCAGATGGTCGATGTCCCCTTCAAAGGTCACTTCATCGGTGTACACAAAGTCCGCGCCCTGCTTGGCGATGGCTTCCGCCACATACCACAGTGCACAGGGGTGCAAAATGTCATCATGGTCCAGCAGGGCGATATATTCACCGGTGGCAAGGGCAAAGCCCTGATTGGTGTTGCCCGCAATGCCCTCGTTGCTGTCCAGTTTCCGGTAGCGGATGCGGCTGTCGGTGCGGGCACGCTCCTGCACGAGGGCTCCCACGTCCGCGTCCTGTCCGGCATCCACCATGCACAGCTCCCAGTTGCGGTAGGTCTGGTTCTGCACCGAGTCCAGCAGCTCCACCAGAAAATCGTGGGGGGTGTTGTACAGCGGCACTACGATGCTGATCAGGGGTGCAGCGGGCTGGTCTGCGGCCTGTTTTACCAGCAGCTCCACGTCCGCAAAGCGGTCGGCGGGCATCGCCTTGCCCGGGAACAGTTTTTTGTACTCCTTTTTGGCCTTGGCCTGTGCCATTACGCCCGCAAAGCCCACCCGGCGCAGGGTGGCAAAAAAGACGAACAGCGGGAAGGTGCGCCACAGCTGGCGGCACTTGCTTACCAGATACCGCAGCGGCCAGCTGGCCTTCCAGAAGGTGGAGTTGACCACGCTGTTCAGGGTCTTTTCCAGTTCCTGCTCGTGGCTGCGGCTCAGGGAAAGGTCGCTGCGCAGCCGCTCCAGCTGGGCAGCCTGCTCGGCGGCAGTGCGCTCAGCCAGCAGGGTACGCTCCCGCAAAACATCCAGCTGCTGCTCGTAGCCATCTTCAAGTTCCGGCAGCTCCGGGGCAGCCATGCGGCAGAACAGCGCGGTCAGCTGCTCCTTGCCGCGATCCTTCCACGCAAGCTCCCGGCAGAAGCCCTGCGCGGCAAGCTGCTTTGCGCAGTCTGCCATGCCGGCGTACTCTGCGCACACCAGCAGCACCTTTTCCGCCTGTACGGCGGGCAGGGTGACCCACTGGGGGTCTGCCACCACCAGCAGCTCCGGGGCGCTTTGCACCACCGCAGTATTCATTTTACAAAAAGCTTTTTCCAGCAGCCCGCTGTCCTCCAGCACCTGTACGCTGCGGGGAGCCAGCTCCCGCACGATGCGCTGTGCCAGTGCACGGCAGCGCTCGGCGGCCTCCTGATTCTGCTTTTCCTGATCCAACTCCATGCTGATACTCCAATCCGTGCGCTTTTCCACGCAGTTATGTTTCCCGTTCATTTTTCACAAACGGATATAGTATACCAAATCTTGCGGCGTTTGAGAAGGTTTTTCCAAAATTTCAGTGAAACACGTTCAGCGGAACAATCCCGCCAGCCAGCCGAACAGTCCGCCGCTGCGGGTAGTGCTGGTACGGATCTTCGCCCCGGTGTAGTAGTGCTGCAGGATCTGCTTGTAGTTCATGCCCTCCTCGGCGGCGTAGCCCACTGCGCCGCACTGGCTCATGCCCACGCCATGACCATAGCCGTAGTAGGTCATGCAGGGGGTGCCGCTGGCATCGGTGCCGAAATCGAAGCAGTAGCGGGAGGAAACGAACTGGTTGATATACCGGTAGCTGCGTCCGTTGGACACCAGCGTGTTGTACTGCACAAAGCCGCCCAGATCCTTGTGGGTGGTGTCGGCGCTCTGGTAGGGCTCGCCGGTGCGGCTGTCGTTGTATTCTATATAGGTGTAGTCCTTGCCGATCACCCGGCGCAGCAGCTTGTGGTACTGCTCCTCGTAGGGGCTTTCCACGCTTTGCAGGTAGGGCACATCCGTGCCCCATGCGTCCAGACTGGCGCAGGTACCGTACACACCGGTCTGGGTGTTGTAGCCCGCACTGGCCGACCATACCGCATCGCACACGCTGCCGTTGTACACCAGCACCTCATCCTTGACCGCCTGCACCGCCTTGCGGATGGCATTGCGGGCAGAGGCCGGGATCTGATCGACCGGGGTATAGATCAGCGCATTGGTGGACGAGCCGTACTGCTTGTGGTATTCCAGATAGGAGTGCACCGCCACCGCCTGCGCCTTCCACGCCTGCTGCGCAGCGCTGGCGCTGACAAAGCTGCCAATGGAGCCAAGCTCGGTGTAGGTGATGCCCACCAGACAGTCCTCAAGATCCAGCGTAACATTGCGCTTGAGCCCCTGCCCCTTGATGTTCAGGTAGGGCATGGTGATCTTATCCTTGGAGCCAAACAGCCAGCTGAGACAGTTTTCGTCCTCTGCAGGGATCAGGGTGGTATCGGCCCCGCCGATGGTGGTGGCAGCCGAAGCCGCTGCCGCCGGGATGCAGACGCACAGCACCGCCGCCAGCAGAAAAGCCGCCGCGCGGCGGGCAAAAGAATGCAGATGTTTCAAAGTCCGGTTCCCTCCTTGTGGGTATCATTTACGTTTTGATCTGACCTTAGTGTAGCACAGCCGGTGCCGCCGGGCAAGAACCGGAGTCATGTATTTTACGCCATGCGGGACGATCTGAAAAAAGACGCAAACTTTCTCTTGATTTTGCCCAGGGAATCCGGTATAATAAAAGACGTTCAAACCGATGCGCCGGTGTGTCGGAATGGCAGACGAGGGGGACTCAAAATCCCCTTCGTGATTTTCCGTGTCTGTGCGAGAAATTCACGAGTGTACGTTGGGTTTTGAGGGTTTGTCGGAGCGAGATTTCTTACATCCCTCCTGAACATCCCTCCAATCTCCAGAAACCGGTACTAATGTCCCAAAATTGAATATAAGCCGATGTGGCGGAATGGCAGACGCAAACGACTCAAAATCGTTCGGGAAACCATGTGGGTTCGAGTCCCACCATCGGCACTTCATCATAAAACAGCTTAGGATCGAAAGATTTTAGGCTGTTTTTCTTTTTTGCCCAGTTTCTTATACTTTGGTGTTTTCTGGGAAGATATTGACGATGGCATTCGCCGAAGACACCTTACTGGAGAAATCCAGATGTGTATAAATGTTGCTTGTTGTGCTGATGTCGCTGTGACCCAGCCACTCCTGAATCTCCTTCAGGCTCACGCCATTGGCATAGAGCAGGCTGGCGCAGCTATGGCGCAGATCGTGAAAGCGGATACGCTTCATCTGGTGTGCGACCAGAAAATCCGGGAAATGCTGGCTCAGGAAATCGGGCCGAATCCGTTTTCCCATCGGGTTCACATAGATATAGTCGAGATAATCCGTGCAGTAATCCTTGCCGCAGACCTTCCGGTTCAGCGCCTGCTCTTTCTGCATCTTTTTGAGCATCTGCTCACAGGCAGGGATCAGCGGAAGGGTGCGGCAGCTGGATTTCGTTTTGGTTCTATCCCGCGCGATATCGGTCACAACGCCGTCAACCTTTGTGGAAACGACTGTGTGCTGGATGCTGATGGTCTTGTTCTCAAAATCAATGGCATCCCATTTCAGGCCAACGATCTCGCTGCGGCGCAGCCCGTAGAATGCAGCCATGATAACGCCGAACTCTGCCGGGTCGCCCTGGATCGCCGTAAAAAGCTGTTCCAGTTCCTCTGCCTTGTAGACCTCCGACTTGAACTTTTCCTTACGAGGACGTTCAACGCGGTCTGCGGGGTTGGAACGGATCATGCCGATCTGAAAAGCGTACTGCAGGCATTTGCGGATGTTGGCGTGATAGTGGATGACTGTGTTTGCCGTAACGCCGCGATCCAGCTCATGCTGATAGAAATCCTGAATGTACTTGGGGTGCTGCTCAAGGTCTTGCAGGGTGTAGTGGAGCGGCTCAAAATACGGAACGATCCGGCGCGTGATCACGATCTCGTAGTTTGCATAGGTCGTAATTGCCACGCGGGACTTCATCATTTTCAACCAGTCCATGAGAAAATCGTTGAAAAGTACCGGGGAGTTATCAAGGCAGGGGTCAACTGTCTTGACGGGGTTCGTTTTCAGCCAGTTACTGTCAACGGCATACTGAAGGGCATCGGTCAGCTCCCTGTGCCAATCCAGAAGCTGCTGTACGGTCGCTTCCTCCTGCTGACGCTCATAGCGGAAAAACGTTTCCAGATCGCGCGGAGTGAGCGCTTTTAAAGACAGCCGCTTTCGTTCAAAGTACGGGATGATGACCCTGCCCATATCGTAAGCGTATCGACCGTAAGTATCCGGGGAAAGGTTCATCACGCTTTCCCGCAGCCAGCGGGTCAGGTATTCCGGCACAGACAGGTCACCGACCTGCTGCATCGTTTCCGGGTTGAACTCCTTTTGTGTCTGACGCAGAAGGGATTCAGCCCGCTTTTTGTTTCCTTTTACAGGAAGTCCTGTGCTGATGGATTTGGTTCTGCGCTTTCCGTTTGCATCCTTCCAGCTCAGGACCATCTGATATGTACCATTCTGTTCTCTTAAATGTCCAGCTACATTTATCATAGAAACGCTCCTTTCTTTGTAGCCAAACGCTCTTTGCTCAGGCAATCTTAGTTTAAAATAAACAGGGCTGCTTTGCAAGGATGGCGCAAGGGATTTTTGGGGCTGCATCCCTCCTGAAGGTCAAGTCTTGTCCAGCAGGTACTCCACAACGCAGAGCTTCGGGATCTTGTAACTGCGCCCCACACGGACAGACCGGATCTTGTTTTCCTTGACCAGCAGGTAGGCGATCTTCCGCCCTACCCCCAGCATTTTCTGAAGATGCTCCACCGTCACCACGTCCGGGTAATCCTTGAACATCATCATGTACCGCTCTGTCTTGCGGTCGGGCTCTTCCTGAATCAAAGTGCAGGCTGCGATCTCGCTCATTTCTGTCCTCTCCTTTCCAGTTCAATATGTCAATTATCAAAAAGAAAATACTATATGTAAAGGGCGATGGCCTTTTCCGGGTACCATCGCCCTTGCCAAAGGAAAAGTTTGAGCTTAGAACTTCATCGACAGTGCATCCTTCCTGCACTTGCCGTTGTAGGTGGTGTAGATGGGATAAACGTACCGCCGCCAGCCCGGGAGCTTGGCGGGGTTATCCCGGCTGATGCGGTAGAGCTCCATGGGATGGACGCTGCCCAGCGCACGGACAAGCCGCTCCGCGCTGTACTGCCCATGATACAGCTGCACAAAGTACATCACGCCCCGCAGGACAGCCGCCCGGAAGGAATCCGGTCTACCCTCCCACGCTTCCACGATGTGCCGCAGGGCTTCGCAGTAGATTTCTTCGCCCAGCTGGTCGTACAGCTTCAGCGCCGTGCCCACGCAGCTGATGCGGTAGTCGCTCAGCTGCATACTGTCATAGTTGAGGGACAGTCCCACCCGGTTGGTGGCTGCGACAAACGCCTTGGAGGGAGCATCGCCGCCCACCACCTTGGCGCGCAGCCTGATGCCCGCCGACAGGGGTGCGGCGTGACCGTTCTGCTCCGCAAAGAGCAGGGCTTCCTGCTCCATCGTTAGACCGGTGTAGACCTTGCAGAGGATCGGGCGGTCCTCGCCGCCGTTGAGGAGGATGCAGCCCTCGATGGTGTGCTGCCCGTCCATCACATAGTACCTGCCGTTGCGGAAGCTGACCTTCGGCTCGTTAACGATGTACTCGTTGAAGTCCTTGGCAATCAGCTCCACCCGCTTGCGCTCCACGCCCCGCTGGTAGAGTTCGCGGGGATAGATCAGCTTACTGCTGTGGATGACCGAAAGCTGGTACGGCGGGTTGATACCAATAAAAGTGTTGTTGTCGTTCAGGCGCATCGCATTTCCTCCTTGATTCTCCAAATGTACTTCTCGGCTTCCTCTAAGATCTCAGTCACCTGCTGCTTCCGCTTCGGGATGGTGAGCAGGCTGGGATTGAAGGTGAAGCTGTATTCCAACCGCTGGATCATGGCATGAACCGCGGATTGCAACTCGGTGTACAGCATCATTTCCTCAATGCTTCCGGCGTTCTCAAAGGACGATTTGATGGGCGTATATGGGTAGACGGGCGGTTTGCCATCCACCACCTCAGGCGGCGCGTAAAGCGCCGTAGAGCGCCGGATAGGCTCCATCTGCTGGATGCTGCCCATGGGGTTCAGCGCAAGGCTGATGCGTACTGCATCATCCACCCGGCGCATCTCCTCCGGGGTCAGATGCCCCAGATACTTCAGTGCCCGGCTCTTGTCGATGGTGAAGATCTGCTCTGCCTGCACAACGGACGGCATATTCAACCCTG
>ERZ791887.2188-NODE-2188-length-11017-cov-5.379037_pt1 | contig 11017 bp, 14 predicted proteins | sample MGYA00510157_ERZ791887 | MGnify/ENA primary metagenome ERZ791887 (study PRJEB30046, sample SAMN00792112) | human gut metagenome | study: EMG produced TPA metagenomics assembly of the A metagenome-wide association study of gut microbiota in type 2... | reverse complement strand
GGTGACTTGCCGGGAAGATAGGTAATGCCAACACAAACAGAAAAGTCTCGCCAATTGGCGAGGCTTTTTTTGTCGTCAGTGACGACAGACAATGACGCTACCGACCCTGTACCAATACATTAGTTCCCTAACCCGCCCGACTTGATACATGGAGGAAACCAGGGGCGGGGAGAGCTGTGCCGCAGACAGAAACGCTACCGACCCTGTACCAATACGTTGGTGCCCTAACCCGCCCGGCATCGCCCACCTGCGTGGGCGAAAGTAATAGGTAAGAGTGAATAGTGAATAGGTGGTATCCTGTTGGCTGCTGCAAGCCAAAAGCTTTTGAGCCTAGTAGGGGTCGCCAACCTGGCGACCCGCTGGCACGAAGTGCCCGTGGCTCCACCTCTGGGAGGGCTGGGACGCAGACAGAGCCGCTGCCGACCCTGTACCGATAATTGGTTCCCTAACCCGCCCGGTGACGATACAACCCAAAAACCGGTAGAGAAAAAGATGGCTGTGCCGACAGACAATGACGCGGAAACGCCCGCTGCGCGGGCTCAGATAAGAAATAATAATGAATAGATAAGAGTGCGTTTCTTTCGCCCCATGGCTGTTTACCGATTGGGAACAGTCATGGGGCGTTTTTTGACCCAAAATGGAGATTGCAGCCTTTATTTTTGTAAAAGTCGCTGTATTACGCTGAGAACCAATTCCAGGTCGGCTTCATCCAGCTGTTCCAGGAGCGCAATGACATCACCGGAAAGCTTTGGGTTCTCTGTTTTGATGTTGAAAAATTCAGCAGGTGAAATGTCGAAATATTCACAGATAGAGAAAAACTCTTTCAGCGGCGGCAGCGCTTTCCCGGAAGAAATGTTATAGACATACCCCCGGCTGTGCCCCAAATCATAGCTCATTTGATACTCGGAAACACCTTTTTTCAGCCGAAGCTGCGTAACCCGCTCCCGTACAAAATCTTCATACATTTCGTTCACCTCAAGGATAATGATAACCTCTCGATTTTTAGAATTAGTATAAAAATATTTGTTGTTTGCTATTGAATAAACTAAAAATATATGTTATTATCATAAATGGAACGAAGAATATTCGATGTATTTTGTCAAAGACAAATAAAAGGAGGAACGGTTATAAAAATAGTGGTTTTGTTGCACGGCAGAAAATAAAGGCTTTACAAAATGAAAGGGGAACCAGAAATGGAAGGTATTATTGTTGTACTGATTTACAGTTTGGTATGCGGCTTCGTCAGCAAGACGATTAACAACAACCGCGGCAAAGACGGCGGATTCTGGTGGGGCTTCTTCCTGGGCGTTATCGGAATCGTTGTGGTTGCGGTCAGACCCAAGGACTAAGCGCGTTATGGTATTATATATTCCAGCAAGGACTATTCAGAAAGTGCGGCAGAGGTATATGATCGCTTCTTGAGCGGCATTGTGGATTTGCCGGATTAAACAAGATAATGAAAATCTTGTAAGGAAAGAGGAACAAACATGAAAAAAACGCATATCTTTGGTTTGCTTGCGGCGATTGCGCTGATTATTTTCAGCATTGCATTTCCTGTCCCGGAAAAGCACATAGATGTGAGCAGCTACTACAGCGCCTACCAGTCTTCGTGGAAAGAGAATGTCGGCGCCGAATATGTGGGCGGAGATGCCTACAACTATCAAATGGAGGCTACCCTAAAGGCGGGCTATATGAGCGGCGTCCTGGCAATGAAGGCCGTTACATTTGTTGGCGGGGTGCTGCTGCTTTTCCTCACGCTGTATTCTTATTCTGCCTGTTCTTTGGAGGAATACCAGAATAATAAAATCAATGAGATTAGCAGGGCTGTGCAGCGTAATGAGGATTCCATGAAAGCGCTTTCCGGGGAACTAAGCAAGCAGACATCCTTCCTGTATGAGCTTTCGAGCACGGCGGAAAAATATGCTTCGCCGAATAATGAGGAAATAAGCCAATAAAATGCAGCATAGACAAATAAAATGAGGGGGGAATTTATCATGAAAAAAGTTATCGCGCTTTGCTTGGTTATCGTGATGTGTTTGTCGCCAGTTGCCTACGGTGCCTCGACAACACAATTAGAGGAACAGACATTTGAACTATTAAATGATGCGTACCTTTACAATTCTGCGGAAATGGCGTGTATGCTTGTTGCATGGGCGTTTACCATCGAAAATGCAGATCCAGATACTCTTGAGGAACTACTGTCACTATATGATGACTTCTGTGAATATATGGACATGACGGAAGATGAGGTTATAGAAGCACTCACAGATGGATACGGATTTACTTTATCAATGCTAAGTAAAAAGGGCTCCGATGGCGAAACAAGAGATGAAAAGAATGGTTTGGATAGGGATTTTATTGGGTTTATTCTGATACATGCAGAAATCGCCCTTCCTGTGGCAAGATACTATTATGAGAAAAAGTTGGCAAGGCTGGGTTCCTTAGAAGGGAAAGAGGTTGACACGGATGCCATGCTTGAACAGATTAAAGAAAATCTGAGGCTTCTTAAGGATAAATCCGAGGCATATGATATGCTAAAAGATTATTATCTGGTTGTCAACAAAATGAGCAAGTGGATTGATGACCCGAAAGGCTCATTCGCCAGTACATCCGACGATTTGGATGAATCTATGAAAAAAGTTGACACAATAAAAGATGAACTAGAACTAATGATTGGCTAAATAACATTGGAGCGGGGGAATGTGCCCCGCTCCGTGTATTTTATAGAAAAGAATTAAGTGGGAGTGTACCATTCAACCAGGTACTTCCTAAAATCCGGGGTTGCGGGAGGCTAAGAGCCTCCCCTACGATGGGCGGTACGAAATCAGAAGTGTACCATTCAACATACGACACCCCCTCAGCTTCGCTCAGCAGCTTTTAATCGTGGAATGATTGCCACCGGCAATCATAATTTTGAAAGATTCGCTGCGCTCTGCAACACCCCAGAGGTGGAGCCAAGGCGGCAGAGCCGCCGACGGGGCGACTAGTAGTCGACCCTTACAGGGAGTGTGTACAAATCAATTTTTGAGTGGTGACGAACCGGGGAGGTTCGGGAAACGGCGTGTTGGTACAGGGGGTGCAGCGTCACTGTCCGGCGGCACCGCCGCCCAGAGAACTCAAGTACACAGACAAGAGCTGCAAGGCGGTTTCGCGGTCTTTGGGATTGCAGGCGCTCAGGCGGTTCCACAGCTCCTCTTGCTGGGCGGTGAAGGGGGTGCTTGCCTCGGTCAGCACCTCGTCCGGCGTGATGTGGAGAACGCTGCAAATTTTCAGGACGGTTTCCGTCCGCATATTGACGGCGCCGCGCTCGATGTCCGCGTAGGTGCGGTCTGACAGACCGGCGGCCTCCGCAACCTCGGCCTGGGTCATTCCCATCCGCTTGCGGATGCACAGCAGCTTGTTTCCAATTACCTGCAAGTCAAAAATCAGCATTTTTCTTCCTCCTGCAAAATGTATACAGGAATTATAATTCCGTTTTCTATTGACAAACAGGAACTATAACACTATAATCACAAGTAGCATAGTTCCTATATTGAATAGAAAGAGGGAGGAAATGCGTATGAATATCTTTGGCGTTGGTATCCTGATTGTGCTTGTGTATTTTATTCTTGCCTTTGTTATTGCGGGTTGGTTCTCCGAAGCTGCCGGGGAGAAGGGCTATTCCAGCTCAAAGTATTTCTGGATTTGCTTTTTTATGGGGCTTGTGGGTCAGCTTTTGGTGATTGCGCTGCCTGACCGTGGCCGTGGGGTGGATGCTTCTGGCGAGCAGCCGGAATTGCGTCCTGGCGAGCTGCCTGACCTGTAACGGGGGACGGAATATGGACGAACGCTTTACCCGCCTGTTTTCGCTGCCGGAAAATCTGGGTCTGGACGGCTGCCCCATCGTGATTTCTGCCGGTGTTCTTCTGAAAGACAACGCCACAAGAAATATCCTGGTGCAATTGAAGCTGCGCAACCTATCGCCCCAGGAAATAAAGGCAGTACAGGTGAAAATCAATGCCTATGACATCACCGGGGCAGTGCTGGAGGGGGTGAACACATTCTCCTATCTGGATTTAAGTGTCCCGCTGGATGGGGATTTCGGCAGTCAAACGCCAATCTGGCTGCCGGATGCCACCGCCCGCTCTTTTACGGTGGATATTCTGTCGGTTACCCTTGCGGATGGGACGGTGTATGTGCCAGTGGGGGAACAGGGTGCCCGGACAGTTGAAGAAGATGTGCAGGAAAAAATAAAGGTGTTGGACAGAGAAAGAGTGGTGCAGGCAGAACGAGAACGGAAGAAGACACGGAATGCACTGCTGCTTATTTTACTGTTTTTACTTGTTTTCTGTGCTTGTGCTCCGATGTTTATCATATGGCTTATGAGTTGTGCATACCGCACGATTTGGAGATAACACTATACTAAATTTCACAGAAAAAAGAACAGGATGCCCGGAAATTGGCACCCTGTTCTTTTCTTTGCTTATGGGCGGCATCACCGCCTGCCGTCCTTCTCCGGGTCCGGGCGATAGGCGTTCCGCTCCACATAGGCCATCATGCGGTTGCGCAGTACCACATAGAAAAGTATGGCAAGCATACTGCCGATTGCACCTAGAAGCTGATATGCATCGCTTCCTCGCAATTTTTGCGCTGTCCATACGATAATACCAATCCACGCCACAACGCACAGGGCAATCGTTGCAATATGTTCTTTCAGCCATTTTTTCTTGAAAAACGCTATCTTTTCTTTCAGCGTAAATGTACTGTTATCCAGTGCAGTCACAAGATTACTGTCGGCAACTTTCTTGAAGTCCTCTGTGGCAAGCCGTTCTCCGCTTACAAGTTCGTTGATGCTGACACCGAATTCTTTTGACAGCAGCGACAGCATCTCCACATCGGGCAGGTAGGTTCCGGTTTCCCAGCGGGACACGGTTTTGTTGGTCACGCCCAGTTTTGCCCCCAGCTGCTCCTGGGTCATGGCTTTTTCTTTGCGCAGGGCGGCAATAAATTTTCCAATTTTGACTTGATCCATGTTTATCCCTCCGAAAAGAATATAGCACATTTCCTGCGAGAATGCTTCCCCACAAACAGCGAATCGGGTAGAAATGCCATCATGTGGCGCGAAGCGCCCTTGGCTCTCCCTCTGGGAGAGCTGGCAGCCCGAACGGGCTGACTGAGAGGGTGTCGTTCGTATTTTGTAGAGTACCCATATTCGTAGCGCACCCCCTCAGCTTCGCTAACGCTCAGCAGCTCCCCCAAAGGGGGCGCCGAGGGCGCTTCGCGCCATGAATTGCGCGTTTTCTAACGGTTCAAATTAAAACAATATTATTCCTTATTTTCCTTGCTACGCACCACGGCATTCATCTTTTTGATTTTCTGCTTCCAGCTGAAATACTGGGTCAGCCAGACGGCCACGAAAATCGCTGCGAAAATGCCCGCATAGGAGAGAAAGCCCGCCGGGGAGTGCTCCATCCAGTTGGCGGCATAGGCAATGGGCAGCATGAGGAGGCTTGCGGTCAGAAAATACACGCCGCTTTGCTTTGCCAGGCTCCAGGAATCCAGCTCCCAGATGACGGATGCTGCCGCGAACCCCGCCCCCATGATGCCGCACAGGACGGTTTGCAGAATGACCGCGTTCAGCGCGCCCCCCATTGCGTCGATGAGTTCCGGCGTGACGGGGTAATAACCGCCGTCCCCAAACCCGGCGGAAATTATCAGGGTGATGATATGCCCGATGGCAATGCCGATGGGCAGACCCAGAAGCCCCCGCTTTAACATTTTTTTCTTCATAATACCACCTCAAATTCCGAATAACTGCTTGATTTTGGAAACATACCGCCGTGAGACATAGGTGACCGTTCCATTGGAGAGCGTGACGCAAATTGTGCCCACGAAGCTCAGGTCAAACCCTCTGACCTTTTTCAGGTTGATGATTTCACCGTTGGAGATGCGCACGAAGGAGCAGCTGGCGAGGCGCTGCTCTGCTTCATACAGCCGCAGCCGCAGCAGGTACGTTCCGCCCTCCGCCTCGGCGTACACCTTGCCGCCGGAAGCGTAGACGCGGTAGAGCCGGCTTGGCTCCAACGCAGTCACCTGCTCCCCCTGAAAGCCCGCAAGCATGGGGGACTGCTCCGCCAAAAGGCGCTTGATAAGCTCGTTGATTTCATCGGTGACCTTGTCCGTCACCACGATGACTTTTGGCTCGGTGCATTCCGGTTCCAGTTGGATTTCGATTTTCATCCGGTTTCCTCCCTTCTGTGGGAATATGATAGCCCCACGGGGGGAGAATTTCCAGTGATTTTCGATGGGTGGTCGTGATGGGAAGGTAAGTGGTAGAATTACAAAGTGGGAAAGCAGAACTTGCAGCGGCGAAAAAAGCCACCGCGGGGAAATCCGCGGTGGCTGCTGCGCTGTCAAGCTTTACGGCTCAACGATGTGAAAGAACTTATACTGGCTCAATTCCACCATTGCCTCTGCCAGCCGGGTTGTCAGGCTTGTGTCGCCCTCCTGCTGAACCAGCTTTTCAATACCGGCTGGTTTATTGGCGGCAATGGCCGACAGACCGGCGGTGTTGGTGTTCCACACCACATCGGGATTGTCACAGGTGATGCCCGCCTGATAGAGGAGAACGCCGTTGTGCACCCGGACGGTGTAGGAGCCTTCCGGCAGATTGGCCACGGCCACGAAGCTCAGGTCGGGGACGGCCATGGTGTCCAGCCGGATTCCCATGTACTCGAAAATCATGGCGGGGGTCATCTTGCTTACGATGTTCACGCTAGAGGCGCGGCTGGCCGGGTCGGTGTTGGTTCCCTGACGCAGCTCCTGGGCGGCACACAGGTAGGCGCATCTCCAGGTGCCGGATTCTGCCTGATAGCCCAGCTGCTCCAAGGCATCGGCACACAGGTATCTGGCGGCCAGATTTTCCGGGTCGGCAAACACCAGTGTGTTTGTAATCTGCGCCACCCACTGATATTCGCCGTTGTCATAGTCCTGCTTTGCCATTTCCAGCACGCGGTTGGTGTCACCCAGGTACTGCACCAGCTTTTTGGCCTCCTCGGTGGGAGTCAGCTCCAGCAGGTGAACAGGGTTGGCATCGTACCAGCCCATATACTTTGCGTAGACTGCCTTTGCGTTGTGGGACACCGTGCCGTAGTACTGCCGGGTATACCATACCTTTTCCATGGCCTCGGGAAGCCGAATCATATTGGCAACCTCCGCCTCGGTGTAGCCCTGGTTGATGTAAAGCAAGGTCTGGTCGTTGATGAATTTATAGACGGCTGCCGTGTTGGTCATGTACTGCTGAATGTTCTCGTTCCCCCAGTGCGGCCAGTTGTGCGACTGGAATACCACCTGCGCCTGCTGGCCATACAGCGCCAGCGATTCCATGATATACTCTGCCCAGGCGTTGCCGTCCCGCACCTGTGCCCCCCGGAGGGTATACAGATTGTGCAGCGTGCCGGTGCAGTTTTCTGCCAGCCAGAGCGCCTGCTTCTGAGGGAACCAGGTGTTCATTTCTGCGGGAGCTTCCGTGCCGGGGGTCAGCTGGAACACCATCTTCACGCCGTCAATTTCCAGCTCCTGACCGGTGTGGGTGATGTCTGTGGTGGGGGAGAGAAATTCAACCGTGCCCTTGGACTGGCTCATGCCGATGCCCAGCGCCAGAGCACCCTGCGCGTCCTTTTCCAGCAGACTGCCGTACTGATAGGTGGCGCGTCTTGCCATGGCCGTTCCGGCGTAGACATTTTCGCTGATGGCGTGCTCCTCAAAGTGCTCCGGGGCAATGATTGCGATCCCCTCTGACTGTACCTGCTCCGGGGTGACAATGCCCAGCACACCGCCGAAGTGGTCTACATGGGAGTGGCTGTATACCACAGCCTTAATGGGCAAAACGCCCAGATTTTCGTTGACCAGCTCCAGCGCCGCCTGGGCGCATTCCGTGGTCATCAGCGGGTCAAAGACAATCCAGCCGGTGTCACCCTTGATGAAGGTGATATTGGACAGATCATAGCCCCGCACCTGATAGATGCCGTCGCATACCTCAAACAGACCGTAGATGTGGTTAAGCTGGGTGTTTCTCCACAGACTGGGGTTGGCTGTGGAGGGCGCATCGCCGTCCAGGAAATCATAGGCCTTTTGGCTCCAAATCAGCTTACCATCTTCATTCCTGATTTCCAGAGCTTCCGGGCTGGCAATCAGGCCGCGGGTGGCGTTGTCAAATTCCGATTTGTCCTCAAAGTCCAGCAGGGCATACACCTGCTCGTTGGCATCCGCAGTGAATTGGGTGGCGGCCTTCTGCTCGGGGGTCAGACCCAGCTTTTGGGTCATGTCCTCCGCCGAAGCTCCGACACAGCAGCCAAGGGTCAATGCACCGGCACACAGCAGGCTGAAAAAGCGTTTGCTGTTCACGATGATGCCCTCCTTACTTCTTATGGAACACGATGGTTCTGTCGTACACAATCTCGTAGTAGGACGGGCCCACGCCGGTTTCATCCATATAGGCGCGGAAGGCCATCAGAAGGGTAGCCCCATTGTCCGCTCCGTAGAATTTTCCCTTTTCGTTGCCGGTGGAGTATTCAATCACCCCGGTATAGTCATCCATCTGCGTCCGGGCCATCTTGTATACATAGTAGCTGTCCGCCTCCGCGCAGTCCTCCGGCAGGTAATCTTCTGCCGAGCCGGTGAACAGGGAATCATACACGCTGCAAATGCCGTTGAGCATGGGGCGGGAATAGAGCACGGCGTTGGAGTACTGCGCCTTGCCGGTGGCGGTGTGGTTGACACCGTACACCACGATGAAATCCTCGTCGCTGTTCAATGTGAAGTCCCGGGTCATGAGGTAGGAGGTGTCCCGGTTGTCGCCCAGGGAATTGATGTCCTTGGTGTAGGCGGTCAACCCCTCCGGCACGGCGATGTCGCCGGTGAGTTCCTCATAGTCGTATTCGTCCGCATACTGGGCAATGATGGCCTTGCGCATTTCGTCCAGATGCTCTTCCACCCGGGGCAGGCTGGCCGCCTCGTGAACGCCGGTGCCGCGGGGAATCAGCGTCTCGTTTTCATAGGGCGCGTCTGCAACTTCTTCCTTGGGGGTCACCCGGTAAACCGTGGAAGTCTCTTTCAGATTTGCAATGTAGGCATCATAGTCCTCCTGGCTTTCCGGCTGGGAGATTCTGCCCAGGAAGGCAAAGGTGTCCTTCCCCTTTTCCAGACCCATGCGGTAGGTTTCCGCCGGGATGGTCATCACGTTGATTACATCCTCCGAAAAGCCGCTGGCCTTGAGCTGTGCCAGCACGGTGTCCGTCACCGTCTGGTTGGCACTGATGACAATCACCGCCTGGCTGCCATAGGGGCTGCCGTCGGTGGACTTCACATTCCCGGCGTGGATGGATGAGCCGATGGAGCCGAAGACGGGGTGATACAGGCCAATGTCCTGATTACCCACCCGGAAATAGGCTTTTTCGCCGGTATAATCCTTGAGTTCCTTCTCCTGGGTAAAGAGAATGTAGTTGATGAAGGAATAATACTTGCACTGGGGCGGAAGTCCGGTGAACAGCACCAGCGCCTCATCCTGCCGCAGCTTATACTGCCAGCCCGCCGGGGAGAAGAAGGGATTGGCGGGATAGTTCTCGATTTCCGGGTCATCGATGGCGGTGGGGGCTTCGTCCGCCCATCCCCGCTGGGGGTTGCCAATGGCATAGTCCTGCTCCGGTGCCGGGGGCAGGAAAAACACGGTGTATACAGAGCCTGCATTGTTGCCGAAGCAGCTCATGAGCTTGCCCTGGGAGGCCATCTCGATGGTGTCTAATTCCCGGAAGCTGCCTTCCTGGACATAGAAGTTTTCCTCCATGCCCGTCTTAAAGTCTGCGGGATTACCAAAATCCGCCGTCTCGCCGTGAGCCATAACAGCCCCGGTCAGAAGCATGGCCAGCATAACGCCAGTCGCCGCCAATCGTTTGATATTCATCTGCAAATCCTCCTTTGATGCCGATTTTCTATTTCGGTCAAGGACATCATATCACAGGGCCACTTGAATTACAATATAAAATTGCAATTCGTACATTTCAACAATTTAGCAGGGGAGTAAGTTGTATAAAATTAACATATCAATTGCCGTTAATACATCAAACGGCAATTGTCCTTGCATTTCGAGCAAGCTTTTGGTACAATAAACGCAGATGAAACAAAAGGAGGCGCGTTTTTATAGAGCAGATACAGCGCTTTTGGGAGCGCCATCAGGTTACTCCTGACGAAATTCTTTCCGTTTACCGTCAGGGGCGGCACACGGTGCTGTGCTGCCAGTCCGGTGCGGAGATTTATTGTACAAACCCCATGCATCAGGTGCTGGAAGCACTGCCGGCAGAGGATTTTCTTTCCATTTCCAGAAGTGCCATTGTCCGGCGGGATAAAATTGTGCACATCAGCAGCAGCGGCGTGTACACCATGGCGGACGGAAAGACCTTTCAGGGAAGGACGCGCTATCTCAGCACCCACCGAAAGCTGAAAAGGGAGCTGGAAACGCGCAGCAGCGGCGGCACATTGTTCCTTCCGGCGGCGGACTTTTATGATAAGTACAGCATTCTGGATAAAATGCCCGTGGCATACTGCATTATCGAGCTGCTTTTTGACGAAAACGGTCATGGCATTGACTTTATTTTCCGCTACTGCAACCACCAAATGGAGCAGGTGGAGGGCATTCCCATCCAGCAGATGCTGAACCGCTCCTTTTATGAAGTATTCAAAAACGGCGACAAAAAATGGCTGGTGACCTATGCGGACACCGCCCTGAACGGCACCCCCCACACGCTGCATGACTACAGCCCCGAAATCGGCAAGAACCTGACCATCCACTGCTACCAGCCGGAGGCAAATTTCTGCGCCTGCGTGCTGATACCGGATGAGCAGACGTGACCCTGCTTCGGAGGCACGACAATTGCATGAGTAAACAATTTGTAAATGATGTAGCAAGTATTGCTATTTTAGCGACCCGCTGGCACGAAGTGCCCATGCCTCCCCTGGAAGGGGAGGTGCCGAACGAACGTGA
>ERZ791887.2187-NODE-2187-length-11020-cov-6.444414_pt1 | contig 11020 bp, 10 predicted proteins | sample MGYA00510157_ERZ791887 | MGnify/ENA primary metagenome ERZ791887 (study PRJEB30046, sample SAMN00792112) | human gut metagenome | study: EMG produced TPA metagenomics assembly of the A metagenome-wide association study of gut microbiota in type 2... | reverse complement strand
CAGGGAGCGCCAGCCAGATCGCGTGGATGACCCCGACATCGCGGAGAAAATGTGCTGCGAGCTGGAAGGCATCTTTCTCTGGGCCTTTGAAGGGCTGCAGCGTCTGGTGGCGAATCATTTCCGCTTCACCGAAAGCGCCCGCTCCCGTTCCAACCGGGAAGCGGTTAAGCAGGATGCCAACAATGTGCTGCTCTTTATGGAGGCCGGGGACTACATCCGGCTCACGCCCGAAGGAAAGGTTGGCTCGCAGGAGCTTTATGAAATCTACACCGTATGGTGCCGGGAGAACGGCTTCTCGCCGCTCAAGAACCGGAGCTTTTCGGAATTCCTGATTGCCAATCAGAAGAAGTACAGCATCGAGCACTCCAATAACCTGACGAACCTCGTCGGCCGCCGCGTGTGGGGCTTTACCGGCATTGAGCCGGTACTAAGGCTCCCACTCAGGACGGCAGACGGATGGCAGCGCGATTGCTCGGATGATAACCCGTTTATTTGAAATTCCCTATAAGTGAGAATTTCCGCGATTCTCTGTATACATACGTACACACATACATGGGGCCTGTACACATGTACGTATGTACGCAGAAAATTCGCATATCCGCAAGAGAAAGAACGGTGCACTGAACTTTTATGCGCCCATTTCCCCACCGAAACTTATCAAATGATCATACGGAGGTATTATGGCTTATACAATTCAAGATTCCGCTGAACGCGCTGCCTTTGAGCGATGGGGTGATCTCACCGCGCAGCTGATCCGGAAGTACGGCCCAGCACTGCTGGAAAAGCTGGATGCCGAAGAGAAATGCAGCGAATATGACGCTGAGCAGACCGGGCAGGCTGCCTGATTTTTCCCTTTTATGGCAAGTTTCTCTGTATCAGCCGGCATCCTCAATGCCTGCAAACAGAGTGAACGCCTTGTCTTTTTTTCCCAGATTATGGTATGCTTATGCAGTAACCAAGAGGGCTTACACGGTGACACCCCGCTTTCGCATACAAATGCTGAAAGCGAGGTGAGGCACGATGACGAACGTCGAACTTCTCTGCGTTCTTCTCTCTGTCGCGTCTTTGTTGATGGCGGTTTACACGCTCCGCAAGTAAAGCAAAGACCGCCGTGTAGGTAGCAACTACATGGCGGCGGTTTGCTGATAGCTGTTCCCGCGAAAGCGGAATCATCGTGAGGCACTGCAACCTCTTGGTTACATTTTAGCGTTTACCGTTCCGTTTGTCAAGCCGGGACGTTTTTTATTTCCCCTTGTTCAGGATTGCAGCGTTCCTCTTGACGAATGCGCTTATCCCTGCTATAATACAGTTACACATTGTGTATATATCCATCGGAAAGGAGGTTCGCATGGATTTCTGTACGCGAATCAAGCAAATACGGCTCAGTACCGGAATGACCCGAAAACAGTTCTGTGCATACTTCGATATTCCCTATCGCACCGTCACCGAATGGGAGCGCGGCACCCGTCACGCTCCGCCCTATGTCCTCAATTTACTGGAATACTACGTGACCCATGAAGGCTTGGTCCATTCTTTCCCGACGGAGGTGAATCCTGATGCAGATGATGAGGAAACGGACTAATTGCTACATCTACACCCGTGTATCCACCAGCATGCAAGTTGACGGCTACTCTCTGGACGCGCAGAGAGAAAAGCTCCGCGGATATGCGGCGTATCAGGAAATGACCGTCGTCGGCGAATACTCGGACGAGGGCTTCTCCGGAAAGAACATTCAGGGACGCATGGAATTCCGGCGGATGCTTGAGGACATTCAGACGCAGAAGGACAGCGTTGATTATGTTCTCGTCTTCAAGCTCTCCCGTTTCGGCAGAAACGCAGCGGACGTGCTGAACTCCCTTCAACTCATGCAGGACTATGGCGTCAACCTGATCTGCGTGGAGGATGGCATTGATTCCTCCAAGGAAAGCGGCAAGCTGATGATCTCCGTTCTGTCCGCTGTGGCAGAAATCGAGCGTGAAAATATCCGCGCGCAGACCATGGCCGGCCGAGAGCAAAAGGCCCGCGAGGGCAAGTGGAATGGCGGCTTTGCACCTTACGGCTATAGGCTGGAAAACGGCCTGATCCTGATTGCTGAGGATGAAGCCGAGGTCATCCGGATCATCTATGACCGGTATGTGCATACGAGCGACCGGATCAGCACCATCGCCGAGTATCTGAACCGCAACGGCTACACCAAAAAGCTGCGACAGAACAACATGCTGCCCACCTTCTCCGCCGACTTCGTCAAGGCAGTGCTGGACAATCCGATCTACTGCGGCAAGATCGCATACGGTCGCCGCAAAACGGTGAAAAGGGTCGGCACTCGCAACGAAACGCACATCGTATGGGCAGATGATTATCCCATTCACGATGGACTTCACGAGGCCATTGTCAGCGAAGAGGTCTGGCAGCTTGCGCAGAAGAAACGCAAGAATACCTGCTTTGCCAAAGAAAAGCTCAAGGATTCCGATCACGCGCACGTCCTGTCCGGCATTCTGCGGTGCCCCTGCTGCGGCAAGACCAAGGACAACAAGATCCGGTACTATTATTACTGCAAGAACCCCGTAAAAGCCACCGGCTACAGCTGCGGCTTCCGCTTCAATCTGGAGCAATCGAAGATCGACAGTCTGGTCGCATCCATCATCTCCGCCATGGTCAACCGTCCCGAGTTCGTGGAAGCGATCCAGGAAAAGCTCGGCACGGCGGTGGACACCTCCACGATCGAAAAGCAGATCGACAACCTCAAGAACTCCCTGCGGCTGGCTTCGGGCATCAAATCCCACCTTGAACGGCAGATGGACGCCATGAACCCGGATGATCCCTTCTTCGATCAGAAGATTGCCGATTTGCAGCGGCACTACGATTTTCAATACGAGCGCATGGCGGAAATCACGGAGGAGCTGGATGCCGCGAATGATCAGCTTCAGGCCATGCTTCAGGAAAAGCTGACCGCAGACAGCATCTATCAGCTGCTCCTCGTCTTCGACCAGCTATACGGCAGCTTCACTGAAATCGAAAAGAAGAAGTTCATGCAGGCCTTTATCGAAAAAATCGAGCTGTATCCCGAAAAGCAGCCCGATGGCAACTGGCTGAAGCATATCACCTTCAATTTTCCCATACCAACAAAGGGCGGTCAGGTCACCGAATACCCCTTGGAATCCCGCGAAGCCCTTGAGAATGTGATGGTATTGGCTAAACTGTAAGCGTACACAAGGATAACGAGAATACAAATATGGAGGAAAAAGCAGTGAACAACGAAATGAAAGCCCACAGCAAATCATTAGCGGAAGCGGCGCAGATGCCGGAAGATTTGCCGACCCCGGAAAAGAGTATCAGGCAGATTGGAAGCGAGCAGAAGAAACGATTGAACGGAAAGTAAAAGTGAAAAATCCTCTTGAAATGGCAGCATAAAAATAAGCAGAGAACGTCGAAAAACGATGGCTCTCTGCTTATTTTGTTATTCCAGCCCTTTCAGCCTCTCCACTGACATCACATGCAGCCCCAGCAGCTCCCTGTCGTTAAAAGAATACAGCTCGATGAGCTTGCCGATCTGCTGATTATAATAGTACAGCTCGCAGGGCGTGTGGAGATTCACGTTCAGTTTCAGGAAAACGAAGTATTCGCTGGAAACGTCGAGGATGCGGATGTCAAACAACGTGTGCTCCAGCGTGGCAATCTGCGCGAAAATGTCGGGCAGGACGGCGGGCGCTTCGAGGGGAGTGCCGTTTCCATCCGTGACGGCGACGGAAACGAGGCGGTTGAGGACTTTGTTCTGCGCACGGTCGATGTAGGCGTCAAAGCATTCGCTGGGGACGTAGTAGACGGTGGCTTCGTCAGCGGTGAAAGGGTCGCAGGAACGGATGCGGCGTTTGCTGGCGAGCAGGTAGTTCACGGGTTCTTCGACGTCGGATGAATCATAATGGCGGGGCGTCTGCACCTGTACCTGCACGAGGGCTTCCGAAAGGTCGAAGTCGTCTTCGTGGAAGGAAAGAAGGTCGCTAACGGCTACAAAAATCAGCCCAAGAAAGAGCAGAAGGATAAGGAAAATAGAAATTCGGTGAGGATTGGACATATACACCTCCGATGAAACAGATTGGCGATATGCTCTATGATAGCATAGATGCTGGGAAAATGCAAATAAACCGAGGTCACTGCCGCCCCAACCGACAGTGACCTCATTCTTATCTACCCTTACTTCTTAAAATTCTCCCACCGCTCACGGAAATAGTGCGCTGCCATCTTGGGCTTGCGGTCGCGGGTGAAAAGCCCCTTGCGGTTGCCGCCAGCGCGCATCGGGCCTTGCTGCGTGCCGAAATCCGCGAAGTTCCACGGCGTTTCGCCGACGACGAAGGGACGCTCGTCCAGGCAGGCGTTGATGGTCTTGTAGTAATCCACCTGGAATTCCTCGGTGAACATCTCTGTGCCGTGCATCCCCGCGATGGTGTCCGCACCGTACTCCGAGAGGATGGTGGGCTTGTTGACCGTCGCCCAGTAATCCATCTCCATGCGCATGGCGAAAGCGGCGGCTTCCAAATCGCCGGAAAGGTTGTACCAGCCGTAATAGCGGTTGATGCACACAACATCCATCGACGGAATGGTGATGTCGCGCGTGTAGTCGTTCTGGCAGCCGACGAGCGTCACCGGGCGGTTCTGCGGGTCAAGCTGATGCGCCAAGAGGTACAGCGGATGCCAATAGTCGTAGGCGGACTGCGGATGCGCATCCGTGTTCGGCTCGTTGCCCAAGCTCCACAGGACGATGCAGGGGTGATTCTTGTCGCGGGCAATCATGTCCGTCAGCACCTGGGCGTGATAATCCGCGGGCGCCCAGCGATAGGGGTCGTTGCCGCCTTCGCCGATGCCGACGGCTGGCGTTTCGGCAATCACGACGATGCCCTCGCGGTCGCACAGGGACAGCATTTCCTCCGAATAGGGATAATGGCTGGTGCGGAAGGCGTTGGCGTGCAGCCAGTGGAAGAGGTTGATGTCCGTCACGTTCAGGCACTGGTCAAGCCCGCGCCCGTGGAAGAAGGAATCCTCGTGCTTGCAGGGCCCATGGAAGTGGAAGGGCTTGCCGTTGATGAGAAAGCGGCAGCCATCCACCTTGATTTCGCGGATGCCGAACGGCTGGCTGTACTCATCCTGAGCGAAGCGGACACGCGCGGTGTAGAGGTACGGCACGCCGGGAGCAGGTTCCCAGAGATGCGGATTTGCCACATGCACTTCGCCGGACGCGCCCGTGCCGCTGGCGACGACCTGCCCGTCTGCATCCAGCACATCCAACGTCACGTCACCCTCGCCGTGGGTTGCGACGGTGTAGCGCACCGTGCCATCCATCGACGGAATAAGCGTCACATCGGCAATATAATCCGCCGGGGTGGTGTACAGGCGGACAGGGCGGTTCAGCCCAGCATAGTTGAAGAAGTCGAAATTCGGCAGGTTGATGCCCTGCGCATGCTGGTGCTGTTTGCCCGCCTCGACGGAGGGGATGCCGGGGTTATCCGAGCCGAAGAACGCCGTGCCGCCCTCGTTGCCGACAGGGAGGGTGTGGTGGCTGATGGTGTTGTCCACCTCGACTTCCAGCAGGGCAGTCTGACCGGGGTGGAGGATGTCGGTCACGTCCGCCTCGAAGGGCAGAAAGCCGCCGCGATGAGTGCAGAGCAGCTGACCGTCAAGGAAAACGCGAGCGTTATGGGTGACGGCGTCGAAGCGGAACATCAGGCGCTGACCTTTGAGCATGGACGGCACGGTGATGCTGCGGCGATACCACGCCAGACCGACATGACGGCGGAATTCGGGGTCAGCGGACTGGTCATTGTAGGACGCGGGGACAGCGATGGACTGCCACGGCGCGTCGGGCTTGAGACGGAAGTCCCATACGCCGGAGAAGTCAAGGATGGTGCGGGATGCGTTGGATTGCGGTGCGAGCATGGGGAAGCCTCCTTTTTTGCTTGGTATTATAAGTGGAAGAAAAAATGCTGCTTGATTTTGATGGGACATGGGGAATCGCGCCTGCGGGCGCGACCAAAGGGCATGAAAACAAACGAAGTTTGCGATCGCCCTTTGGAAACCTTCGGCGCCGCCACTCTTTGAGTTTCGTGTTTCTTGGCTTGTGCCGAAAATATATACCGGAGCGTCCAATCCGAACCGTAGGTTCGTGGGCTAAACACGCGGACACTGTATGCCGGCGTTACCAACCCAATCGCGCGGAAGGGTCAAGGGAGGGGACTTCGTCCCGTTTCATTCTCCCTTGTGGGGTCAAGGGGCAACGCCCCTTGGGTCTTCTTTACCGGAACCTTTCCCTCCCCAGCATCGCGCCGCAGCTTTCGCGGACGATGAGGGAGCATTCCAGCTTGTGGCTGATGGGGGTCGTGTCGCCACCGTTCAGGGCGTTGATGAGTTCCTCCATCGCGAAACTGCCGCGCTCGGTGGCGCGCAAATCCACCGTCGTCAGCGGCGGATCGAGGTACTGCGTGAAGAAGAGGTTGTCGCAGCCAGTCAGAGCAATGTCCTGCGGGACGCGGAAGCCGCTCTTCTTCAGATGACTGAGGACGCCCAAGGCACAGACGTCGTTGATAGCGACGATGGCGGTTGGCAGGGGCTTGTCCGCCAGCTGCGCCAGCATCCGCGCAGCACCGATTTCACCGGACTGCGTGGTGAAGCCGGTAGGGAAAACATACTGCTCCTCCGGCGGCACGCCAAGGCGTGTCATTTCCTGACGATACATCGTGATGCGCGCATCGGAAAAGCGAGTGTTCAGACGACCGCCGATGAACGCAATCCGCCGATGTCCCAGATTCGTCAGGTGTGTCATCACTTTCCGGACGCCCTCGAAGGAATCCGACGCGATGTTGATGGAGGACATGCCCTCGATTAGCGGCCCAATCGTCACAACGGGCATTGCGTGGTGCAGCCGCTTCAAGTTGTCCAGAATCACCTCCGCCGGGCCGTCTTCCACCAGACCGCCCGTCAGCGCGACACCGTCCGGACGATGCTCCAATAAGCGGCGAATCATCTGGTCGTTCGTGATGGTTCCCGGCGTGTGGCAGAAAACCTCCAGCGCGTAGCCGTGGCGTGTGGCTTCAAGTTCCGCACCGCGCATCAGCATCGAGCAGTACGGGTTGTCGAAATCGCCGATGACCAGCGCGAGCGTGCCGGTGCGCTTCTCCTGCGCCTGCGGGTGCGAATGCGCGGTGGAGGGCTGATAATGCAGCGCTTCTATTGCTTCCTGCACCTTCTGGCGCGACTTGGCGGAGATGCTGCCGCCGGACATGGCGCGCGAGACAGTGGCAATGGAGACACCCGCGCGCTCCGCCACGTCGTAAATCGTAACTCTACCGTTTTCCATCGGGAAAACCTCCCTCCTGCCCTGCTGACAGGGAAATGCTGTAACCTTGCCATCATGGGCAGAAACCTTTCCTGTTCCGACATCATTATAACACAAAGAGTGAAAGAAAACAAGCCGCTTACAGAAAACAAGTGAAAATATTTTTCAGAAATCATGATGTAAATGGAAAGGAAACAGCCTTTTCAAACATTTTTTCAAAAACCCCTTGACAAGTACTCCTCTAAAATGTATAATAAGGTCACAAAGAAACGTCAAAGGTACAAACTGCCGAGGCGATGAATTGTAAGCAGAATTGTAAGCGAAAACGACGTTCTTTCAAAACCGGATCGGACGGGAATGAGCCCGTTCAGATAGAGATTCAAGAGGAGGAACCAAGGCATGAAAAAGTTGTTCTCTCTGGTACTGGCGGTCGCAATGGTGCTGAGCATGGCGTGCTTCGCATCGGCGGAAGAAAATACGACGCTGACCATCGTCGCGTGGGACGTCGGCACGACGCCGTACTATCAGGCGCAGAAGGAAGCCTTTGAAGCAACCCACCCCGGTGTGACCATCGAATACGTTGACGTGGCGTCTCAGGACTGGGACACCAAGGCTGGCACGATGCTTTCCGGCGGCGACACCAGCGACCTGTTCATGGTCAAGCAGAACATCAACATCATGAACTGGGCGCAGCAGGGCTTCGCGGAGCCGCTGACTGACTACATTGCCAAGGACAACTACGATCTGTCCGGCTTCGTGGGCATGGAACCCAACTACGCGCTGGACGGCACGCAGTACGCGCTGCCTTTCCGCTCTGACTTCTGGGTGCTGTTCTACAACAAGACCCTGTTTGACGCGGCGGGCGTGGATTACCCCACCAATGACATGACGTGGGAGGAATACGCGGCGCTGGCGAAGGAAATGACCGGCAAGGGCAACTGCAAGTACGGCTGCCACTACCACACCTGGCTGTCCGCCATCGTCAACTTTGCGGTGGATGATGGCGTGAACACGCTGCTGGACGGCGAATATTCCGACCTGAAGTACTTCTACGACCTCGCGCTGTCCCTGGAAGACGCGGATGCCTGCCGCAAGTACACTGAGCTGACCGCGGCTGGCCTGCACTACTCCGGCGCGTTCCAGACTGGCGACACCGCCATGATGCCCATGGGCTACTGGTACGTCGCGACCCTCATCAACAACATCAAGAATGGTCTGTGCGACTTTGAATGGGGCATCACCGCGCTGCCGCACAAGGAAGATGTGCAGGCGGGTTCCTCCTTCGGCAACCTGACCGGTATCATGATCAACAAGAAGTCCGAACACAAGGATCTGGCTTGGGAATACGTCTCTTGGCTGTGCGGCCCGGAAGGCGCGAAGGTCACCGCTGGCTGCGGCAACCGTCCGGCATGGGTCTCTGAGGAAGTTGCGGAAGTGCTGGCGTCTGTGGACGGCTTCCCGAAGGATGAAAACTCCAAGGCTGCGCTGCTGCCCAGCATGGTTTCCATCGAAATCGGCGTGAGCGACAAGCTGGCGGAAATCCAGACCATCCTGAACGAAGAACACACCATGATTATGACGCGCGAAATCTCCGTCGATGAAGGCATCGAGGAAATGAACGAGCGCGTGGCGGAACTGTACGAGTAATCGGCATCCGCAAGCAAATCAAGCATCCATAAGCCAGTGGGCGGGGAGGGCGACCAAAACTCGCTCTTCCCGCCTATTGTCGATTTTTCGGAAAATCAGGCTGAAAGGGGAGTCCAACTATGGCGGAGGTTGCTGCCAAGCAGCGCAAACACAAGATGAGTAGGCTGGAAAAGAAAAATACCCTCATTGCCTACTCGTTTCTCGCACCGAACTTTCTGGGGTTTGCCATCTTCACGCTCGTCCCGGTAGTTTGCGCAATCCTGCTGGCGTTCGTGGAGTGGAACGGTGGCGACATCAGCAATGCCCATTTTGTCGGACTGCAAAATTTCGCGGAAATCTTCAAGGTGGACAAAGTTGCCAGCAAGTGGGCAAACGGCGACTATCTGTACTTCTTCAACCGCGTTGACCTTGGCATTGCGCTGAAGAACACCGTATTCTATGCGCTGATTAACGTGCCGCTGACGCTGGTGTGCGCGATTGCCTTGGCGCTGGCGCTGAACAAGGCGAAGGGCGCGGTCGCGTTCCGCACGATTTTCTTCTTCCCCTATGTTGCCTCCATGGTCGCTATCTGCGTCTGCTGGAACTTCATGCTGATGAAAGATGGCCCGGTCAATCAGATGATTATGGCGCTGGGCATCAACTTCAACAAATCGTGGACCGCGGACTCGACGATGGCGATGTGGGCGATTATCCTTGTCAGCGTGTGGCGCTCGATGGGCTACTACATGGTCATCTACCTCGCTGCGTTGCAAGGCGTTCCGCGCGAACTCTACGAAGCGGCGACGGTGGACGGCGCGAACAAGTGGCAGCAGTTCCGCAATGTGACCCTGCCGCAGATTAAGCCCACGACGTTCTTCTGCACCATCATGCTGGTCATTGGCAGCTTCAAGATTTACGACACGGTCGCCATCATGACCAATGGCGGCCCCGGACGCGCGACGAAGATGCTTGTTACCTACATCTACGACGTGGCGTTCAACAACATCAAGTACGGTCAGGCGAGCGCGATTGCCATGGTGCTGCTTGTCATCGTTCTGATTGTGACCATCATCCAGTTTGCAAACGAAAAGAAATTCGCCAACGACTAAGAAAGGAGGAAGAACACCATGAGTCAGACGGCTGTTGTTACCCATCAAAAGGCGATTCGCAAGGACAACCCGGTCATGAAGGTGATAGGGCGTGTGCTGTTGTACACGGTGCTGATTGCGATGGCGCTGTTTACGCTGATTCCGTTTGTGTGGATGCTTTCCTCCTCCTTGAAGCTGGATCAGGAAGTGTTCCAGTACCCCATCCGCTGGATTCCGGAAACGTTCCATTGGGAAAACTACCGAGTTATCTGGGAACGCGTGTCGCTGCTGACGTACTTCAAGAACACAGCGATTATCGCGCTGGCGGTGACGTTTCTGCAGACGCTGACGTCCTCTTTCGCGGCATATGCGTTTGCAAAGCTGCGCTTTAAGGGACGCGACCTGCTGTTCGTGGCGTATATCGCAACGATTGCTGTGCCGTGGCAGGCGTATATGCTGCCGCAGTTCATCATGATGCGCTCGATGGGGCTGTATGACACGCTGTTGGCGATGATTGTCCTTCAGGCGTTCAGTGCGTTCGGCGTGTTCCTGATGCGCCAATTCTATCAGGGTATTCCGACGGAACTGTGCGAAGCGGCGCGCATTGACGGGCTGAGCGAATACGGCATCTGGGCGAAAATCATGCTGCCGCTGTCTACTGCTGCGATTGCGACGCTGGTGATTTTCACCTTCGTCGGCACTTGGAACGACTACATGGGCCCGATGATTTACCTGACCCGCGACGAGAACAAGACGATTCAGGTCGGCTTGCGGCGCTTTATTCAGGAGTACACGAGCGACTATCACCTTATCATGGCGGCGTCGCTGGTGTCGCTGCTGCCGGTGTCGGTGGTGTTCCTCTGCTTGCAGAAATACTTCATCGAAGGCATTGCAACGAGCGGCCTGAAGGGGTAAAATAGGAAGGGAAACAAAGGCACCACCGCACAATTCGGCGGCGCGTCTGACGATGTCTTTTCCGCCA
>ERZ791887.2186-NODE-2186-length-11023-cov-2.967086_pt1 | contig 11023 bp, 10 predicted proteins | sample MGYA00510157_ERZ791887 | MGnify/ENA primary metagenome ERZ791887 (study PRJEB30046, sample SAMN00792112) | human gut metagenome | study: EMG produced TPA metagenomics assembly of the A metagenome-wide association study of gut microbiota in type 2... | reverse complement strand
TAAGAGACATTAATTTAATAAATGAGCAGGTTTTAAAACCTGAGGAAATAGATTTATATTCAAATACGTGGGAATATAAAGAAAAATTTGAACAGGTTTCGGAATATGCAGAGAATATAAAAATAATAAATTTTACTGCTGTTGAATCAGAAAATAGTCAGCAAAATAAACAACGGCTAAATGAAATAAAAAGCCTCGGAAAGAAATTTTCAAATGGAATATCCGGACTTGTACTTGATGGAATTACAGTTTCAGATGCTTCATTTAATTATGAAGGTCTGGCACAGGAATATATAAGCGGGAATGGAAGTAGAAAAATTAACACACAGACATTAATGTATGATTTATATATTATGGACACATTTGATACATTTCCGGGGAAAAACAGATATGGTGGATTAAAATATCCTGTTGAATATATTATTTGTGGACAAAACTCTGATAGAGATAATATTAACAGTATTATATTGAAACTTTCAGCTGTAAGAGAAGCGGTCAACATGGCATATCTTGTAACTAATGGTGAAAAGAGAAGTGAAGCTTTTGCACTTGCATCATCAATTGCCGGATTTACGGGAAATCTTTTAGTGGTAAAGGCTGTGCAATATATAATTATGGGAATATGGTCTTATGCGGAAAGTATTGTAGATGTCAGAAGACTTTTTGAAGGAGATGAGATAGCCGTTATTAAAAATGATAATGACTGGAAATTGTCGCTTAAAAACATGCTTGCCGGAAATTTAAAATATGACAAAGCTGATAGTGAAAAAACAGCAGGGCAGAGCGTATTTTAAAAGGCCGGGCAGATTATAATGATTATCTCGAATTATTATTACATAGTGTAAGTGAAAATATTAAAAATTACAGAACAATGACAGCCATGGAACTTAGAATAATAGATATGGGCAAAACCGGTTTCAGAATGAAAGATTATATTTATGAGGCCCGGATACAGGTAAATGTATTACCGAAAGCGGACAGGAGAATAAATGCAAAAGAATATATACGTCAGGTAAAATACAGTTATATAAGCTGAATCTGTATGTAGAATATGCCCCCGTTTTTTATTATATAAGCCATTACATTTTTTAATTTTAAGGACAGGCGGATGTAAATGAAAGGCAGAAAATATGAGTAATAACGCCAATAATTTCAATATTATTATTACTAATCTGAAAAACGGGGTGTATATAAAAGCATCAGCAACAGTAGAGGCAGCACTTGTAATGCCGTTGTATATATACGCAGTTATGGCAGTAACCTATATGATGCAGATTTATCAAATAAGATTGGAAGTAGATGCAGCTTTATATAATGCTTTACGTGAACAGAATAAATATAATTATCTTAACTATGTACAAAAAGAAAAACAAAATGATGAAATTATAAATGAGAAAGATATAAACATAAACGATACAATTGTTGGAAGTTTGTCATTACATTCGGTTTTAATAAAAAATCTGGGAAGTGAATATGCAAAAGAACATAATATAAAGGGCGGAAATTCCGGAATAAAAATTATTTGCTATAGTTATGACAGCAGTACAATTCAGGCGGCAGCAGAATATTCGGTTAAAAATCCATTTGATATATTTGGAATAGGATATATCAAAGTTGTGCAGGAATTTACTTATGAAGTATGGCTTGGAGAAAAATATGCCGGTGATTATGGCAAGGATAAAGATAATACAGATAGTGTTTTTATAACTAGAACCGGAACAGTTTATCACAAGACAAGAAATTGCCCGGCATTAAATATTGATGTAAAAATGGTGGATTTTTCGCAGATAAATAATTATAGAAATAAAAATGGTTCAATTTATTATCCGTGTAGTAAATGTAAAAAATATAATAATAAAAATGAATCAAGTTATGAATATGTATATGTAACTGATTATGGGGTCAGATATCACTGGGATGAAAACTGCAGTGAGATAAACAGGACAATAATTGAAATTTCGCGTAATAAAGTGACAGGTATGAGAGCGTGCAGACTATGTGCAGCAGGTGATAATTAAGGAGAAGAAAAAATTGATGGAAAATATATTGCTATGTATAAATATGATGGTTTTGTCGGTTCAGGATATAATGTACAAATCATTAAATGTAATAATTCTTGTAATATTAACAATTACAGCTGTTATATATACAGCATTTAATTTTAATTTTTCATTGCCGGAAATAATTGCCGGAATATGTTTTGTCGGAGCGTTGTTTGGCGTAAGTATTACGTTTAAGTGTATTGGTATAGGTGACGTTATTGTTACGTTTATAGTAATTCTTATTAAAGGAACAGTTTTTGCAGTATTTTCTTTTACGATGGCAACACTGCTATTGGGCATTGTTAATTTTATAAGATTAGTTAAAAAGAAAATCTCAGTAAAAAGCGAAATTCCATTTGTGCCGTATCTTGGAATTTGTGCAATGGTGACTGCGTTATGTATGTGAGAGCTTCATTTGTAATTGAAAATTCTGTTTTAATTCCATTGTTTACAGGAATTATTGTTACGTTAATTTTGTTTGGGATGAGATGGCATGATGAACTTGTTGTGGATTCAATAAAGTTACAGGTGGCATTAAAATTAGAACAGGAAAATATTTCTGATAAAAACAAAAAATATAATGAAATAATAAAAAATGCGGCGGATAACGCCAGAAGCAGATTATTAATAAAAGAAACAGACATGAATGAGATAACATCAGGTATTAATGATTATATAAAGCCGAATTCGCAAAGTGATTTTATAAGAAAAACCAATGCTTTGTTAAAACTAAAGGAGTAATGTATGAAATATGAACAGGAGAATAACAGAACATATGCAGTGATTGAAAATGAATATGAAACACAGGACTGTGAATATGAGCAAAAAATGCTGCAAAAAAATACAATAGCAGGATTGCTTAAAATGCAGACAAGAAGAATTAATAATAAAATTATGTTTTTCTATGATGTTACTTCAAGACAGACACTTGATAAAATATTTTCATATAAAAATCTGGGATGGCAGGATTTTGTGAATGTGATTAATGGAATAGAAAATATGGCGAGGTCGGTAGATGATTATATGCTTGGTATAGATTCTGTTATTATAAGTCCGGAAACTATTTTTTATGATGTGGCTGGAACAAATATTGAATTTATATATTTTCCGGGAACAAATAAAGAGTTTATTGGCGGAAAGGCAGAAAAACAGATTAAGAATCTTTTTGATTATATGCTTGAAAAGTTCGACCATAATGATAAAGACCATTTGATGGATGTCTACGAGATTTATCAGAAGATTGTGCAGAATAATTATAAAATATGTGAAATGACAGCACTTATAGATTCTTTATCCGCATCAGAAAATTTAAAAAATACTGGGACAATTATGGATTTTGAAGAATACGGAGACACAGATGTCAGTGGAAGTGAACCCCAAAGAGTAGTTATTGATGATGTGGTTCCTGAGGTTATTGAGGAAGAGGAAGAGGTAAAAAATACCAATATCATAAAAATGATTAAAGTAATAAAGCTGATATGTGTAGTTCTTGTTGGATATTTTATAGTAAGGGTTATGTTTCCGTCACTTATGCCGTTGAAAATAAATACTAATATTGCATTTGTGGCAGCAGTTGCCGGAATCGTTGTGTATATATTCTCTGATAAAGTTCCGGATAAGTTATTGACGCATTTTGTAAAAAAAGAATATATACAAAAATATGAGACGCAAATAAATTATCAGCCGGAAAATGATAGTAATATTAATAATGACGTTATCGAAAAAGAAAACAGTCATACGCAGGAATATGAGCATACAATGCTGTTATCGGATTATATGGAAAGTATAAAGAAAAAAGAACCGGAGATAAATCTTATTTATACAGGTGATGAGGATATGGAAAATATATCGGTTGATAAGCTGCCGTGTGTGGTTGGAAGTATGGAGGGTAGGTGTAATAAAGTAATACATAATAGGCTTGTAAGCCATATACATATGTGTATTGTAAAAATAAATGACGATTTTTATATAGAGGATATGAATTCTACTAATGGTACGAGTGTAAATGGTAGAAGAATCGCAACTAATCAGCGGTGTGTTATAAAGAACGGAGATGATATTTATATTGCCGCATTGCCATATAAGGTTGAAATAACATAGGTTTTGTGCTATATTCACACTATCGTAAAAGTGAAAGGAATATTGTATATGAAGGTTAATATATACTATGGCGGAAGAGGGGTTGTTGACGACCCTACAATATTTGTGGTTAATAAGATACAGGAAGTTTTAGATGAACTTAATGTTAATGTGGAAAGATATAATCTCTATGAGATGAAGAACCAGATTACAACTTTATCTCAGACAGTAACAGAAGCAGATGCAGTTGTGTTAGCAACTACTGTTGAATGGATTGGAATGGGTGGATATATGCAGACTCTTCTTGATGCCTGCTGGCTTTATGCAGATAAAGGAAGAATCGGAGACGTATATATGTTCCCAGTTGTAATGTCTAAGACATATGGAGAAAGAGAGGTATGTCTTTCACTGGTCAATTCGTGGGAGATGATTGGTGGACGTACAGGAAATGGTATCACAGGCTATGTTGATGATACAACTGAGTTTGAGTTTAACAGTAAGTGCGTGGAGTATATAGAGAAACAGACTGAGAATATATATCGTACTATTTCACAGAAAAGAATTTCACTGCCATCAAGCAGTCAGACAATAAAAAACAATGTTATGAATGTTGTAAGATTCACACCGCAGGAGAGCGAACAGCTTTCAAAATATGTTTCAGATGATACATTTGTAAAAACACAGAAAAAAGATATTGAATCACTTGCCTCTATATATAAAGAACTTCTTAGTGATGAAGAACACGGCGGCGATGATTATTATATTAATGTTTTTAAGAATAGTTTCAGACCGGGAACAGCATTTTCATGCACTTATATGATTATCGTCAGTGACAAGAATAAAACAATACTTATCAATGTAAATAATGATATTCTTGATGTTGAGTTTGGCGAAAATAATAATGCGGATGTTATTGCGAAACTTAATAAGGCAGTGTTTGATGATATAGTTGCTGGTAAAATTACCTTCCACAGAGCATTTATGACAGGTGATATGACTGCAAAAGGTAATTTCAGAAGCCTTAGAATGTTAGATTCATTATTTGAATTCGCTGAATAAATATAAAATATAATTTATATTAGCTGCTATATTAATTTGAGGATGACAACTGTATTATTTATATTCAGATTGCAAATGACAGGTGGAAACTTGTATGTGTGTCATCATGCGTTACATCCAGACAGCCATCGTGATTTAAGCAGACTGTATTGGCAATAAAAAGGCCTAAGCCAAAGTGGCCGGGTTTTGTTGTATAGAATGCCATTGACAGGATATTTATATCATCCGGGTAATAGAAATCTTTAGTACATATCTGCCGGAATTCTTTTGGGATTTTTATATCAGGCAGAGTGCCTGTGTTTGTAAATGTAATGGTACAGTGTGTTTTATCATCGGATAAAGAGGCACATATGTCAATGATATCATTATCATTGCCTGCCTCATAACAATTTGAGACAATTTCATTAAATGCAATTAGTAATTGTTCTTTATCTGCATTAATATTAATTTTTTCAGTGGGTATATCAAATCTGAATCTGCGTTCAGAGTCTGGATATGCATTATCTGCTTCGTCAGGAAGCTGATAGATTAAATCATTAAGCGTTACATTTTCTTTGTTGGGAAAAGTGCAATACCGGCAGAGATTTAAGCGTTTCATCATGTTTGTGATTTCATATATTGATGTACCCATACTATTCCAGAAACGCATATTTTTTGTTTCAGGATATGTTTTGGAAATTAAATCATAAGATGAATTGAGGAATGAAATATGGTTTAATAATTCGTGGCTGGCAATGCTTAATGTTTTATAGTGTTCTTTTTTGCATTTCTCAAAAGTATCCCCGAATTCAGGTATAGTATTTTTAGCATTATTTATTATTGTATAATCTTTTTTATCCATAGTTGTGTCCTTTAATAAATATGATAGTACTTGTGAAAATTTATGCTTTTAAAATGTATAAAGTTATGAAAATTTATTGATATAAAAGCATTTTTAAGTTATTATATTGAAAGTATATACTTGTTGGTTTTCTGTGTAAATAAAAGAATTTCGACAAAATATTACAAAAATGTTAGTAGGGTGGTGCTTATTATGAAAAAAGACGATTGTATTTTTTGTAAGCTTGCGAATGGTATAATTCCAACTAATTCGCTTTATGAAGATGATATTGTCAATGTTATTTTCGATGCAAATCCGGCATCGGAAGGGCATGTTCTTATATTGCCAAAAGAACATTTTGATAATATTTATTCTTTGGATGATAAGACAGCGGCACATGTATTTCAGGTTGCTGTTAAGGTGGCCAATGCTATTAATGATTCATTACATCCTGTTGGACTGAATGTTGTGCAGAACAACGGTGAGGCAGCTGGCCAGACAGTATTCCATTTTCATATGCATATTATTCCAAGATATGAAAATGATACGGTCAATATTGGCTGGAAGCCGGGTAGTATAACGGATGAGAGAATAAAAGAAATAAAAAATAAAATTAATGGAGGCATGTAATGATTGAATTAAGTAAAGGCGGAGCATATCTTGTAGATGGCGTTGATGTCATAGAAGAGTCTGCAGCACAACAGGGAGCTTTGGCAGCAAGATTAGGCACAGATGCTCCTTCTAAGGAAGAAGCAGCAAAAAACACTATTGCTTATAGTATTCTTGAAAGTCATAATACATCGGGCAATATGGACAAATTAAAAGTCAAGTTTGATAAGATGACATCACATGATATTACTTTTGTAGGAATCATACAGACTGCAAGAGCTTCAGGACTTGAGAAGTTTCCAATTCCTTATGTACTTACAAATTGTCATAACAGTTTGTGTGCGGTTGGCGGAACAATTAATGAAGATGATCATATGTTTGGTCTTACATGTGCCAAGAAATATGGTGGAATATATGTACCACCTCATCAGGCTGTAATCCATCAGTTTGCAAGAGAAATGCTGGCTGAGAGTGGTAAGATGATTCTTGGTTCAGACAGTCATACAAGATATGGTGCACTTGGTACAATGGCAGTTGGTGAAGGTGGACCGGAGCTTGTTAAGCAGCTTCTTGGAAAGACATATGATATAAATATGCCGGGCGTGGTTGCCGTATACATGACAGGTGAGCCGGCAAAGGGCGTAGGACCTCAGGATGTGGCACTTGCAATTATTGGAGAAGTATTTGGTAACGGATATGTAAAGAACAAAGTCATGGAGTTTGTAGGACCTGGCGTAAAGAATCTCAGTGCTGATTTCAGAATTGGTGTTGATGTTATGACAACAGAGACTACATGTCTTTCCTCAATCTGGCAGACAGATGAGAAAGTTAAAGAGTTTTATGATATTCATGGCAGAAGCGAAAGCTATAAAGAACTTAAACCTGGCAAAGTTGCATATTATGATGGTGTTGTATATGTTGACCTTAGTACAATCAAGCCAATGATAGCAATGCCGTTCCACCCAAGTAATACATATACAATTGAAGAACTTAATGCAAATCTTGAAGACATCCTTCACGATTGTGAGAAGAAAGCACTTGTCAGCCTTGACGGACAGGTTGATTTCAAGCTTACAAATAAGATTAAGAATGGCAAGCTTTATGTTGATCAGGGAATTATTGCCGGATGTGCAGGCGGCGGATTTGAAAATATTTGTGCGGCAGCAGATATTTTAAAAGGTCATTCAATAGGTGCAGACGAGTTTACATTAAGTGTATATCCTGCAAGTACGCCAATTTATATGGAACTTGCAAGAAATGGAAGACTTGCTGATCTTATGGAGACAGGTGCTATAGTTAAGACTGCATTCTGTGGTCCTTGTTTTGGTGCCGGAGATACACCTGCTAATAATGCATTTTCAATCAGACATTCAACAAGAAACTTCCCTAACAGAGAAGGTTCAAAGCTTCAGAAAGGTCAGATTGCATCTGTTGCACTTATGGATGCTCGTTCTATTGCAGCAACAGCGGCAAATAAAGGATATCTTACAGCGGCTACAGATGTTGATGTTGAATTTACAGGTCCTACATATCATTTTGACCAGAATATTTATGCAAACAGAGTATTTGACAGCAAGGGTGTAGCAGATCCTGCTCAGGAAATCCAGTTTGGTCCTAATATTAAGGACTGGCCGGAGATGGTGGCCCTTCCAGAAAATCTTATTATTAAGGTTGTATCAGAGATACATGATCCTGTAACAACAACTGATGAACTTATTCCTTCAGGTGAAACATCATCATTCAGATCAAATCCTCTTGGACTTGCAGAATTTGCACTTTCAAGAAAAGATCCTGCATATGTTGGAAGAGCTAAGGAAGTACAGAAAGCAGAGAAAGCAAGAGAAGCTGGTCAGTGCATGGGAGAAGCACTTCCAGAACTTAGGGATATTATGCATAAGATTAAAGAAACTTATGATGTGCATAAGGAAAATGTAGGTGTCGGAAGTACAATATTTGCAGTTAAGCCGGGTGATGGTTCAGCTCGTGAACAGGCTGCATCATGTCAGAAAGTTCTCGGTGGATGGGCTAATATTGCCAATGAATATGCTACAAAGAGATATCGTTCAAACCTTATCAACTGGGGTATGCTTCCATTTATAGTAGATAAGGGAGAACTTCCATTTGCCAATGGTGATTACATATTTATTCCTGAAATTACAAAGGCTGTAAAAGAAAAAGCTTCAACAATTCAGGCATTTGTTGTAAATAAAGATATGAAACCATTTGAACTTAAAATGGATGAACTTACAGATGACGAAAGACAGATTATTCTTGACGGATGTCTTATTAATTTCTACAGAAACAGCAGATAATATGCTGTGAGGGAGGCTTGATATGGCAGAACAGAATATATTAACCGGCGATCTTGCTGTGCTTGATCAGATTATAGGCGATTTGAAAGAACACAGAAAAAATAAAGAACAGCTGGAAAAATTGAATGAAATAGCCAAAGACCTCACTAAAAATATAGAAAATGATGAGCGGGAGCTAAAAGAAGAAATTGATGGAAGAATCAAAGAAAGCACCGCATCCATATGTGAGGGATATGATAAAGCTATTGACAGCGAAAAGTCTAAACTGAAAGATATCCAGTCTCAGCGTGATAAAGCAAAGATGGCTGGAGTAAAAGAGAGAATAGCCAACGAAACAAAGGAACTTAGAAATCAGAATGAAGAATTTGAGAAGCAGATAAAAGATGCTTTTAAGATGGAAAAAGTTCCAATGTATTGCAGCAGACGGTTTTACAGAATAATGATTCAGACAAGAGGATTTGCTGACAGTGCAGTTTACACATTGATTTTGCTGGTATTATTTCTTGGGATTCCGGCATTAATAAGTTTTGTACCTAGTATTCAGATGTGGATGCTTATAGTTTATTACTTTGTAGTTTCAATGATAGTTATTTTACCAACGAAAATTGTGACAGATAAGACTGTAGGTAGGCACGGAGCTACTATTAATGCGGCACGCGAAACAAAAGACAAAATTATTGCAAACAGAAAAAAGATTAAGAAAATTGAAAAAAGAATACATTCTGACAAGAATGAAGAAATGTATGGTCTTGAGGATTATGATTTTAAGATCAATGAAATACATGATAGCATGGAAAAGATTGAAGGTGAGAAAGCCTGTGCTTTGCAGGAGTTTGAAAACACTGCAAAGCCGGACATAATTGCTGAAATTGAAAGCAGAAGCAAAGGCCATATAGATGAGATGAAAGCGGAATTGCTTACAAAACAGGACGAATGCAGCAAACTTGAAGCACTTGTCAAAGAGCAGAGGATTTATATTTCATCTAACTACGAAACTTATCTTGGCAAAGAATTTATGAACACAGAAAAACTTGAAGAACTCAGAGCTATTATGAAGTCGCAAGCTGCTGATACAATTGGGCGTGCGATGGCTGTGAGTAAGGATAAACGTTAAGTTTATTGTCACGGAAGGTTTCAACAAATCCGGCGGTTATAACATCCGCCAGTGTCATAACAGTTGAAAGACGAGTTGTCTGAAGAAGAAGATTCTCTTTTGAACCGGCAGCATTTACAATGCCGGTGATATGGAGACTTCCTACTTTGGGCAGCTCTTTTTTTACACCAAGACCGGGACGCAGCGGACCTTCAGCAAGCGTGATACATCCAACATGGTCATTGCGTCCAAGAGATGCATCGATGGCAATAATATATGGATTGCTGTGAAAATTTTTGATGAACGTAATAGCAAACTCAAGATTAACAGCATTTATTGGATTATTTAAAGAACCATAGATAAATACGTTATTAAAAGCAAATTTTGAAAGTTTATAACCAATTAGTGGTCCAAGACTGTCGCCTGTTGAGCGGTCACTGCCAATACACATAACAGCGATTGGATGTGAAAATGCATCTGCTGAATTGAGAAAAGAAGAAAGTTTTTTGCTGAAATCTATGTGAGCATCATGTTTTTCTGAACTAAAATAATAAACCATGAAAATCCCTCCCCGCATATAAAATGGCACTATAATATTTTATGCAGAAATCTGTAAAATATGAGAGGTATTTTAGACGAATTAACATAATAAAATAAAAGAGTAACTTTTTTATTTATCTGACAAAATGTGATAAGTTTTTTATTTAAAAAGTGCTAAGCTGATAAAAACAGAAATTCCATAAGAAAATGGAATAAAATATTGCAATTATTTGTTGTGAAAAGAGGGATAGCCATGATAGAAATTATTTGTAACGGCGAAGATGACAGCAATAAGGGGAACATGAGAGGAAATGCGGATATAAGAAGACCAAAGAATATCAAACAGATAGGCGATGTTAGTTCAAACAGAAAAATATATATAGAAGATTACGCTTTTACATATATTAATTCTGTTGCATATCAGACACCGGAGGACGAGCAGGCAGGAGTGCTGCTGGGTGAGGTACAG